>Ga0265293_10003815_pt1 | contig 27469 bp, 27 predicted proteins | sample Munlanlewell138R_FD_192505 | JGI IMG/M metagenome (GOLD analysis project Ga0265293, IMG submission 192505) | Leachate microbial communities from a municipal landfill in Southern Ontario, Canada - Leachate well 138R | ecosystem: Engineered > Solid waste > Landfill > Unclassified | place: Canada...
ATTAAAGTAGATGGAAAAGTTTTAAGTGTAGTTGTAAAAGAGTACCAAAAATGTCCTATTACTTCTGATTTATTACATGTTGATTTAATGGTTGCACAAAAAGGTGTAAGAAGTTCATACTCTATTCCAGTTGTTGTTACAGGAACAGCTAAAGGTCTTAAAAATAAAGGTCTTTTAATGCTTCACACAAGAAGAGTTCCAGTTAAATGTATGGTTGAAAACTTACCAAACAACATAACAATTGATGTAACAAATCTTGACACTGGTGATAACGTATTATTAAGAGATTTAACACTTCCAGAGGGTGTTGATTGCTATTTAGACCCACGAGTTCCAATCGTTGGTGTAATTAAAGCTAAATAATAAGAAATTATGCACTTAATTGTTGGTCTTGGAAATATTGGTGAAAAATATCAAAATACAAGACACAATATTGGATTTTTAGTCGTAGATTTTATGACTAAAAATCTGAATACTACAAATATAAATAATCCAAACTTTCAATCAAACTTACAAAAATCGGGATATAATCTATTTTCTAAGCCAAATACTTATATGAATAATTCAGGAGTTGCCATTAGAGCAATTATGGATTATTATAAAATTGATTTAGAAAATGTGATTATTATTCATGATGATTTAGATCTTCCATTTGGTGTTGTAAGATATAAAATAGGTGGAAGTCATGGTGGACATAATGGTTTAAAATCGCTTGATTCTCATATTGGACAAGATTATATTAGAGTAAGAGTTGGAATTGGAAAACCAAAAGATAAAGCTGAAGTTGTAAATTATGTATTAAATGATTTTTCAAAAGCAGAGCTAGAGATTTTATATAGTACAATAATTCCTCATGTAGCATCTTCAGTTGAGGCTTTAAAAGAGTTATCAATTGATGAAGTTAAATCAAAATTTAGCTTGAAGTTGGAATTATGAGTACTCTTTCAAAATATATTTTAATAAAATATTTAAAAAATTTTATAATAGTTCTTCTTTCATTAGAGGTTTTTTTTACAGGTTTAGATTTTTTACAAAATTTTAAATCTCTTCCTAGCTCTGCAAACCTACAGCTTTTGTATCTTTTTTATAATACAATTTTTACTTTAACTCTAACTCTTCCACTATCACTAGTTTTTGCAGTTATAATTACTTTAATAACATTTGTAAAAAATAACGAATTTGTTGCATTTCATGCACTTGGAGCTTCAAAAAAGAGTATTATTGCTCCAATAATATATACAGCACTATTTTTTATATTATCACTAATAGTTCTTCAATCAACTCCTTTGGCTTACTCTTATGAGCAAAAAAGAAAAATTGTAAATAATGAATATTTTACAAATACAAAAACTGATATTTTTTTAAAATATGATGACTATTTTGTATATTTTAAAAAATTATATCCAGTAGAGCAAAAAGCTGTTGATATACATATTTATAAAATAGAGGATGAGGAGATTGTTGAGACAATAATTGCTCAAGAAGCATATTTTTTAGATAATAGATGGTATGCAAGTGATGCTAAAATTATTTCAAAACCAAAAGAGCTTCAAGAGAGTTCTAAATTGACAATAAAAAATGTTGAGTCAGTTACAACTCTTGAGGGGTTTTTACCTAAAATATTAAATAATGTATATGAATCAAAAAGTGAATACTCTTTGCTTGATGCATTAAGTGCTTGGAATTTATTACAGAAACAAGGTATTAATACAAAAAAAGTTAGAGCTGTTATATATAATACTCTATTTGTACCATTTTTTATAGTTCCAATTATATATTTGATATTTGCTTATACATCATTAAATAGTAGATTTTTTAATTTAGGTAATTTTATAGCAGGTGGAGTATTTAGTACACTTGTAATTTGGGGTTGTTTTTTCTTTTTATATAAAATAACAAGCTCTGGAACTTTTATGCCAGAGTTATCTTTATTGCTACCTCTATTTTTATGGGTACTCTTTTCATATATTCTTTATAAAAAAATTAGTTTAAAATAGGGTAGGTCAAATGGCAATTCATAAAAAAACATATGGAATAGTTATCTACAAAGTAGAGAAAAAAGATATTAAAATTTTACTTTGTTTAGGTTTTTCAAGTGATGATAAATGGGGATGCTTAAAGGGTAGTAAATTTAAAGATGAGAGTGCTTTTATGTGCGCTAAAAGAGAGTTTTTTGAAGAGAGCTCAATTATGGTTGATATTGCACTATTTGAAGACTATTTTGAGCAGATAAATAGAGATAAAGATGTAGGAATTTGGCTTGTAAATGCATCAAATATTGATAATTTAGATAAATATTTTGAAAAAGATAGTTTAAAAAAAGAGTATTTGTCTTGGGAAAATCAAAAAGTAAAGTTTTTCTCTCTTAAAAAACTTCCAAAAATAAAATCTTTACAAAAAGATTTAGTAAAAAATATTAAGGATTTTTTAGAAAGTAAGAGTCTATCCCATTAGCAATACCATTAGCTAATGCTTTTTGATAACTAGCTTCATATAATCTTCTACTCTCTTCAGGATGAGAAATATATCCAAGTTCTATTAAAATTGATGGCATTTGAGCACCAACTAATACCCAAAATGGACCCTCTCTAACTCCTGAATCATTTACATCTTTGTACTTACTTCTAGCAGCTAAAAGTCCAGCTTGAACATCTATTGCAAATTTATGAGAAGCTGTTATTCTAGGTCTATTTAAACTCTCCAAAAACACATCTTTTGATTTTTCATTCATCTCTCTAATATCACTTTGATTTTCAAGTGCAGCTACTCTTTTTGCTCTTTCACTTCTTGCTGGACTTAAGAAAAAAGTCTCTATTCCACTTGTACTATTTGCTTTATCTTTTGGCATAGCATTTGTATGAATTGATAAGAATAGATCTGCATTCTTCTCATTTGCCAAAATTGTTCTATCCATTACTTTTATAAATTTGTCACTGCTTCTTGTAACATAAACTTTATAACCTCTTTTTTTCAAAATATCTGCTAAATAGTTTGAAACAGCAAGATTTACCACTTTTTCATATCTCTTTTTTGGACCTACAGCTCCTGCATCACTACCACCATGTCCAGCATCTATAACAATAGTTTTCTTCTTTGTTTTATTATTTGAACTTATTTTTTGAGTTACAGGTGGAGCTGTAACTATATTTGTATGTTTAGACTCTTTTTCTACTTGTTTAATATGAGTGATTTTTAAAGTTTTGTTATCAATAAAGTTATATACTATATTTGCCTTTGAGTTATTTAAAAGCTTTAATCTTACAAAATTTCTCTCTTGAGTCGTGATAATTTGGTTTGTATTTTCCATAGATAATTTAATTGGATTTGCATATTGATATCTACCTTGTATCTCAAAAACATCTTCAAACTTTCCATTTTGTTGGTATGATAAATATTTTAAATTTTTTTGAGAAAAGTTTTTATTAAATTTTATAAAAATAGAGTTATTTTCTGTATATATCTCTCTAATATTATTTTTATAATCAATAAAATTTGAAGTTTTATCTTGAGTAATATTTGGTTTTATAATATCTTTTTTTGTTTGAACTATTTTTTCTTGTTCAACATTTATAACAATTTTTTTACTATTAACAACACTAAAAGTTGAATCAATTTTTCTGTTATTTGACAATACTATTCTTAAAATATTTGGTTTAAATTGAGCAATTGTTACTCTCTCTTTTCCATCAATCTCAAGTTTTGTTGCAAGTGCATCTTTAAAATAGCCATTTATATCATAAACATCTCTAAAACTATTTTTTTGATTAAGTTCAAAGAAATTTATATCTTTTTTTGTAATATTTTTATTAAACTCAATAATTATTTGATTGTTTTTTGTATATACATTTTTTACAGAAAATAAAATATCACTTTTACTATCTATTTTTTGATTCTCTAATTTTGGTTTTGAATCTTTCTTTTCTCTAGAGTCAGGAACACTATTTATATTGTTACGAAAAGTTTTATCTCTTTGAACTTTTCGCTCTAAAACTTCTAGTTTTTTCTCATCAGCTCTTACATCTTTTCCAATCTTCTTACCCAAAGATATAATCTGTTTTAAATCTTTAATTTTTTGATCATCATCTTTTCTTAAAGATGATTTCAAAAACTCAATTCTAGCCTCTCTATACTCTTGTTCAAAGTTATTTGAGTAAGAAAAATTTAAAATAAAGATTATTAGAAGTAGAGCTCTTGAAAAAATAACTACTCTCCTTTAGTTAATTTTTCCATTAACTCTTTTACAGAGATTATCTTATCAATTTTATAGCCTGTTGAACCTGAGAAGAATAGTCCAGTGTCAACATCACCTTTATATGCAGCTCCTAGTCTATCAGCAATACAATATCCTACAAGTTTTGCTTCATGACCTCTGTTACAAGGTGCAACACAGTTTGATATACATTGAACCTTAGGGGCTGTTTTATTTTCTATTGCAAATTGAAGATTAGTTTTAACTCCTCGTGCTGGAAGTCCTACAGGAGATTTCATTAAAACAATATCCTCTTCTTTTGCTTTTAGTAAAACTTCTTTAAAATTATCATCAGCATCACATTCATGTGTTCCTATAAATCTAGTTGCCATTTGAACACCAGCACAACCTAGAGCTAAAAATTTATCTATATCTTTTTTATCCCAAATTCCACCAGCTGCAATAACAGGAATATCTCCCCATTTTTTAGCCTCTTCAATAACAGGAGGAACTATATTTTCAAGTTGATACTCCTCTTTAAAGCAATCCTCATACTTAAACCCTTGATGACCACCACTTAAAGGTCCCTCAACAATAACAGCATCTGGAAGTTTGTTGTATCTTTCCCATTTTTTACAAATAAGTTTTAAAGCTCTTGCACTTGAAACTATTGGCACAAGTGCTACATCTGGGAAGTTTTTTGTAAACTCTGGCATATTTGTAGGAATTCCAGCTCCTGTAATAATGATATTTGCACCAGCTTCACAAGCATCCTTTACAACTCTTCCATAATCATTTATTGCATATAAAATATTACAAGCAAGTGGAAGATTACCACAAATTTTTCTAGCATTATCGAAAATCTCTTTTAAAGCACCACCGCTATAAAAATTTAAAACCTCCTTTGGTTTATCTTTTCTCATAACAATATTAACATTTGAACTTAGTTTTTTATAATAACCCGTTCCAACAGCCGAAATAACACCTAAACCACCCTCAAGACTTACATGTCCAGCTAATTGATCCCAGCTAATTCCAACACCCATACCACCTTGAATTATTGGATGTTTTATCTCATATTTTCCTATTTTCACAATTAGCCTCTTTTAATTTATAATTATTTTTGCAAAACTTTTTTTGCCTTTTTGCAAAATGTATTCGCCAGATGTTAAGTTTATCTTATCATCACTTATTTTTTCTTGATTTATTGATACAGCATTTGATTTTATATCTCTTCTTGCTTGTGAAGTTGAATCAACTAACTTGCTATCAACCATAGCTTGACAGATCCAAATCTCACCTTCAAATATAAACTCTGGCATATCTGTTGGAATATCTTTTTTAGCAAAAACTCTTTCAAATTCAAGTTTTGCATCAACTCCAGAACCAACTCCATGGAATCTATCAACTATTTCAGATGCTAAATCCTCTTTTACTTTTTTAGGGTGCATTGAACCATCTTCTACACCATTTTTAATATCTTCAATCTCTTTTAAACTTTTACTTGAAAGAAGTTCGAAATATCTCCACATAAGCTCATCAGAAATTGATAATACTTTTCCAAACATATCAAAAGGCTCATCTGTAACACCAATGTAGTTACCTAAAGATTTTGACATCTTTTGAACACCATCAAGACCTTCAAGAATTGGCATCATTAAAACTGCTTGTTGTTTTTTACAGTTATATGCTTTTTGTAAAGTTCTTCCCATAAGCAAATTAAACTTTTGATCTGTTCCACCAAGTTCAACATCACTATTAAGTGCTATTGAGTCATAACCTTGAAGTAGTGGATATAAAAATTCACTTACTGCAATTGGAGTATTACTTGAATATCTTTTTGAAAAATCATCACGCTCAAGCATTCTAGCAACTGTAAGATTTGAAGCTAAGTTTATAAGACCAGCAGTTCCAAGCTCTTTTAACCAAGAGCTATTAAATACAACTTGAGTTTTTGAAGCATCTAAAATTTTAAAAACCTGCTCTTTATAAGTCTCTGCATTTTGTAAAACTTGTTCACTACTTAAAACTTTTCTTGTTTCACTTTTTCCTGTTGGATCTCCGATAGTTGCTGTAAAATCCCCAATTAAAAATTGAATAATTCCACCATATTTTTGAAAAGTTGCAAGTTTTTGTATTAAAACTGTGTGTCCTAAATGAATATCAGGAGCTGTTGGATCAAATCCAGCTTTTACATAAAAATTTTCACCACTTTCAAAATATCTTTTTATTAACTTTTCTATCGCTTCAATATCAATAATCTCAGCAGTTCCTCTTTTAATCTCTTCTAATGCCTCTTTTAATCTATTTTCCATATTTAATTAAACCTTTATTTATTATATGCATCTTTTTTTGATGTAAACTCAATAACTTTTATATTTTTTTCAACAATTTGTCTTACTTCATCAGTATTTGAGTTATTTATTTCAAATTCAATATCACAATATTGAATATATGAGTGTTTTTGTCTTCCAAAGTTAATTCCTAAAATATAAAAATCACTTTTTGAAAGATATGCTAAAACTTTTGCTAATTCACCTTTTGTATTTGGAATGCTAATCAACATTTTATATTGATAAACAGCATTTTTTTCCCATCTACAAAATATCATTTGAGAATTTTCTTTGATTTTAGAATAAGCTTTATCACACATTTTATGGTGAACTACAGCACTATGTGAGTTTCTAAAAGCAATAATATCATCTCCAAATTTTGGGTGACAACAGTGGTCAAATGATACTGAATTTATATTAAAGTTTGAGTAAAGAAGCATATTGTCAAATTTAAACTCTTTTATTTTACTAGTTAAGATTTTAAATCTACCCATTATACCTTTCTCTTTTAGTACCTTTTTTTCTACTAGTTGTTTTGCATTTTTCATAAATGCTAAGTTTGTAGGAACCTTATAAAGAGTTTTTACAGGATATAATTTTAAAATATCATCATAATATCTTGAGAATATTGTATTTATTATATTTTTACCAGATAACTCATCAATCTCTCTTTGTCTTTGCATACATAAAATTTTAAGCTGTTTTTTTGCTCTTGAAGTTTTTACCATATCAATCCAAGAGCATCTAATAATAGGCTCATCTGCAAGTTCAATTTGAACAATATCAGTACTTTTTAAAACAGTTAATAGTGGCTTTTTTATTTTATTTATATAGCAATGAACTGCTTTTTTACCAACATTTGTATGAACAGCAAAAGCATAATCATATGCAGTTGATCCAATAGGAAGAATAAAAACTTCGCCCTTTGGAGAGTAAACTATTATCTCATCATTAAATAGATTCTCTTTTGTTTCATTATAAAACTCTTCAATATTGTCATTTGAAAACTCTAAAGATTTTAACCAATTTAAATTTGCATTTGCTGCTGTTGATTGATTAACTTTTTCACCATTTTTATAAGCCCAATGAGCAGCAATTCCATACTCTGCAATACTATGCATATCAAAAGAACGAATCTGAATCTCATATATTTTTGAGTTGTAAAAAACTGTTGTGTGAATTGTTTGATAACCATTCTCTTTTGGTGTTGCTATATAATCTTTAAATCTTGAAACAAGCGGTTTAAACTCTAAATGAATATGACCTAAAGCTTTGTAGCAGTCAATATCACTTGGAACTAAAATTCTAATTGCAAATAAATCAAGTACCTCTTCAATAGTTATACCTTTTCTTTGCATCTTTAAATAGATTGAGTAGTGGTGCTTTACTCTTGAATATATTTTAATTTTATCTGCTTCAAAACCATTTTTTTCTAAAAGATTTTTAGTAACAGTTATAAAGTTATTAAATCCAAGCTGCATAGCTTGTTCATTCTCTTTTAAGAATTGATCAATTTTTTTATACTCTTGTGGATAGATATAAAAAAATGCCAAATCTTCAAGTTCATTTTTAAGTGTTGAAATTCCTAATCTATTTGCGATTGGAACATAAACAACTAAAGTCTCTTCAGCTATTCTTCTTTGTTTATGAGGAGGTAAAACACCTAAAGTTAGCATATTATGAAGTCTATCACAAAGTTTTACAATTAAAACTCTTGGGTCATCAATTGATGCTATTAGCATCTTTCTAAATGTAAGTGCAGCTTGAACAATTTTAGTATCACTTGAATCTTTTGAAGTTACAAAGTTCTCTTCTCTAATATCTGCTACTTTTGTTAAACCTTTAACCATATTAGAGACATTTTTACCCCAATTTTCTTCAACAAACTCTAAAGTGTAGGGAGTATCTTCAACTACATCATGAAGAAGTGCTGTAGCAATAACATCTTCATCTTTTGAAAAACTAGCTGTTATTGTTGCAACAAGAATAGGGTGAACGGCATATGGCTCTCCACTTTTTCTAAACTGATTTTCATGAGCCTTGATTATAAAGTCAATAATCTCTTTAAGTTTAGAAGAGATAGGAACTTGTTTGCCTAACTCCTCTATTGCAATATCAAGATTGTTTATTTTTTGAATGTTATTAAAAAATGGATTCATATAAAAATATTTACAATCTATTTTTTATCTATTAAACCATCAATTCTTAGTAATCCACTTGCAATCTCATCAATTGCAATATCAGTATATTTCATTTTTTGCGTATTTTGAGTTAAAAGTGGTTTTGCACCTTTACTTAACTCATCAGCTCTTTGTCCAACAGCAATTGCTAGAATATATCTATCATTATCAACTTGTTTTAAAGCTCTTGAAATTCTCTCTTCTAATCTTTCCATTTTGTTTTCCTTTATTTAATATGTTTATAAAATCTATCTTACAACAGAACACTTGCTGTAGTCACCTTGAACGATTCTTAAAAGGTTTCCTTTTTCGTTCATATTTGTAACAGCAATTGGTAGTTTATTATCTTTTGCTAAAGCAATAGCTGTGTCATCCATAACTTTAATATGATCTTCCAAAGCTCTATCATAAGTTAAAATATCAAGTTTTTGTGCATCTGGATATTTCATAGGATCTTTATCATAAACTCCATTTACTTTTGTTGCTTTAATTAAAATATCAGCACCAATCTCTGTAGCTCTAAGAGTTGCTCCTGTATCTGTTGTAAAGTAAGGATTTCCAGTTCCTGCACCAAAAATAACAACTCTTCCTTTTTCAAAGTGTCTCATAGCTTTTCTTACAATAAAAGGTTCAGCTATCTCTTCCATTTTTATTGCTGTTTGTAATCTTGCACTTAAACCTTTGTACTCTAAAGCTTCTTGCATAGCAACACCATTTATAACAGTTCCTAGCATTCCCATATAATCAGCACTTGTTCTTTTAATAACACCATCAGCAGCAGCTGTAACTCCACGAATTATATTTCCACCACCAATAACAATAGCAACTTCAATGCCAAATTCAACTAAACTTTTAATCTCTTCAGCAATATAATCTAAAATCTTAGTATCTATTCCATAACCTTCAGAACCAGCTAATGCTTCACCTGAAAACTTTACAAGCACTCTTTTATTCATATATTCATATCCTTCAATAATTTTCGGATTTTATCTAAAAAACAATTAACAAAAACTTAGTCTAATTTACTTTTGTTACACTTTTTACACTTACCTTTTAAAATAATATTTTCAACAATATAATTTTTTAAATTTAAATCTAAACTTTCATGAATACACTCAATATTTGAGCAATCTGTACATATAAAGTGAGAGTGTGGAGATTTTTTTATCTCAAAATATCTTTTTTTATCATTTGATTCAAATGATTCTACTATTCCATCTTCTTCAAAAATTGCTATATTTCTATAAAAAGTTGCTTTATCCATAGAGATTTTATCTTTTATTTCGTCATATGACAAAGGTTTATTTGAACTAACCAATATTTCTAAAATAGATTTTCTAGCTGTTGTTAACTTTATATTTGTAAAATCCGTTATATTTTTTAAACTAATCATAAAAAAGATTGTATCTAAAAGCTTTTTAAAATATCTTGCTACTAAGTTGCATTAAAGAGAAATAAGATTAAAATTTCAAAAAATGCAACTAAGTTGCAACAAAAGGAAGATTATGAAAAAAATTTTAGTTCTGTTTTTAGTTTTTGCATCATTTGTATATGCAAATAAACCACAACTTATGGTTAATATTTTGCCACAAAAATATTTTGTAGAAAAAATAGTAAAAGATAAGTTTGATGTAAATGTTATGGTAAAACCAGGAAGTTCACCTCACAATTTTGAACCAAAACCATCTCAAATGAAAGCTTTAAATTCTTCAAAAGCTTATTTTTTGGTTGGAGATTCAAGTGAATTAGCATGGATTGATAGATTTAAAGAGAATACAAAAAATACGCTTTTTGTTGATACGACAGTTGGAATTAAAAAAATTCCTATGGTTGCTCATACTCATCATGAAGATGAACATGAAGATGAACATGAAGATGAAGAAAATCATGATGATCATGCCCATCATGGTGAGTCTGAACATAAAGAATATCAAGATCATGAACATGGAGCTGATGGACTTGATCCTCACACTTGGCTAGATCCAATTAGTGTAAAAGTTCAAGCAAAAAATATTTATGAAGCTATGGTTAAGATTGATTCAAAAAATAGTGATTTTTATAAATCAAACTATGAAGCGTTTGTAAAAGAGCTTGATAGTTTAGATGAAAAAATAAGAGATATTTTAAAAGATTTTAAGGGTAGAGCTTTTATGGTATTTCATCCATCTTGGGGATATTTTGCACATAGATATGAAATTGAACAAATTTCAATTGAGATTGAAGGAAAAGAGCCAAAACCAAATGAGCTTGTAAAATTAGTAGAAGAGGCTAAAAAACATGATATTAAAATAGTTTTTGTATCTCCTCAATTTTCACAAAAAAGTGCAAAAACAATATCAAAAAATATTGGTGCAAATGTAGTATCTATAAATCCATTAAGTGATGATTGGTACAATAATATGCTTCTAGTAGCAAATGAGATTGCAAAAAGTTATAGATGATTAGAATAGTTTTTATATTAGCAATAATTTTTCCAAGTTACTTACTCTCTTGTAGTTTGTGTGCTTTTATGCAACCAAAAACATATGTACATACAAAAGTAGTTGTAAATGAAGATAAAATAGATTATGTTGATATAAAATGGGAGTTTGAAAAAGATTTTAGCGAAGAGCTTTTAAAAGTATATGATTTGAACTTAGATAAAAGTTTTAATGAAAAAGAGTTGAAACTAATTGAAGACTCTTTGATGCCATATTTACTTGAAAAAAGCTTTTTAACAACAATATCATATAGTAATAATAACTCAAAAAATAGTATCCCTTTTAAAGTTAAAGATTACAAAATGAGTTTTGAAAATAAGAGTAGAATACTATCTTTTGATTATAGGGTTTTACTTGATTTAAAACTCTATGATAAAAATTATTTTAGCATTAGAGCCTTTGATAATGAAGAGTTTTTCTTTCTTATTTTAGAAGATAAAAATCAAAGTGTAGTATCTAATTATAAATTTAATAAAACTACAAAAATAGATAGAGTGACTTATTTAATAGAGGCTCCTAATTTACAGACTCAAAAATTTAATATTGTAGAGGCTATAGAAGAGAGTAGCAAAGAGTCTTTAGAAGATATTTGGAAAAAAGAGCAAAATAAAGAGTTTGAAAAACCTCAAGAAGAGATTTTAAATGAGCAAAAAAAACAAAGTGATGAGGTTTTGGTTTTAGAAGAAGAGGAGCAAAAAATAAGTTTTACAGATAAATTTTTTGCAAGTATTAAACAAAATCTTGTAGATATTGAAAATGGGGATAAATTAGCTTTAATATTTTTACTTTTTGCATCTTTTTTATATGGAGTTGTTCACTCAATAGGACCAGGACATGGAAAAGCTTTGGCATTTTCATACTTCTCATCACAAAAAAGTACATATTTTGAAGCTTTTATAATATCACTTTTAACTGCATTTATTCATATTTTAGGTGCATTTGTTATTGTTTTAATATCTGTTTTTGTACTTCAAAGTGTTTTAAATAAATTTTTAGAGGATAGTGTTTCGTATATAACATCTTTTAGTGCGGTTGTAATTATGATTTTAGCACTATATATTTTATATAGAAAATTGACTAAAAAAAGATGCTCTTGTTCTGCTTGTAGTGGTGATTTAAGTAAAGTTAGATTTAGTATTGTTGAGGAGAATAATTTAGTAAAAATAAAAGAGATAAAACCTGTTCATAAACGAAATAAAAAACAGGATTTAATTTTTGTTTTAACAGCTGGAATTGTTCCTTGTCCTGGTACTGTTTTACTTTTTGTTTATGCTTTTTTACTTAAAACATATTTTGCTGTATTTTTAGCAAGTATAAGTATTAGCCTTGGAATGGCTGTTGTGATTTTTGCATCATCATTTTTGGGAGTTAGTTTGCACAAAATCTCTTCAAAATCTCAAAAACTAATAGATATTTTAGAGATAGTTGCACCTATTTTTATGTTTATTTTAGCTATGTTTTTGTTTTTTGCTTCAAGTAGTTTTAAAATAAGTTTATAGCTCTTTTATCATATGAGAGAATTGAGTTTTTGATACCTCTAGTGTAGTATTATCTAAAAATCCAAGTTTTTCATACAGAGCTTTTGCTTTTTTATTTTCTAAATCAACCAAAAGTGAGAGTTTTTTAAATCCTTGCTCTTTTGCTTTTTGTTGCGCAAAGGCAAATAGCTCTTTTGCAATACCTTGACCTTGGTAATCTTCTAAAACACTAACTGTATCTATATAAAACTCATCTTCAAAACACTCTTTGTCAAAAGATTCTAAAAATATATTTTTTGTTTTTAGGTGTTCAATCATTGGCTTATCAAGTTTTTCTATATCATTTGAGTTGTATGCTAATAAAATAGCTACATTTTTATTATCTATTTCGTAAGTGTAGATATTGTTGTAGCTAAGCCTACAAACATCCATTTGTATATAATTTTCTAAAGTTTTTAATATTTTGTGCTCTTCATTTTCGCCAGTTAAGCTATTTGCAACTTCATGAATTGCATCATAAATTAGTTTTGAAATATTTTCTATATTTTGTTTATTTGCTTTTTTTATCACTTATAATCCTTTTTAAAAATTTAGATTTTATAATATATTTGCTAATAATAGATTAATGCGACTATTTGAGCTAAATTTTATTCTTTAAACTATTTAAACTAACACATAATTAATAGATTTTTCTTAAAATACTCTTTTATATGGTGATGGAGATAATTATTGAAAGCAATAAAAATATTAGTTTTGGAGAGTAAAGATAGCTCTATTAACAAAATTGTAGAGATATTAAAAAATAGCTTTCAAGTAGAAATTTGTGTGAGTAATGATGAGTTTTTGGATCATATTTATAATAATATATATGATTTATATTTAATAAATATAAATGAAAAAAATCTACCTAGAATTGAATTAATAAAGCTTTTAAATGATTATCAAGATTTAACTATGAAACTAGTTGTGGCATCAATTTTGGATATTGTTAAACCATCTTTTTTATCGGGTTGTGATGAGTGTATTATAAAAAATATTGATGAAGTTGAGATTATATTAAGAATAAAAGCACTAATAAGAAGGCAATTTAGAGTATATACAGACTCTATATATTTAACAAAAAATATAGAGTATGAGATTTTTAATAAAAGAGTTTTATTAAATAAAATTGATGCTAAACTTGGGAGTAAAGCTATATGTTTATTGGATTATTTATTAAAATATAGAGGTCATTTTGTATCTACAAATAGTTTAGAAAAAAGTATATATCCAGTAAATAGTAGTTCAAAAAACACATCTATAAGATTTCATATTTATAAACTTAGAAAATTAATTGGCGAAGAGTTAATAATTTCTCATAGAACTTATGGATATAAAATAGATATTTAAAAAAGGAGACAAAAGTCCCCTTTTTTTATAAACTATTTTTAAATAGAGTATAAAATCCCCAAGCAAAATATACAATACACCAAATAGATAAAATCCATAAAACAGCATTTGCCATAGTTGTAACAGTTTTATCTTTTGAAGCATCAAAATATCCACTACTTTTTCCTACTTTCCAAGCAATTGTAGCTATAAAAGTAACACCAATACCACCTAAAGATAAAAATGTTAATAAAAACATAATTATAGATGCCCACTCTATATTTAGAGTATAAGAGTAGATATCATAACCTAAATTATTCATTATGTTGTATCTTATATACTCTCTAAATCCTGAGATTAAAAGTAAAATAACAATAAAAACAGAAGTTGATATATAACTATTTTTAAGATTTTTAGCTAATAAAATCAGAGTTAAAAATGAGATACAAATCACAATAGAGAAAATATCAATTAATTTATCTATTGAATATATCCAAACAATAAAAGAGATTAAAGTTGCTATAAGTCCAAGAGTTGTGATTTTTTTACCCAAATCTTTCGTATAAGTTATAAATGACTCATCAAAATTTTTGTTTGATTTTAAAAAATCACTATAGTTTTGTAAAAATAATCCAAGTGTTGGAATACTTAATATCATAAAGAAGATATATCTAATAGTTTCTGGATGAAAATTTGTTCCAGAAGTATCAACAACTCCATTTGGAGCATACCATTGCATCCATTTATCAGGTTGAATTGCTTCAACAGCGAAAGTGTGCATGATTAAGCCACAAATTATTAAAAGTACAAAAGAGATAGTTCCTATTAAACCACTTATAAAACTTTGTTTTTTATTTGCATAGTAGTACCAATAAAAAATACTATAAGCTACTAATAAACAGTAAATAAATATAACAACCCAAAGTCCTGATAGAGTATTTATTGTGTACCAGTTTGGGTCATAAATTACTTGCGTAAATAGAAGTGGAGCAACACCCAAAACAATCAATAATGAAACACTAATCTTTCCAGTTTGTATTAGATGTGCTGTTAATATTTTCCAGTTATTATCACTTTTTTGTCTAATTCCACCATATAAAGATAAGCCTAAGCTTCCCAAAGATAAAAATACAAACAGAGCATGTAAAGCCCAAGTTAAAATATATAAACCTTGAAAAACAACAGGATAAAAAGGAACTCCTGCTGGGTCTTGAAGTAGATTTAAAATTCCTGAATCCATTATTTCTCCTTATTAATTTGTGATTCAATCCAAGTTGCCATTGCATCAAACTCTTCATCTGGAAGGCTGATTTTAGGCATATAAGGGATTGCACCAGTTGCTAGTGAATATTGCATAAATGTTTTTATCATCTCTTTATCTTGACCAGCGAAATTTTTTAATAGTGGTCTATATTTTCCAGTAGTTTCAAGTGAGTGACAATTTGAACAAGCGATTTTTGTAAGAAGTTCTCCAACTTCTAATTTGTTTTCAGGTGTAATTGTTTTTAATCTATCTGGAATCCAAGGATTTACTTTTAATAATCCATGTTTTTCAATAATTTCAACCTCATTTTTGATATTTTTCCCAGGAACATCTCTTCCCATAATTTGATTACTATAAACATATTGTCCAACAACATAAGGTTTTCTAATACTCTCTCTTAATTTTTCCCCAGGCCATAATCCAAAAATAGCTATAACAAATAACATAACAATAGCAAATGGTCTATTTATAAAGTTTGGTTTTAAAATGGCAATTGCAAAATAGGCTGAAAATAATACTACTAAAACTACTTTTGTAGTTATAATATCTGGCATATAAATGCTTAATAATATTTTTGCATTTTCAGGAATTGTAGTCATGTACCACATAAAACAAACAACAGTTATAAATCCACCAATGAAACTTATGATTCCCATTTTTCTTATTAGTTCATTTCTTAACTCTTTATCATTTAATGATGAGGCAATAATAAGTCCAATAACCCCAGACATTAAAATCATAAATCCGATTCTCAAAAACAGGTGAGGGAAAGTTGTAAGTCCAAAAAAAGCATCACTAACAGAACCTGTTTGATAAAAAGCATCATTTCCTGGCCACATCATAAAACTAATAATTCCAATGATTAAAAACAGAGTTCCAACAGAAGCTAAGGCAAAAGCATAAGTGAGTTTTAGGTGAGTTTTTCTATCTATTTTATTTATAAAATAAACTAAAGCAAAAACCCCAACTACTTCAAATACAAAAAATACCCACTCAGTTGCCCAAACCCAAACAAAGTTGTGAATTAAAGCACTAATTCCTCTAGGACTAGCTGCAGTTGCTGTGTACCAAATCCCTGGACCTGTAATTGAACCTACCACATAAGAAAAAATAAGTAAAAACATTCCATATTTTTTCATATATTCATACAATTCAGGTCTATCTTCTTTATAGGCTTTATATGCTAAAAAAGCAAATAATAGTGCAGCTCCAACAGATGTGTGAGATGCTAAGATATGAATTGTTCCAGTTATTCCCATAATCCAAGCAGAGCCGATTTCTGGAAAATAAAAAAGTGGAAACATTCCAATTTGTTCCATTCTTTTCTCCTTTTTTAAATTTGTTTTTCTAAAAATGAAAAACTTATTGCTATATTAATGCTAGATTGTTAAGTTTGTGTTAGAAGTTTTGTAGTGGTCAATTTATTTTAGATTGTGACTTTATCAGATTTGTAGGAGACGCTGATATTTTAATATAAATTGACCATTGAATAAAATTTTATTATTTAAGTGTTAATTTTGTGTTATGAGTTTAATAATTTAGTAACTCTTTCAAACTCTCTTTTAATCTCTTCTATATCTTCAATTCCAACAGAAATTCGTATTAAATTTATTGGAAGTTCAATTTTTTTTAAAAACTCTTTACCGCTTTGGCTTATTATTAAATCATAGTGAGCCAGATATGTATAAGGCATTAAAAGTGTAAATTCAGTTCCAAGGCTTGGACCTTTTGCAAAATTTAGAGCATTGTAAATTTTTTCAAAATCATTTTTTATATATATTGAAACTATTCCACAAATACTATTTTTATCAATCATTAAATCTTTGTAGTTTTCAAAATTCTCTTTATTTAAACATGAATAGACTTTTGATACATAAGGTAAAGTCTCTAAAAACTCTATTAGCTCTTTTGTATTTTGAGATATTTTTTTAACTCTTTTTTTATAATCTACAATTTCAATAGCCATTCTTTGCATATCTTTTATATATGGCAAATCGCAGTGTTTAAAAAACTCATTTTTTATATGAGATATTTTGAAATTACTATTTAAAATAATTGCACCCATTAAAACATCAGCATTTCCACAAGCAAATTTTGTTAAAGATTCAACAAAAATATCTGCATATGGTTTTAAATTTAGATTATATGGTGTTGCAAAAGTTGAATCTATAACTAAGACTATATTGTATTTATCACAAAGCTCTCTTAATTTTTTTAAGTTTGGAGTTTTTACTAAAGGGTTTGTTGGAACTTCAGTTATTATTGATAAAACTCTATTTTTATTCTCTTCTAAATAAATTTCAAGTGATTTTAAATCTGTAACATCATAAAAAACTCTGCTCTCTTCAAAATAGTGATTTACAATATTTGTAGTATCTAAATATAGCCATCCAAACTGTATTAAAATAGATTTTCCATTTCTTGCTTGAATATTTTTTAAACCTTTTAAAACACTATAAATAGCATTCATTCCAGATACACTTAATTTAATATTCTCTTTTTTTTCACTATAAGCATTTGCTAGAGTATTTAAGATTATATCTTCACATAACTCTTTTTTTTCTAGCTCTTCTTTTTGAGTTTTTTCAATCAAATCTATCTTAAAAAGGTAATCTTCAGCTAATCTTGAAGATAGATTGTATCCAACATATTGAATAAACTTTAAAACCTTTTTATACTGTCTTCCTTTTAAAACTTTGATAACTCCAAAAGGCTCGTTAAACTCAAATTTATTGTGAATAAAGTATTTGTTGCTTACAACTTCAACTGCTTTTTGGCTACTTAAAAGTATGAGTTCATACTCATTTAGAACTTCGTACTTGTTTTTTAAATAGTTTGATAAAAGTTTTAAGTATGGATGAATAACAAATCTAGGGTACGCAACACTTATTTTTTCTAAAATCTGCGGCGTTTGTTCCTCATAATCAATTACATCTTGAAGTGTTGGCATAGAAGTTGATACTGCATGAATATTTTGTGGTGGTAAAGTCTCACCACAAATAATTGGTTGAAAAATAGAATCTTTTATCATTTTATAGCTTCTAATAAATCCTCTTTTAAATCTTTTAAATCTTCAAAACCAATAGAAAATCGTACCGTACTATCAGATATTCCAATTGCTTTTAACTCCTCTTTTGAAAAAGATGCATGAGATATTTTAGATGGGATTTCAACTCTACTATCAGCACTTCCAAAAGAGCATTTTTCTCCAAATATTTTTGCATTTTCTATAAATTTTTCTGCTAGTTCTACACTTTTAAAATCAGCACAAAAAACACTAGGAATTATCTTCATTTGACTCTTTGCTAAATCTTTTTGAGGATGAGATTTAAGTGCAGGATGTGTAACTTTTTTGATAAAATCTTGTTTTTCTAGCCATTTAGCAAATTTTTTAGAAGCTTTTTCACTAGCTTTCATTCTAACTTTTAAACTACTAATTCCAAGAGATATTAGATGAACATCAAGAGGATTTTGGTTTCTTCCTAAAGCATTTGAGTAGTAGTGAAGTTTTTCTGAGTTCTCTTTAGTTTTTGCAACAATAGCACCTGCAATTACACTTCCGTGACCACTTATAAATTTAGTTGTAGAAAATAGTGAAAAATCAGCTCCCAAATCAAGAGGTTTTTGACTAATAAAAGTTGCAAGTGAGTTATCAACTGCAAAAAGTGCGTTATATTTTTTTGATAAATTTGCAATCTCTTTTAAATCTATTATTTTTAAACCTGGATTTGTAGGGCTTTCACATAAAACTAAATCAATGCTATGTGTTTTTAAAATATGTTCAACCATATTTAAATCTGTAAAATCTGTAAAGTTTACATTAATATTATATTTTTCTTTAAAAACTTTTAAAAGCCTAAATGTTCCACCATAACAATCAGCTTCAACTAAAATAGATGAGTTTGCTTTTAAAACAGTTTCAAATAAAAGTGAAACAGCTGCTATTCCTGTGTGTGTACAAACAGCACCATATCCATTTTCAGCAAAAGCAAAAAAGTTTTCAAGTGTAGCTCTTGTAGGATTATCGCTTCTTGTATAATCATAAACTCTATCACCGTTTTGATCTTTTAAATCAAAAGTTGCTGTATTGTATATTGGAAAGTGTGAAGAGTTTGTTGGCTCTTTAAAAGGTGCAAAATCTTTTAAGTGGCAAAGCATAGTTTCTAGAGTTTTATTCATGAAAATCCTTAAATTGGCTAATTTTTGGCAAATTGTATCTAATATAAATTTAATCTTATTTGATACTTAAAAATATTATAAGTAAAAATTATAATAAACTATTCAACTTCTCTTACTCTTAAAAAAGATGCAAATTTTGGTTTGCCATTTTTTGTAAAACCATAATATTTAAAAGTAATATTTGAGCCTATTTTTGGTGGATTTAGCCTATCTTCTTTTTTAAATCCACCTCCTAGATTAAAAATAACACCATTTTTTAATTTTACCTTTAAACTTTTAAATGAACCATCACTATTAAAATTGTGATCTATTACTAAAGCCTCATCATCAAAGAACTCTTTTACTTTCAGTGAGTTTTTTGTTCTTCCACTCTCATAAGCTAAATTTGGATTTTTTATAATCACACCTTCAGCACCATTTTTTAGAAGCTCTTGTAAAAATTTATTTAAGTGATTTTCATCTTTGCAAACAATTTGAGGAATAATTTTTATATATTTGTTTGGAGTTTGTTTTAAATAATCTTCTAAAAAATCAACTCTAGTTTGAAAATTTCCATTTGCATTTGGAATTTCAAAAATATTGTAAGTTATATTTTCCCAATCTTTTGACTCTTGTTGGCTTAAAACAATACTTTGAATATTTTCAAAATCACCTCTTTTTGTCCAAAGCTCTCCATCAAGCTCAAATGGTGGAAAATCTTTTGTAAACCAAGTTGGTGCAAATATTTTGTTTTTGTTTTTTGTAAATAGCTCTTTCCCATCCCAATAAGCTCTAATACCATCTAGTTTTTCACTCATAAACCAACCATTGATATTTATGTTTTTTTCATAAGTTGAAGGCTTTTGTAAATCAAAACAAAAAGAAAGAGTAAAAAGAAGTAACATAATAGATAAAATTCTCATAAATGCTCCTTGATATTGATTTCTTAAACTATAACATAATTTGATTTTAGCTAGAATGTTTTAATTTTTTAAAAAAGGAAAAACTTGAGTAAAGAGATTTTAACAGAAGATGAAAAAAAGGTTTTATTAAGTTCTATTAGAACAGTTGAAGATTTTCCAAAACATGGTATTAGCTTTAAAGATATTACAACACTTTTAAATAATAAAGATGCATTTGAACTACTTATGAGTCATCTTGAAGATAGATATAAAAAATATAATTTAGATTTTATAGCAGCAATTGAAGCTAGAGGATTTTTATTTGGAGCAGCACTTGCTTCAAGACTTAAAATTGGTTTTGTACCAATAAGAAAAAAAGGGAAACTTCCAAGTACAACTTTGTGTGAAAAGTATGAGTTAGAGTATGGTTTTGATGAGGTTGAAGTTCATTTTGATGCTTTTAGAGATATAAAAAAACCAAAAGTTCTTTTAATGGATGATTTAGTTGTAAGTGGTGGAACAGCAGTGGCTGCTGCTAATTTAATTGAGAAATTAGATGCCTCTTTAGTTGAAGCTTGTTTTATTCTGAATTTCTCTATCTTGCCTGGAAAAGCCAAACTTGAAGAGAAAACTCCTGTTTATGCGGTGTTAGAGATATGAGTAACTATATTCCAAAAAAAAGTATATTTGATCCAAATTCAAATGGTGAGTTTGGTGTTGGTGGAGAGTTTGGAATTTTTGGTGGTCAGTATGTTCCTGAAACATTGATGCCTATTTTAAAAGAGCTTGAAGCTACTTATAGTAAATATAGATTTGATAAAGAGTTTTGGGCTGAGGTAAACTACTACTTAAAAGATTATGTAGGAAGAGAAAATCCACTATATTTTGCAAAAAATATAAGCGATGAGCTTGGTGCTAAAATCTATTTAAAAAGAGAAGATTTAAATCATACAGGAGCTCATAAAGTTAATAATGTAATAGCTCAAGGATTACTAGCAAAAAAAATGGGAAAAACAAAAGTAATAGCTGAAACAGGAGCTGGGCAACATGGAGTTGCAACAGCTACAATAGCAGCTTTGCTTGGACTTGAGTGTACTGTTTTTATGGGTGCAAAAGATGTTGCAAGACAAGAGTTAAATGTATTTAGAATGAAGCTTTTAGGTGCAAAAGTAGTTGCGGTTGAAAGTGGAAGTAAAACTTTAAAAGATGCAATGAATGATGCAATTAGATATTGGGTTACAAATGCAAGAGATACTTTTTATATAATTGGAACAGTTGCAGGTCCTCATCCATATCCTATGATGGTGCGAGATTTTCAAGCAATTATTGGTTATGAATCAAGAAAACAAATACTTGAAAAAGAGAATAGACTTCCTGATTATGTAGTTGCATGTATTGGTGGAGGATCAAACTCTATTGGTATGTTTTCACACTTTTTAGAAGATAAAAGTGTTACTTGTGTTGGAATTGAAGCAGGGGGATTAGGACTTGATACAGACAAACATGGAAGTTGTTTAGCAAAAGGAACTCCTGGAATTTTACACGGGCAGTGTTCATATTTACTTCAAAATGAAGATGGACAAGTTTTAGAAGCTCATAGTATTAGTGCAGGACTTGATTATCCAGGAGTTGGACCAGAACATAGTTTTCACAAAGATAATAAAACAGTAACATATGACAATATTACAGATAAAGAGGCGATTGATGCTTTTGTTTGGTTAAGTCAAAAAGAGGGAATTATTCCAGCATTTGAATCAGCTCATGCAATTGCATATTTAAAAAAAGCAAAAGATAAACTAAAAGATAAATTAGTAATTGTTTGTTTATCAGGTCGAGGTGACAAAGATATGATACAAGCAAAAAGCTTATTAAATTTTCACTAAGGATACAAATGAGAGAACTTTTTAGAAAAATCCAACCTTATACTGGAAAAATTTTTGCAGTAAGTTTGGTATTGTTTTTATCTTTTCTTGCTTACAATTTGTACAATGCACCTGTTGAAGGAGTTGAAGAGAAATTTATATATTTGCTTAGAAAATATGGTTATGTAATTCTTTTTGTATGGAGTATGCTTGAAGGTGAGATGGGGCTTATTATGGCTGGGCTTATGGCTCATGATGGTTCTATGAATGTTCTTTTAGCTATTTTTGTAGCTGGTCTTGGAGGATTTGCTGGAGATCAGGTATATTTTTATATTGGAAGATTTAATAAAACTAGTGTTTTAAAAAAACTAAGAGGTCAAAGAAGAAAGTTTGCTTTTGCTCATTTACTTTTAAAAAAACATGGTTGGCCAATAATTTTTACTCAAAGATATATGTATGGTATGCGAACAATTATTCCAATTTCTATAGGACTTACAAGATATGATGCAAGAAAATTTGCATTTATAAATTTAATTAGTGCTTGGTGTTGGGCTGCTATTACAATTGTTCCTGTTTGGTATTTTGGAAATGAGATTATGATTGTACTTCACTGGGCAAAAGAGCACTGGTATTTAGCAATTCCACTTGCTATAATTGTTGGTGGTGGAATAATATATTATTTTAATAAAGCAACAAAAAAAATTGAAAAAAGGGTTATGGATGAAGATTAATATTTTAGAAATTTCAAAAGATAAAGAGTTTGATTTAGAGATTATCTTAGTAGATAATTTAAAAAAAATTAAAAGTAAAGAGGATAAAGAGCTTTTAGAAAAACTTGATTTTAAAGCAAAAGATGAATCAGTTGTTTTATTGGCAGAAAAAAGAAAAATCTATGTTGGTTTTGAAGATTATAGCTATGATAGTTTGGCAATTGCAATTTCAGGTGCTATAAAAAAATTTAACTCTACAAAATTTAAAAGTGCAAAACTTCTATTAAATAAAGAGTTAGAAGATAACTTTAAGGCTTTAGTTGAAGGCTCTATTTTGGGTTCATACAGTTTTAATCACTATAAAAGTGAAAAAGATGATAAAAAACAAGAGTTATATTTTGTAGTTGAAAAAAAATGTGAAAATTTAAGTGATATTTTAAAAGAGTCACAAATTATTGCAAATGCTGTAAATAAAGCTAGAGATATGGTAAACACAGCACCTGCTGATTTTACTCCAAAAAGTTTTGTAAAAGAGGCTGAAATTATTGCAAAAGAGTTTGAGCTTGAGTATGAAGTTTTGGGAGAAAAAGATTTAGAAAAACAAAAAATGATGTCTATGCATAGTGTTGGACGAGCTAGTGTTCATGAGTCTCAACTAATACATCTAAAATATAGACCAAAAAAAGCTAAAAGAAAAATTGTTCTTGTAGGAAAAGGACTTACTTATGATAGTGGTGGTTTATCTTTAAAACCTGCTGATTTCATGGTAACAATGAAAGCTGATAAATCAGGTGCAGTTGCTGTTTTAAACACTATAAAAGTAATAGCAGAGCTTAAACTTAACATTGAGGTTCATGCAATTATAGGTGCTGTTGAAAATATGATTGGTGGAAATGCTTATAAACCTGATGATATATTAAGAGCTAAAAATGGAAAAACAATTGAGGTGCGAAACACAGATGCTGAAGGAAGATTAGTATTAGCAGATTGTTTATGTTATGCTCAAGATGAGATTAAAGATTTTGATTATATCTTTGATTTTGCAACTTTAACAGGTGCTTGTGTTGTAGGACTTGGTGAATATACAACAGGAATCATGGGAAATAGTGAAGAGTTAAAACAAAAAGCTCTTGAAGCCTCTTTAAATAGTGGTGAATATGCAACAAAACTTGATTTTAATAGATATTTAAAAAAGTGTATTAAATCTGAAATAGCAGATGTTTGTAATATTTCAAACACTAGATATGGTGGGGCTATAACAGCTGGAATGTTTTTAGATAACTTTATTTATGAAGAGAATAAAAATAGATGGGTACATTTTGATATAGCAGGACCTGCATTTGTTGAAAAAGCTTGGGGATATAATCCTTATGGAGCAAGCGGAACAGGTGTTAGAATGGCTGTAGAGTTTATAAAAAATTTAGCTAAATAACTAAGAGCAAAGGCTCTTAGTTTATTTGGTATTCAACAGGTATTTCAAGACTTAGATTTGATTTATTATCTAATTTTGACATCAACTCATTTGGAATTGGATCAAAAGAGCCAATTTTTTCTAAGAGATTAATTGTTGCTTTATCTAAAGTTTTATATTTAGAGTTTTCAATAATTCTTATATTTGTAATTTTTCCATTTAATAAAACATCAAAAGCAATTTTAACAACTCCTTGATGATGAAGTCTTTTTGCATTTCTTGGGTATGTTTTATATCTTTCAATAGTATTTTTTATTTTTCCTAGGTATAAATCTTCAATTTCGGCAGCTTTTACTTGATTTACAGAATCAGCTGTTGTAATTTTCTCTTGAACCTCTTTTTTCTCTACAATCTTTTTAGGCTTTTCTTTTGGTTTTGTATCTTTTTTTGGTTTTTGTTTTTTAATCTCTTTTTTTACAACTTTTTTTGCTGGTTTTTCAATTATTTTTTCAACAACTTCCTCTTCAACAATCTCTTCAATAACTTTTTCTTGAATTGGAATATTACTTAAAGAGATTTTTGTAACAGTGTGAACATCTTTTTTAATATCAACTGTTTTAGGAGTATTTGAAAAAGATATAAAAATAGGAGCTGCAATAGCAAGATATATAGTAGAACTAATAAAAAGTGATTTTATATATCTATTATTTTTCATCTTTACTTCTTTGTTACAATTGAGACATTTGAGAATTCATTTTTCTTTAACATATCCAAAACATTTACAAAGTGTTCAAACTTTGTCTCTTTGTCTGTATGAAGATGAATTGGAGTCTCTTTTTGCTTTCCTAAAAGTTCAAGCTCAATATTTTGAATTGCCATTTGAATCTCATCAAGATATAAAACTCCAGCATTATCAATAACAATTACAACTTCTTTATCACTTTTTAATTTACTAGCCGTTTGGCTATTAGGTAAATTTACAGGAATAATTCCTTTAGTTATAAATGTAGAAGTTAATAAAACTATTGCAAGAAGAACTAATAGTACATCAATAAAAGGAATTACATTGATTGAATCATACTTCTGTAGCTTCATAATCACTTTCCAAAACTTCAGCAAATCTACTTAAAATATTATATAAAACCATAGAAACAATTGCAACAACCAAACCAACAGCAGTTGCTTTAAGAGCTAGTGCTAAACTCTCCATAATTTTAGCAGCATCAATATCTCCACCACCACCCATTGTCATAAATGTAAGCATAATTGCTAAAACTGTTCCTAAAAGTCCAATATATGGAGAGTTAGATGCAATAGTTCCAATAATAGTTAAATGTTTTGTCAAAGCAACATCTAATGATTTTTTTGTTTTATATGAGTTTACATCCATTTTTTTATAAAATATAACTCTTTCAATAAAGAAAAAAACAGCAACAAAACTCATAACTACTAATAGTCCTATTACACCATAATCAACCAAGTGTTTTAGTTTTTCAATATCATCAAACATAAACTATTTCCTTAAAATTTTTTGGAATCGTACCATAATATTGATAATAATTATCTTAAAGAACTCTTAAATTTAATTATTGTTAAAATATGGTTAAAATATAGTATTTATAATACCATTTTTAAAATCAACCTAAGGAAATATATTGAGAAAGCTATTTATATTTTTACTAACTTTTACCTATTTATTTGCAAATGAAGATGGCTTAAAACTACTAAAAGATGATAAAAAAGAGTATAGAAAACTTGACAAAGAGTCAATTTTAAAAAAGTATGATTACTCAAAAAATAGTTGGATTGGAACGATTAATTTAGATGCCTCAGTAAGTACAACTCACCCTTTTGATAAGTCAAAGGATGACAACTATTCAAAACAAGCATCAATTGGTTTTACACAATCACTATTTGAATCAGGTGGAATTTGGTCAAAAATAGATAATGCTAAAAGCACTTTTGATTATGATTTACTATCTTGGGAAAATGAAAATAGTGAACTATTACTATCAATTTATAGCACTCTTTTAGAGATTAAAAAACTAAAGTATCAACAATTTCAAAATAGAATAAAATATGAGAATAAAGATATAGAGCTCATTATTAAAAAAATACAATATGAAGCTGGAAAAAGTGATATTATAGAGTTAAATAATACAATTATGAGTAAAAACATTGCATATAGAGATGTTATAAGTGTTGAAAATAGTTTAAAGCAAAAAGAGCTAGAACTTGCTAAATATACAGATTTAAAATATGAGAACATAGAAATATTAGATTTTAAACCAATATCAAAAGAGGATTTTTTACAAAAGAATTTTTCACTACTAAAAGAGGATGCAAGAGTTGCTATTTTAAATAGTAGTTACAAAATAGATAGATCAAAATATCTTCCAAAACTAACTTTAAATGCAAATGCTAGATACTCAAATACAAAAGATGATTTTAATAATATGTTAAGTGATACTAGAAAAGAGGATTCACAATCAACTGCATCTTTAAACTTCTCTATGCCTTTGTTTGATTACAATATGTCTTCAAAGCTTCAAGAGTCAAAAATAGAGGTTTTAAAACAGCAAACATATTTAAATGATTTAAAAAGTGATATGGAGTCTGATTTTGAGCAAATTTTAACAAAAATTGATACTTACGAAAAAATATCAAAAAGTATTGATGATAATATAAAATTGTATGAGGATTTAATAAAAGCAAATATAGTATCAAATCAATCTGGTATGACAGCAAGTTATGATTTAGAGATTTTAGAAAATAGTAAAATCATAAATGAGTATGATTTGTTAATAAATGATATAAATATTCTTCAAGAGTATTCAAAATTATATTTTAAAATAAGAGGCTAAAATGAGTGATTTAAAAGATGAATTAGATAAATATGCAACAAAAAGTAATAAAAAAAGATATATAGTCATAGCTTTGATATTAATCATAGTTTTAGTATTGATATTAATAAAAATTTTTAGTTCACAAAGTGATTCTTCAAAAGTAGAGTATGTAACTAAAAAGGTTGAAAAAGGAGATTTATCTGTTATTGTAAGTGCAACTGGAAATTTAAACCCTACAAATAGTGTTGAAATAGGTATAGAGGTCTCTGGAACTATAAAAGAGATATT
>Ga0265293_10003816_pt1 | contig 27469 bp, 65 predicted proteins | sample Munlanlewell138R_FD_192505 | JGI IMG/M metagenome (GOLD analysis project Ga0265293, IMG submission 192505) | Leachate microbial communities from a municipal landfill in Southern Ontario, Canada - Leachate well 138R | ecosystem: Engineered > Solid waste > Landfill > Unclassified | place: Canada...
GATCGCTTCACGCCGGCGCAGGTCTGGAAGATGGTCGATGTGGGTCTGGATTGCCCGCAAGAATGGACCGACATAGCAACCCGACCCTGGAAATATGCCAAAGTGCCCGAAATCAGCGCCATGATCTCCTATGATGACCCCAGTGCGCAGATCATGACCAAGGTCGAAACCCTCACCGCCGACTGCCCGATCTTTCACAAGCACGGCATGCGAGACGATTTTATCATCATGCCCAATGGTCATGTCGCGCGTCTCGACGGGCACGGAGTGCAATTCTGATGACCACCAGACAACCCGATCTTTATATGGGCGTCGACCTCGACGACCTGCTGAATATCCTCGATCTGCCGAGGAGCGGCCTCGTCGTCACCCTCGACGCCAGTGAGCATCACCATATCCGCAAGGCGATACGCAGTCTCGGCGTCGATCCTCACCAATATCAGTGGGCGAAGATCTCCACGTTGGAAAAGGATATCCGTGGTCGACGCTTTTATGCGTATCAATTTTCCGTTCGCGCGGGCGAGAACGACTTCGCCGACAATATCAAGATCGTCCAGCGTGGCCTGAACACCTCCGGCGGTCGGCCGCTGCTTGCTCCCGGCGCACATGAGGCCAGGTCCAAGCTCTACCAGATGGTGACGCATGGTGCGATCGGTGTTCCTGCAGGCGCCTTCACCAATGCCACCATCACGTCAGGCAAGATCGCCAATGGCACAATCACCACGCCCGACACCGCCTGGACGCAACCCGCGAGCAAATTGCTCCCCATCCTGCAGCTGATCAGCGCGGCGCCCGATCATCCGGTGCTCGGCTATCTTCCCGACCAGGAAACCCGCTGGGTGATGGTCCGCAAGACCAAATCCGGCAGCTGGACCTATGCCGACAAGCTGCTCGCCGACGTCTATGCGGAGGAAGAGCTCAAGCCGACGCATTTCATCGACTTCCCGGCGGATATGAGTGATTTCCTGCCCAAACAGCTCAAATCTGACCAACCCGCGTCCAAAAGCGTCACCGCCGATGATCTCCTCGCCGATATCGCGAAGATGAAGACGAAAATGTTCAGCGTCGACTCTGACAACTACTGGAACAAGCTGCACGCCGACGCCTATGCCGGGAAATCCATCAGGAACATGATCGACACGCAGCCAATCCCCGTCACCAGCGCCGTCGACTGAACCAAGAGCTGGATCAGGAACGACCAAATATGACCCCAGACACACCCCTCCCCTATCAGCCGCTGCCCTATGACGACGCCGGCGTCGTCGATTACGAGTGAACCCCGATGTACAAGACCATCGAATATTGCGACCACTGTGACGCCATCATCGGCCATCGCGACCATGAAGGCTATGTCTGGCAGGGCATTCGCATCGAACCCGACAACCAGCCCTACAACCAGAAGATCGAGCTGCCCGACGGCGATTACCCGAAGCACGGCTACATCAAGGCCCGGCTTATCGAACAGAAGCAACACACCGCCGGTCAATCCAGTCAGGGCTTGCCCGGCGTCTACCTCCCTGGCGTCGTCTGCTCCTATGACTGTCTCGAAGCCCACCTCCTCGGACAGCTTGCCGCGATCAAGGAGAAGAGCCATCTCGTCCTCCACCAGACGGCGATCGACAAGCTCAAGGAAACCGCGTTCGTCTGACCACCGCGGTGATCCTGCACTTCCAAGCGGCGCAGCCGCCGGAATCGACGCGGGATCGTCACCTCTGTCGGACCCTCAGAGGCAACTCGGCGCCCACGCTATGTCGGCGGATGGCGTCCCTGCAGATCTCTACCCTGCCACCCCAGGTAACCTTGCGTCCCTGGCACCCGTGCATGATGTGCGACTGGGAGATGGCGGTTCGGTGGGTTCGGTGGACTGGCGGGTTCTCGGACTGGCGGAGGATGGATTGCGATCTGGCGAGGTCGGCTGATAGGCGGGATCCCCCTCACCTGAAAAAAATTATTTCTAGGACTTCGAGTCGAGCTATTGACACGGTTTTTGCGAATCAGCTGTCAAGAGTGCGAATCAGTCAAAGCGATTCGCTGCATCGCTTTAAGGCAAACGCGCATTGCATCTTGCACCACCACCTAGCACCGCGCGCAATCGAACAGCGAGCTATGCTAGAGCGCGTCTAGCACGGTGCGAGGTATGATCGACCACCTAGACGCGCACCTATGCTAGAACACGCTTAAAACCGCTCTAGCGTCGATCAAGGCATTTCATACCATGCGCACATAGAAAAAGAGCGCTCTTGCGAGCGCTCTTAAGTATAGATTGACGTTTTACTTATGCTTTCAAGTAACGGTCACGAAACGCACCGTAGAAAGCATGGTCTGCAAAGATCTCAATACCACCGCGCGCACGCTCAACCGAGACAATGCGCGCTACGTTAAGCGCGTCTAGTACATTGCGCACTTGCGACGATTGCGTATCTTTACCACCGCTGATGAACTTGTGCTGATACTCGCGAATATAGTCTGCGAGTTCGCTATCTTTGACCATCTTGTCAAAGCTCGCATTGCTCAAGAATTGCTTGTTCACTTTGTTACCGATAATCGCGTTCTCTTTCTCGCTATAGAACATTGAGCAAAGCACGAAAGCTTGCGTTATCTTTTGAACGCGCGTCGCGTCACCGCAAGCAAAGCTCGCTATCTCGCTCACCTTGTGCAGCGCTTTCGCGTTGAACCGATTGCCGGTGTTGACGACGCGGTTAATAAAGCTCGCATGAACATTGAGCGCACAAAGCAAGCGCGCAACATTATTGATATTCTTGAGAACATCTTTCTTTGCTTTCGCATAGCTAAGCGCACCGTCTTTCTCGAAACCATCGCGATCAGCAAACGCGACTTCAATTTCTAAGCGCTTTGCCTTAATCTCGTCGACCGTCACCATATTGACCATATCGCGCAGAGTCGGTGCAGCGTCGTCGAGCGGTGCAATCTCTTGCGATGCATAGTCAAGATTGACCAGCGCAGCTTGCGCGTCGGTCGCGTTGAGCGCGTCGAGAATAGCGTTCGTGTCGTCGTTGGTCACTTCGACCGTTGCCTTGGTCGCGACCTTGCGAGCGGTGCGAGTCTTGCGAGCGTTGTTTTTGATAGCAGTCATGATGAAAACCTTTCTTGAAAACCGCTCTACCGCTAGAGCGATCGAAGCAACTGCGCTTCGATGTGTTTAACACTATGCATAGGCGGTTTGCTTGTCAAATAGCGCGGTTTTCTGCGGTCGAATCGAGCGAATCACCATGCGAATCGAGCGCGACTCGCGCTCTAAAACTGCCTTTGTGCGAATCATATATGTATCGTTTGACATGCACCGATTCGCTCGTTAGACAACGAATCACCGCAAGCGGTTGCGGTACGAAAGAAAGGTTCAAGACAATGAGACAAGCGCTCGACAATCTCATACTCGCGATGAGCGACTCAACGGTCGCAACGGTCGCAATAGTGGTTCTCACGGTCGCGCTCGTCATCGCGGTTAGCATATGCGTTCAAACCGCGCGCGAAATCATCGCGCTATGCGACGAAATCGACGAGCGCTACCCGCCAAGGTAGCGCCAACCGCCCAAACCCAGCCATGGCATCCCGCGGCACCGCGCCGGTGCCCTAGGCGTCCCTAGGCAGCCATTTCCCTAGGGAACCAGGCAGAGCCTTTCCCATGGACACCTAGCCAGCCTTTCCCAAAATCACCTATTGAGCCTTTCCCTAGGCGTCCCATGGCGAGAGTCTGAGAAAGGTGAAGCCGCCAGTCCGGGGTGGGCGAACTGGCGGCTTCGTCTGAGCGCTTGAGGTGGGGCTAAGGGCGCGCTCAGAATGGCAAGAGGGACGTGCTCAGCAGCTATGCACCCAATACCAGGTCTCCGATGCGTAACGTCCCAGACCCGGTACATTGGCGATCTCGACACAGCGGCCTTCGGCGAGCTCTTCTGCGGCGAGCTCATTGGCGAACCTGGCATCGCGCACGCTGATGGAGAGCACATGGGGGCTTGGCTCGTAGGTCGCGCCGACCTCGTTGGTTGGGATATTGGCGGCGAGCGCATTGGCGCAGCTCGGTATGGTCTGGGTGGCAAGCGCGAGCGCACCGGCGCTGGCGGCAACGATCAGCGTGATGGAGGACAATGAGCGCATTCTGACACCTTTCTCTCTCGAACCGCGCACCGCTGCGCGTGTGATCTTGATAGCTGGTCGCATGATGGAAGAGTGTGGATTGTGACCTGGGAAACTGGTCGGTTGGCTGCCTGGCGCGCGTGGACCGTCGGATGCCTGATCTTGGGAAACGCCTGTTTCCGCCATGGAACGCCTAGGATCGGGAAACGCCTGGAAATGCCGGCGTGGCTACGAAACACACCGGCATCATCCCAATTCGGAAATGTTGGAGCTCTAGCCTTTGGCTCAGTGGTCGGTCACTTCATGGCGGCCTCCTGGGTGGTGGGCTCGTACATGTCGGTCGGGCGTGTCGAGCCTGGGTAGTAGACGAGATGGCGCTCGATCTCGCAGAGATTGCCCTCCTCGCGCAGAAACGCCTTGAGGATCTGGGAGACTGGTGGCGCCTTGGTCGATTCCAGCGTGGACGGCCCCCATGCGCTCCACCACCATTCCTTGAGGAAGCGGTTGCGTGCGAGCTTGGCATCGCGCTGGCTGATGAACAGCTGGATTTCGTGACGACGCCACCGATCGCGTGGGCGTTGTGACGGCCCGACTTTCGGCATCACCGTGAGCAATGTCCAGAACTGCATCGCGTACCTCTCATCGTGTTGACCTGATCTTGATAGCTGGTCGCATGATGGAAGAGCGTGGAAAATCACGCATGTCAGATGCGCGAAAATGCCAACGCCGGGTCCATGGCACGCCGCGGGATCTTTCAGACGCGCCATGGCACGCCAACAGATCAGATAAACCGAAGCGGCACGCTGTCACGCGCACCGCTTGGGAAATTCAGAGACGTACCAGCTCACCGAGCGGCACCAAGATCGTCCCTTCACGCTCGGTGATGATGTAGGCGTGATCGCGCTTGGCGGTCGACAGCGATTTTACGACCGCGGTGCCACGCTCGCGCTTGTTCATCTGGTAGCTGACCTTGGTGCCAGGTTCGAACATTGGGAGACCTTTCTACAAAACCGCAACCGCTTGCGGTGAGAACCTTCTAGCGCGTCGCGAGATGGCAGTGTGCGGCTTGTCACGCGTGGCAGGTGGGAAAATCAACATCTTGTGTTGATCGCGCCTAGGGAAATGCAGGTTTGGCATACCAGATGTTGATTTTGGCGCATCTGACATGCGTGCAAATTCCGCCATGGGAAGTCATGGCGCGTAATTTTATTACCCGTGCCACGAAAGCCAACGTAATTTTATTGCGCGGCACGGAGTTTCCATGGCTTCCCTAGGGATCTCGCTCTATAGGGAAATCCACCGCCGTACCCAAAATCCTAGGGACCGGCCCAGCCTTTCCCCTAGGCACGCCATGGAACGCCACGACCGCAGACAAGCAAAAGGCGAGAGTCCCTGTCGGAAGTCTCTCGCCTCTGCCCCCAACCCACCAGAAAAGGTTATAACCAGTGGGCCAGTTCGGTCTGGGATGTTTAGCTGTTTACGAGGTAGCTGGCAAGGTCGAGAATATGCTCCTCGATGTCGGCGCGCTCCTCGACGTTGGAGAAATAATGTTCCACGTCGTCGCTGGAGATCTCGTCAGGTGAATTGCCGCCCAGCTCACCGTCCCAATGCTCGGCGACGAAATCCGCGAGCTTCTGGGCGGCAGATTCCTGGGAGGCGTGCAGCGTCGTCTGGATTCCCCAGTCGCCCTCGATCACCAGCGACCACACCTTGATCTCAGCCATCTTGTAACCTCCTGTCTTGCGGTGCGTCTCACCGCGTCGATGTCTGGTTGTCGCATAGCGCGTGTTGGATGTGCGCGGATAGTGCGTGGCTTATGGTTTTTGGCGGGTGCAATCAAATCGGACTAAATCGGTCTGATTTGGAACGCCATGGCTTGTCACACTGTGGCAGAGTGGCAATGCCACAGATTGGCGGACTGGCACGCCCATGGAATGCCTAGGGATGCCAAGGATCGGATTGGCGCCTGGGAAAGCCTGGACCGTGTGCGATGTGCGGGTTTCGGGATGGCAGGCTGGCGAACTGGGAGAATGGCGAGGTGGCACGCTGGGGGATGGGCAGGACTGGCGAGGTGGCGGAGGAGGAAGCCGCGGCGCTTTCCGAGAATCCCCATATGAAATTCTTCCAACGTTAAAACCTGCTCAACCGAGAACACACCCATTCAGCCAACCTGAGCGTGTCCCCATTCAGCCAGCGTGCCAGGCAGCCGTGTCTCTATGGGAGATCGTCATTCTCTTCTCTCTCACGCTCCCAGTACGTCTCGCGTTCGGCTCAGACCAATGCCTCATACCGCGAAAGTCCCTTTATGCCCATTTGGGGGAGAGAACGTGTCACACCGCCAGCATCTGTCTCTATGACCTTGGGCCTTCGAGCGCTTGTCTCATCGGTTCCACATCTGCGATCCATTGCCGACATTCTTTTTCCGTTCTGAAGCATTGCATGGTCTTGCCATTCCATATGACATGAAACCAATCGAACGGACCTGGCACGATTTTCATCTCTGGTTCTCTGCCTCTATGAGCTGGTAGCCACCTTTGACCTTGGTCATGGCTTTCCCTTTGAGTGCTTCGACGATCTCTATCGTTTTCTCTTTGGCATCACGCTTTTTATAATTGGCGTTGTAGCGGTTTTCCTCGTTTGGGAAGAGACTGGTCCAGCCCTTGATCGTGCGACGTTTGCCACCGACGAACAGATATCCAAGCCAATAGCCGGAATAGCCGACATTCGCATGTTTGTTGGCAACCATATAACGTCCCTTACTATCGAGCCGCGGGGTGATCTGGATCGTCCCGTCGGGATGCGGTTCAAACGTCATTGCGAAAAATTGGCCAACTATGTTGCCGATGCTATACCCCTTTGCTTCGTAGGCAGGGATTTCCGCTTCGGTGATGGCGATGCTCTCACCGTGAACGTCATTCTCATCGACGACGGTGCCATTAAGAACGATCATAGGCTTTTCCCTCTTTGAAGGTCATAGAGGAACTGATGGAGATCCTCGTTGCGATACTCTTTGACCAGGCGTTCCACCTCCAGCACCTTGTTGGTGAGTTGGATCGCTGCGGTGATGGGCAGCTTCTTGTAGCTGTATTTGTCGCGATAACCGAGGGCGGTCATATCAATGCTCCTCGCGAAACTGTTCCAGCCACGCGCGTGCGTCTGGTCCAGTGATGTGATGCCTGGGGCGAAAGCCGTGCTGGTCCTTGTACAGGTCTGAATAGGTCTCGGCGCTCCAGGGGTCGCTTTCACTCACGTCCGCGTTGGGATACGCCTCTTCATAGGCTTCGCGGATCTTGTTATAGCGCTTGCGGCGCAGCTTATAGGCGACGTCGTTCGTGTCCATCAGCTCGAAGATGTCATCACCGAGGCGATCCATTGCCGCGGTGAGCGTCTTGGGCTTGAAGAAGGCGATCATCTTGGTTGACGAGAAGGCCACGATCAGTTCCGCTTCCTCGACTGTCATCTGCTCGTAGACGGCGCGATAGTCTTCCATTGCTGAACCTTTCTGTCTGCGAGCACCGCTGCTCGGTGATTTGAACATGCGCGATCGCCTGGTGGCATGCGAGTGGAAAGCGTGTGGGATGTGCGTGTTTGGAAAACCGATTTTAAGCGTCTCTGAGCGTGTCTGATGCGCGAGCGCTGTCGCGCACCGCGAACGCTTCAAAACGCGCTACAGCAAGCGCGCTGTGCGACGCCTAGCGGTTTTGACGCTGGTGTTGCGCTCGACGCAGCATGGTTGCGGTGGCTGGTGGTGCTTTTGAGCGATCCATGGGGCGCCTAGGCGTGTGCGATGTGCGAGAAAAAGGTGGGTCTATTCGACCCACCACACCCCGATGCGGTTGCCGTTGATGTCGTAGAGCGGGCCTTCATCGTCGCCGAGGCGCAGATTGTCACCTTGCAATGCGATCTTGGACGCCAGCGCTTTTAGAATGCGCGCGGTTTCCTGGTTGGCACCAACCTCATTGTCGTCGAACGCGGCGTTGTCCATGTCGAACTCAAGCCTGAACTTCATGACCTTTTCCTCTGTTTCTCTGCGGCTATCGCCGCTCTGATGCGCTCTAGCACAAGCTGGCGATGTTCATAGAACTCGCGAGTGTTCCGCGCGTCGTTGGATTCCCACTCACCAGTCATAGATCGGGAGTCCTTCTAGCTCAGGCCCGTCACGGTCGAACATGATCCATTCCGCGTTGCAATCTTTCGCGCGGTGAACGCACGCCGTCAGATCTTCTGGGAGATTGCGATCGAGGGAGTGTTTGGCATAGACGAACCAGCCATAGCTCATCTTCTCATACGCGGACACAGCCGTCGTGGTGTGAAGATGGTTATTGCAGGTTTCCTCGGTCAGATGCGCCGTCGAGAGCACCAGCATCGATTGGATTTCAGCGCTCATCGTCGCGCTCCTCGCACCATTCGGCAAATGCCGCGTAGACCTCTTCGCACCAAGGGCCGTCGATATGCGCCATGTTATCGTACGCAAAGGCTTTTACCGCTGCGGCATCATCTTGTGGGCAATCAAACAATTCGTTCTCGTCCGCGCCGTCGGTGTCATAATCCACGATGATATATTCCACCGGAATACCCATCGAAATGACACCTTGGACTAACCCGCCATCGAGCGTGATGACGATCTTCACTGGCTCGCTCATAGCGTGCTCCACGGTTTGCTGCTGCCGGCGGGGCGGTACTGCATTTGGGTGCAGCCATCGCCTTCGGCCCAATCGAGCGGTGCGAAGGCGCGGCGCTCGAACTCGTTGATGTCGAAGGTGCGTCCCTCGTAATAGATCTCGTCGTCGTCATCGAGCAGACGAAACTCGGTGGGCATGAAGCGCGCGTGGAGCGATACGTCATCAATATCCATACGCAGACGCGTGCCATGATCGTCGTCACCAGTGCCGACGCAATTGATGCTGTCGGGGTCGCCGGCGTGGTAGATATGATCCTTGGTGATGATCCAGCGCATCGTCTTAACCTTTCTGTGTCCGTCAGCACCGCTGCTGACGATTCACTTATCGCATGGTGCCTGTTGGCGTGCGGGTGGATTTCAGGCGGCTTCTGCGACCTTTTCCAACAGTCCATATCGACCGAGCCATTCCAGGTGCTCGACCATCGAGGTATGCTGGCCTGTGGGGCGCCGTAGATATGCCTCAGCGAGATCTGGCGTTCGCACTTCCAGGTATGGAACGTCGCGGATCTCCTTGATCACGTCCTCATAGGTGATGGTGGCCTGCGCCTCGTTGCGCAGACAATCGACATAGAGCCGTAGATGCATCTTGTAGTGGATGCGAGACATGACGAAGCCGTCGAGCATCAGAGCCTCCCAGTTATGGCGTTGGCGAGGTGACGACCGCGGTCGTATGCCGCGATCAGGTCATATCCGACGTGCGTGACGAGGGACCGCTTATGCTCGCGAATGCCGAGCACGAACGCTTTCAGCGCGCGGATCATGCCGGCAACTCCATCCATTCTGGTTCATTATTTGCGAAGGGAAGATCGTAGTTTCGAGCCTCGGTCGTCGTGAAAACAGTGGCTGAAGCCAAATCTCCGAAGCCATTGTCGTTATTCCAGAACAGAAGCCCCTCTTCCTCATCACGCATGGCAATGACATAGCGAGGCGCGAGGTCTGCATTTTTCACAGTCTGTCCTCCCGTTCGATCCATTCGGCACCGATGACGCCGACGAAATACTCGGCGGTCCAGCCCTTGCTGCTCTTGACCGACACTTTGCCGCTCGATGACGGCTTGTGCGGTGGGCGGAAATAGGTGACGGTCAGCGTGTCGTCGGAGCGCAAGATCTCGTCGCCGACTTCCACAGGTATTTCGGTGTCTACATAAACCAGTCTCATGGCTGGACCTTTCTGCTGGCGAAAGCACCGCTGCTCTCGATGAATTGAAGCTAGACGCTCAATCGGTGGCTGTCGGGTGGATTATGCGCTGTAGCAGAGCAGCACTTCACCGCGTCTTTGCTGCCACGCATCGTCGGGAATGCCATATTTCAGAAAGTGGCGAATGCGCTGTGCGGCGCCGAACGCGGTGTTGTCGATATTGGCCCAGTTATAATGAAACAGCCAGTCCCATTCGTCAGAATGCTCGCTCACGCCGAACACGCGCTCGCAATAGGTGAACCAGCTCGTGTCCTTGTAGACACGAATGCCGGCGTTGGGGCCGTGCCCGACGGCACATGCCACCGTGCTGCAAGCGTGCTCTTCCGGGATAGGCTCGCTCGGGTCATATTCCTCTCGACCATAGCCGCCGACGTCGCCTTCAGTAGCCTTGAAGTAGGCCATGTTGAACCGCTCATAATCAGCGGGCAGCGCCTCAAGATAGGTCGCGAGCTTTTCCAGATTGTCACGTTGGCGCTTGTTCATGTCGCTGTCTCCGTCTCGGTGTCTGACTGTTATGTGTGTCATGCACTATGCACGACCGATTCGACAAGAGGATTATTCAAAGTCGATCACTTCCCCACAGAGGTGACTGACCACGGCGGCAACCAGGCCAACGCCTATAGTCCAGATCACCGCGCTCATGGACGGGAAACTGAGGGACGCGAAGGCGACGGCGATGGCGACGATCGCGGCGAGCAGCGATCCGACATATGCAAGGCTTGCAATCACACCTATCCATTCGATCACCGTTTCCAGCACGTTCGTCCTCAAGCCACTTGTATTTGTCTACATGCACTCGTCTAGCGGTCGAGCGCTTGGAACAGAACCGGGTAGCGCGGTGGGAAATGGTCAAAAATAGGGGTCAAAACAGACAAGATAGTAGCAAGATAGTAGCAAGAAGTTCCGCCTAACCCATTGATATTGCTATCAAAAGTTAGGCGGTCCATTTTGAACCAGATTGGTTACTTTTCTTGTCTTTTTTAGGGCTGTTCCAGAGCCTCCAAACGCGCCCTCGCCTGGTCATATGCGTCATAGGCCGCCGCGGTTCGTGCAGCGGCACGATCTCTCGCTGCCTCCTTCACAGAGGGATAGACGATCATCGTTTTCTCGGTCGCCAGGGCATTGACCAGCGCATCAGCCGCGTCGATGAACGCCTCAATAGCCTGCCGGCTGTCGCTCGAAATAAAGTCTGCCATATACCTCCACCAAACGCATGCCGGTCTCTTCGTTCCCCTCGAAGCCACTGCCGATCTGCAACATAAGATCGTCCTTGTGTACGGTCAGCGTTAGCTCCACGCCTGCGGGAGTGTCCACCCAGACTTCGACCCTCTGGACCTTATGGTCGAGTAGCCGCTCGACCAGATCGCTCGCCTTCATGGCCGTGCCTCCCGCGACGGCAGCGTGTTGAGAAAGCCGTTGTAAGGCTCCCAGAGCGCTGGGCGGCGTTCGATGTTGCGCGCCAGATCCTCGCGCGTCAGCGGGTTGGTGGGATGGTTCACCAGCTCCATGAACGTCTCATTGAGCGCGGCGTTGCGACGGCGTGCCAGCTCGTAATGCTGGGCCTGGGTGAGCCTCATGACGAAGCCCACCCGAAGAACAACCAGTCGTGACCGCCGAGGTAGATCGCGCCGGCGGGACCCCACTTGTCGTCGATGCGCGGATCGCAATCCTCGATCAGCTTGTCGGCGTAGCGCTGAACGCGCTCATCGCGGCTCGGGATCACCTGCTCGAAATCGTTGGGCATTTCGATCAGCGTGAAGCTGCTCTTCTCGGCGAGTGTGCCGGTATAGCCAGCATGACCATAGTCGTAGCGTGCGCGGCGTACCGCGTTCTCGAACGCCTCCGCGACATTCTGGCCTCGACCGACCGTGGCAAATGTTTCCGCACCCATCTTCAAACCTTTCTGTTGCTGCGATCACCGAGATCGCATGTTTGTTATGCGCTATGCACAGGAGGCATGCGAATGGCTTTCAGCACACGCCAAAGAGCGGGTTATATTCCAGGTCGCTCATCGCGCGGTCGTTGGCGACCTGCTCCAGCAGCTTCTCTTGCGCCTCGAAATCCGCCCTCGCCTTGTTCAGATCCATCTCCGCCAGCTTGTTCTGCGCCGCGGCGAGTTGATCCGCGACCTGGCGCCGCAGCGTGCCGTTGCCCTGGGTCATGACCGCGAGCAGCTGGCGCTTTTCCTCAAGATAGACGCGCGCGAACTTGGGGTCATGCTCGACGATCGAGGACGTATTGGACAGCAGATCGGCATATTTGACGGATTGCGTCAGGCCGTCCGTCTTCGCCAGGCGCTTGCGGTCCATTTCCTTGCGGGCTGCACGATTGCCTAGGTTCTTGGGAGCGTCGGTCAACGCCTTGACGATGCGTACCACGCGCTGGATCGTGTGGTCGTAGATATGCTGGGATGCCGACTGGGCTTCTTTATCAAGCGCCTCGGCCAGCGTGTATTCGGTATAGGGGCAATCCTCCAGCACGTCGTGCAGCAGTCCTGCCGCCACAACGATACCCGTTCCAGAGCCGGGCTGACTCGCAAACCCCACCGAGACCAGGCGCTCGGCTACGTCGATACAATGGTTGACATAGGGCTCGCCGGTATATTTGCGGACCTGGCCCCTGTGCGCTTTGCAGGCGATCCTGTAGGCGGCGCCGATCAGTGCCTGCGATATATCAAAGTTTGGATTGATGACTCCGGCGTACATGTTCGCCTCCTTGCTGCGTCTTCATGTATGTATCATCTACCATGCGCGAGCAAGAGACAATTGGGATCTCACAGCGGTGTGAGTATCCACCCTTCCTCATCGTCGTACTGGACCATACCTTTGGCGTCGGTTTCAAGCAGCAACCGCGTGCGCTCGGCGACGATCGGGTCTTCGCTAAGCAGCCACTCGTCCGTGTCGTCTGACACGCGCTTGGTGTTCCAAGGCTGCCTGATATGCCCTGCGCGGACTGCCATTTCACGAGCCTCGTCGCCGGTCGTAGTGAGGAAGCATCGAGATCCGTAGTTCCTGTTGCGGACATTCCAGATCCGAAATGTCGTTTCGTCTGACATAACGCCAGTACCAGTCCGTAATACGTTGCTTCCAATGTCCTCTATGGCAGCGTCGGAGTCACTCGGCAATAAGCTGGTTGACGGCACGAGAGTCATGTTGTCAGGTTTCTCCTTCGAGCGTCTGCGTGCCGAAGCCAGTGCGCGACGGCATCCAGATCACTATCTCGTAACCTGCGGGATGGAGAAGGAAAAGGCCAGGCTCTCCGTAGCCGGCGCGCTTCACCTGGCGCTCGGTGTAGCCCTTTGGCGGCTTGCCGGCTTCCAGAGCCTTCAACATCAGCTTGGCGGAAGCGAGCGTCCGCGTTGGTAGATCGGCCACGCGCTGGTGGTCCACGTTCTCGACGATGTAATAGTCGCCTCCGTCGCGTTCGAGATAGAGGCGACTCATGGCTTGCCGGCCTTGGCGAGGATGGCTTCGCCCTGCTCTTGGAGCCACTCGTAGGTCGTCCGGCCATCGTCGTTGACGATATGGTTGATAAGCTCAAGCGCCTGCCCCAGCAGATCGCCTTCCGCGCACTTAATGGCATCCGCGCCGCAGTGCTTGTCGTAGCTTGTGTACGCGGCGGCTAGGAGGCGGGCGTTCTGCGTTCTCTCATGATGGGGCTTCGCTATGGCTGCAATGCCCACCGGCTCGCCGGCCGTGTCAATGATCGCGAAAGCAAGGGGATTGTTGATATGGCAGGAGCCCTCCTGCCAAATGAGCGGTCCCGGCGTATGGGTCTGCGTCACGTTGTCGGTCATCAGACGTCTCCCTTCACGGGTCGCCGCTCTTCGTCATAGAAGCGGGAGTTTTCATGCTCATCATCGCCATCCTCGTCGACCAGATAGCCAACCGTTTCTTCGGCGCTTTCGCAGTGCAGGATCATGGGAGCCTGGATGCTCGCCTCCAGCTCTGGCGGCACCTTGTACCATTGGAGAAGATCAGCGTTGCGCGCGAGAATGTCGTCGGCAGCTTCCATTGCCTCCTGGTGATCGTTCGCATGGACGGCGACCTTGATGCGGACCACGGCGTAGACGTGGACGTTATATCTCATCAGATTTCCTCCCAACCTTCTTCGGGGACGACATAGCCCTCCTCGACCTCGCGATAGGCGTGCCAACCATCCATCTCGTCGACACCCTGCATAAAGGCCGCCAACTCTTCCTGGGTGGCGAACTCGTAGGTCCTCGCCTCGTCGCCGGGTGCAAGGTTAGCGCCCCACAGAATCGTTACCTTTGGCATCACGCGATCTCTACTGTTTCATTCTGGAGGGACCAGTCGCCCGCGCCCCAGAGACAATCAACATCATCATCGGCGGTCGGCACATCGACCTCGCGCTCGTCAACTAGGCGCACGGCCTCGTCTTCGCTTGGCGCCTCGACCTCCATCACGAAGGTCTTTTCGACGCGGAAAACCTGCGTCACTTTGACCTGGAACTTGGACATCTTTGAACCTTTCGCTTGCAGCACCGCGCTGCATGTTTGTTATGCACTACGCACCGTAGGCACACCAGTGGCTTCACAGATGGGTATCGAGACCCGTCATGTCGGTGAACACGGCGCGCAGATTGTCCACATAGACGCCTTCGCGGACGTCGAGATCCTGGCGCTCGCGCCGCAAGGTCGCGCTCTTGAACAGGGCCAGCGTGTAGTCGTCCCGTTCCGTCAACACGACCTCCAGGTGGGTCGCCCTCCCCTTCGTCAGATTGGCCGGCAGACGCATCCGCAAGCCCACCTTACCGGCGGTGTCCATCGCCAGGAGATCTTTGGCGCCGGTCATCGCGAGAAATCGATTGCCACCCAGCTGCTGAAGGATGATGGTGGATACATGCGTGCTCATATGCGTCTCGCTTTGTTTCGTTGCATGTGTGTTGTCGTGCATGCACGCGCGGGACGCAAGCGATTCGTGCGTGGCTTCGTCAGCGGGCGATATTGGTGCGGAGGTAGGAGCGCATGCGCTCACGGCTCGGTGCCGGGTACTTCTTGTTGATCTCGGCATCGGCCTGGAGGGAGAATGTCTCCCGTTGCGCGTCGGACATGGAGCCGGCGAGCAGATCAGCCACGCCGCGGAGTAGCTGCCGCTTTTCAATCAGATCTTTCGTGTCGTTGCTCATGCCATGGGTTAGCGACACTCTTGGAGTCAGGTCAATAGCGTTCGGTTAGTTTGTCACTGTTCGCAAACTCTCCACCTCTACCTGCAATTCGGCGAGCTTGGCGGCGGCTTCGCTCAGTCTGACGCCGGCGCCTGGGTTAGCCTGTGCCCATGCCGACCCCGCGATTGCGTACACATCATCCACCAGTTCACCCACGTCACCTGTCGCGGGAGCCTGTTTGCCGCACACGACGCAGGGGTTGTTTTCAGGGGCGGGCTTATCGTCGCAAGCAACGCACCGTACTGTCGCGGGAGCCTGCGGCTGCATGGCGGCGATGGCTGCCAGTTTAACGCGCACGACCTCCGCGATGGTGCGTCGTATGCCTTTCGCCTCTACAATGCGCCCGCGAGCGTAGGCGCCCTGCTTTCCTTCCAGATCATTTGCGCTGGTTTCGGATAACCTTGGGTCATTTTCGGTGGCTTCACACAGACTGATTATCTCATCGCGAAGCCACTTCAATTCCCGCTCCACCTCATCCCCGATAGCCGGGCGCTGAGAGGCGAGGCGGTGACGGGCAAAATCACGAATAGCCGCTCCCTCCGACAGGTTGTCGTAATAGCCGTCGAACCAACGCTCCCGCATTTGACTGTCGGGGAGACAATGAAATTTCGCATAAGGCCATGCGGCTTGGCGATCTTCCGGCGTCATCTCAACCGGGGGATTGTCTTGGGTGGTCATGCTTCACCTCGATATCTTGGGTGCGTGACCGCCGCCTCGATCATGGACATGGCGATCAGCCTGTTGATGTGTTGGCTGCGCTCGGTTTCGCAGCAGGCGACGATGCCTGACGGCATATGGGTGATACGGATACCGCTGGGGCCGGTGCCGGCGACCTGACCACCTTTCGGGCGCTCTGGCCACTGCTCGACCTTGATATGCGCCGGGTCGATCACAGCCCTTCTCCTTCCGTGATGGCGTCGATTTGGGCGATGGCTTGGCGGGCGGACAATATATTTCTCGTGTTTTCATCTTTCCGCTTCGCCATCAGTGCAACGCGGCCTTCGACAGTGGCGTTTGTGAACTCATCGTCACTGCGATCGCCGCTCATAATCTCGTCGATGGTTTTCTGTTCGGCAAATGGCGCTAGAGCCTCTTTCGCCACCTTCAGCGCATCCAGCGCGGCGTCTCGCTGGCACACAAGGATATGGCATTTATCCAGTGCTTCATGTGTTAGTTTCCTTTGGTACTCGTTCCCCCGCTCCAACTGCTCGATGAGCGCAAGGGATCGGGCGTGGGCGATGACCGAATTTTCGGTTCGTCCGTCACCATCTCGACATTGATGCGCCCAATCATCAAACCCAGCAGCCCTAGCCGCCTTGTCGAGAAAGCGAATGTCGGGCAGGGCCTCGGTTGCTTCAACCTTCATGCTGTTTCTGCCTCTCGTTCGACGAGCATGGCGTCGGCTTGAGCGTATGCAAAAATAGCCCTAGCCTGCTCGTCGCTCCATTCGTTGGTATGGATTGGAATCCATGTCCCCATAGCAACAAGAGCCTGCCCGGCGAAATAATCGCGGAGAGACATGCCGCGCTGGTTGTACCCCTCTCTTGGGAAAGCGTATTCATCCTTAGTCATGCTGACCTCCGTGGTGGCGTCCGGCTTCGATGGCGGGTGGTTCGGGGAGCGGCATCCAGTGGGTGGGCAAGTATCCTTCGTGTTGTCCTTGAGTCCTTGCATCACCCATCCTGAATAATCAGGGCCGCGAATGTTGGAGTACCATTCCGACACGTTGATACAGGCTAGAAGGATTCGCACATCTTGTTGCTGTGTCATTTGTAATCCAACACCTCTACGATGAATACGTTGTCCTTAGGATGTTCGCTCTTGACGTATTCGAGCCAGCATCGGGCGGTGCGCGTTCCCTGCTCATCGTTTGAGAAGACGCGACTCGCGACAAGCATCCGGCTGGGTGTGTTTGGAGTTTGCTTACCAGATGTACGAACGACATACTTGCCGGGAGTCATATCCAAGCATCCTCGACATAGATCATGACGAGGGTCGCTACCGGCCACAGGAAGACCATGAAGGCGCGAGTATCCCTCGACCATTCGGTCACGTTCCACTCACCTATTACGAAGGCGAACAGGGCATAAAGGATAAGCGCCGAAGTCACCGACATGGCGATGACCAGTCGTAATTTACGTTCTTGCCTCGTCACAGCGCGGCGTCTCGCTGGCACCTGTCCCGAATACCTTGGTCCTCCCATGAACGGGCAACCAATCGCGCCTCATCCCTCTCCCGCTCCAACTGCTCGATGCGCTCAAGGCTGCGGGCGTGGGCTTCGGCGCTGACGAATTGAACAAAAGCGGCCAACTCGTACGGACTGCCTGGCTCTTCTCCTTGCCAGAAAGATGCAGTCAGCCGCTCGATCTCTTCGGGCGACAGGGGTTGTGGGGCGGTGGTCACCCGATCCACCGGGAGGATTGTTGGTTCAGCCTTCATGGGTGGTGTCCTTGAGTATTTGAATAGCGTCGAGGATTGCTTCATCGCCATATCGACTTATTGGTGTGTCCTTGGCTATTCGGTCCAATTTTTCGTAAATCCGCTTCTCGGTTGCTTCGATTGCGGCGAGGGTAGAACGCATTGCATCATCCGTGTCATAGCGCCCCTCAAGATAAGCGACTGCAACAAGCCCGTTATGAACGCTGGCACAGGCTTCCCGCGCCAGTTTCAGCTTCTCATCATGCGTCATTGCCGAGACTCCCGCAGATCCTGAAATACCCAGGCGATCACGACGACCGAGCCGATGATGCCTGCAACGATGTCCAAAGGGAGGTCAGTCATCGACCCCCTCCCCTTCTGGCAGATCCGCATCTGACGCATAGATCCACTTCCAGCACATGACGTAGGCGCCGGGATCATCCCCTTCCGAGACGATGGCGTTGTCATCGCACTCAAGATCACCCTCGCGCGTTTTCACCGCGGCACGATACGCCTGGAGGACGGGGTTCGTCAGCGACTGTCGCGCATTGCGAATCAGCGTCTGGATCAGATCAGCGTCGGCTAGCGATGCCGGGGTGACGCTTTTTATCTGCGCGGCAGTCAGAATGCGCTCAAGCGCTTCCTGATGTTCGGGCCGGAGCAAAACATAAATCGGTGACATGAAATCTCCTGTCGCGCTGTGGTCGTATCGTTATACATGCACTACACGCACAAGTCGGGTGGCTTTTGATCGCCACCCAGGTTGCTATTTGGCTCGCGCTTCCAGAAGGGCGAGGGTTGCCTCTTCTTCGGCTCGGCGCCGGTCGTTATCAGCCTTCGCGGGATTCAGCCCAAGATCGTAATAGGCGACTTCGAGCGCTTTCATTTCCGTCGCACACCCGGCGCGAACAGCCTTCAGGATAGTTTCAGCGGATTCCTGATTGTTTTTGCCCAATCTAACAACCTTGGAAAGGACGCATGCGTCCAAGGTATCTCGCGTGTCGTGCACGTTTTGTACCTTGGCCGGGTCTGGGTCGGCAAACGCCGGCGAGCCCATCATCGCACACGCCAGCAGGCTCGCGGCCAACGTCTTAAAACTCGTCATATTCAATCTCCCTCTTGCGGTGCTTAAGGCGCTTGATAGCCCCCTTCCCTTTCGCGGGAGCTATCACCTGCGTAGTGTTAATTCCAGCACCGAAAGAACGCGCGATCGGGTTGCGCTTCGAGGCTGTCACGCCAGGTGTTTGTTTGTCACTCATCAAAACCTCCTGTGTTTCAATCTGTATACAGCGCAGCCTGTTGGGTTGCGGGTGGCTAATTCTCCTGGATGAGGAAAAAGAGAATATCGTCTGGGTCGATGATCGCGCGCCAACCTTCCCCAAGGCCGAGCTGGCATGCGGCGCCAATCTCGGTGATAGAGTGAACGAACGTAGGCGAGTTTTCGGGCACTCCTTTCAATCGTATGATTACCTTCTCGCCGTCTTTCAGCGCCTTCTTGGCCTGGTCCAGCTTGATCCGTGTTGCCGAGTTCATATGTCGTTCCTTCGATCTGTCGATTGGTCGCTCCGTCGATCAGACGAAGGCGACATACTCGCGAGGCTGGTTTACGCTTGGCGGTGAAGGCAGATGCGCTTCCCCCTCCTCGTCGATGCCGAACTGGATCGGATTCGGCCAAACCCAGTCGTCGCTGTAGCTGTCGCGGCCATGCGCACCTGACTTCGGCTCGCGCCGCACCTCGGCGACGATGTCCTCAAGCCGGTAAAAAGGCGGATCCTCGTCGTGGAAGCAGAGTGTGATCCATTCTTCGCGTCGAACGTCCCAGAGATAGAGATATTCCTGCCCGCCATCCTTTTCGAGGAACGCCTCGTAGGAGGCGAAGCTGCGCGGCTTGATATCTTTCTCACCGCGGTCGCGGCCATAGTAGCGGGTCCATCGATGGCGCGGGTCCTGATTCACCTTGTCCCAGTCGATACCCCCGCGTGCAAGCTGGAACTGTTCCTCGAAGGTCCAGTCGAAGTTGTGCTTCTGACCCGCGATTTCACCGAGCGAACCGATATCTCCCAGCTTGATCAGCTGGCGCGCTCTCGCTTCGCTGTTCCAATGATCGAACAGCCGCACGCCGTTCCAGGAAAAGTATCCGTCGGAGTGGCAGTAGACGATCGTCAGACTGCCATCCTCCTCAAGAACACCGATATTCGATCGCGTTGACATAAATTGTCCTTGTGTGTTTCGTTACCGATACACTTATCGCGCACTTCGAGCGCGAATGCGGGTGGCTAATTGTCGAACCAGATCACAATCCGCACATGGTTCCCCGCCGCCTGCAGCGCTTCCATCGCTGCGAGGGCGGCGAGATAGCATTCGTGAACCGAACCATGCTCGCACGGCATCTGCAGGATCTGGCGGAATTCATCCGTCGACAGCCAGGTGTGCGAGTGCCAGTCGGGATGTGTGACCTTGCGCTTGTCCCACTTCCATTCCGAGATACCGCTTTCTACCCAGCGCTCGGCGTTCTCCCTCGAACAGTGGCCTTCTTGATCGGGGTTTTCGTCGTTGATATATAGGCAGCAGTCACCGGACGCCTCATACCCGAGATCATCCGGCATGCCGCGGAGCGGGAACACAGGCCCCTCCCCTCTCACGCCGGCGATCTTGCCGAACAGGTTATAGTCGCGCCACAGACTCAGCTGGCCCGCGAATGGCGTCCAATGAAGTTTGTCGTTGGAACTCGGTTGCGCGTACTCAATGTAGGCGTGAATGTCTGCGCCCATAAATTCCTCCTATTTGTTTCGTTTACTATGCGCCTAGAACATGGCGGGCATGGAATATCCCTGCAATCCGCGGTCCGGCTGAACCTCGACCTTGGGTTCAGGCTTCACCTCGATCAGGCGTTCCTGGATCGCGCGGCGCAAGGTGCAGAGCAAGCCGTCGTCGCGCCTGAACATAATCACCGGGTTCTTGGTCTGGCGGTAGCGCCCTACCCTCTTGCGATGATATTCCACGGTGAACCGATCAGCGATCGTTTTGTCCGTAAAGCTGACCGGCTCCTCGCTGCGCAGCACCGTGCCTTCCGGCCACTTGCCGACGCCAGCTGCGGCCTTGCGCTTCTTGGTAGCGCGACGCTCGGCGACCTTCTTGCGCCATTCGATCGCGTGCTCATAGGTCGTCGGCGTCAGCGCGTTCATCACCGCCTGCGACGCGTCCCAGTAGTAGGGGCCGACTGTCTCGTCCATTTCCTTGACCATGAACATGCGGTTGTAACCCTTGCCCTTCACCTCGGTGCGGGCGATGAAAGCGAACACCTCGCGCGGCGAAACGCCAATCTTCTCGACCGCGGCGTAATAGGTGCCGCCGTGCATGTTCTGCGCGACGACCTTGAAATTGCCACCCTGTTCCAGCTGGTCGCGCATGTAGGCAGCGCGGTCCTGCGGGATGTTATATGTACCTGTCCAACCCATCGGTATGTCTCCTTATCGATTCGTCGTTTCGACGATTGCTTGTCGCATTGATTCGATGATTCGTCGGGTGGCTAATCAGCAGATCCCGTAAATCGGACTATCTTCCAAGCGCCGCTGCACGATCTCGCGAACCTTCGCCTGGCGGGCACCCATGAGCTTGGCCTTGCGAAACGTGTCGAGATTGGCATCGCACCACTCAACCGCCTCGCTGCTTTCCCAGACCTTGCCGGTGAACTGCGGTGAGAGCCGAGCGCCGTCGCCGAAGGACAGCGAGAATTGCTCCTGGCTCCCTCCCCATTGCAGCCCCAGCAAATGCTCGCGGAACACCACGAGCCGACGCCGGCCCGTGATCTCCTTCGGCACGAACGTCAGACTTTCCCCCATCCCCACGCTGATCATGTCGTAAATCTCGTGGAGGTCATCCTTGATGAAGGCGGTCTGCGCCTGCTCCACCGCGGACGGCTCCTTCCAGTATTTACACAGGCGCCACCGACCATCCTCGGTCTTGGCGATCATCGAGCCGTGACCGTTGCGATGGACGTACAGCAGCGGGCTTTGTTCTGGCCGCGCCATGCGTCCGGGATAGAAGACATGGACCGGGACAATATTTTCCCGGTCCATCACGTCACACTGGAGCGTCTGGATGTTGCCGAATTCCTGGCCGATGGCCTGTACGTCGATGCGCCCGCTCATATCATCCTCAGTTCATACGTTGGTTCATGGAATTGCGCACGCGCTCCTGCCACTCCTCAGACGCGCCGAGTTCGGCAAGCTCCTCGTGCTGTTCGGTCAGCATGGCGAACGCTCCGACGGCCATCAGCATATGCTGGACGTGACGGTAAGCGTGGATCGAACCCATCGACTCCGGGTCGATGTTCGATGCCAGCTGCACCGTGCCATCATTCCGCAGAATGATCGCGATGTCGCCGGAATTCAGGTGACTCGTATCGGTAAACAATCAATTTCTCCATGTCGTTCGCTGTTGGTAAATCTGCATAGCGTGCGACTCGCTATGTGCATAGTGGGTGATACACACAAGTCAACAATTCAAGCGTGGGAAATGTCGATCGCTCAATCTGCTCGACGATAGATCGATTGGATGACCTGTCGTCGCGAAATGCGCTTGCTCTAGCGCGTTGCCGGTCGTTCGAGGTGTCTGCGTAGCTTGAAGCTCTCGACGCGCTGAGAGACGCTTAAAACCGCTCTGCCGTCGATCTTGCAAAAGATGCGTGGTAGCGCTATATCCAGCAAGCACGGCAGGCGACGCTAACCGCCCACCGTGCCGGCTCAGACTAGAAGCGGATCAGGAGCCTAACCCTGATCCTCCTCCAGCTGAACCGAAAGGATATCCTCACATGAGGGGCTCCTTATCGCTGGAAAAACCCGCCAGGCCCATCCTGGCGGGTTTTCACTTTCTAGCAGATCGGGGTTTGGGCGCAAAGCTGGCTTTGTCAGAGGCACCCACGATAATATTCTGCCCATTGATCCGACCAGAATTCCTCGTGCTGGTGGCCGCAACCGTCGCAGTAGAGTTGATCGCGGTTAGGGTCCTCCCCTGCCCCGTCCCATGCGTAGCAGGTGTGGGAAACGTACCAGTCCAGGGTCTCTTTCGATCCGCAATTTTCACAGGCGTCGTTTGGGCCTGGGGTCCACGGCATCTTGGTGAGGATCTCGTCGATATCCTCATTCGTCAACTGATCGATATATGGATCAGTCGAGATCATTTACCGAACTTCTTGTTGTAGACGGCCTTCACCTTGGTCGTGCGGGACGGCTTCATGCTGACCACCCCTTGAGCTTCCTGTTTTTACGAAAGGCTGCAATCAGGGTGGTCTCGAACTCCCTGTTGGCCGCGAACGCCGCGAGATCGAGCAGGGGCAGCTTTGGCAGACTATGCTCCCACACCGTCACAACATGATCTACCACCATCGACCGGCTACGGGCCTTGGACAGGGCCTCGCCCTTCCTAGAGACGTATCGGAGCCCGTCCTCACGCTCTAATGAATATATCTTCATCGCCTAAACCTCACGGACCTTCGGAGCGAGGTGCCCCCCCAGGTGTCCTGCATCACGGCTTCGATCTGCTCGGGGAAAGGGTGGCCCATGCTCTGGGCCTGCCTGACGGCCATGATCGTGTAACTCATGGCGCCTTCACCCCATCAAACAGTTGCGCGGCCACCTGCAGGCCCCGGACGAAGCCCTGCTGTTCAGCAGTCAGATGGATGCTGTCGTCGTCGCCCAGCACGATCTGGGGTTTCACCTCGGCTATCCGGGCTGCGACCATGCCGGCGAAGCCATCCACGGCCTCCTTCAGCTTGCGCAGCTCTTCCAGCTCGTAACCCATTGCGAGGATGGCATTCGCGGGCGAGAGGACATTCAACCACGGCTCACCGTAGCGAAGCATTTTGGCACCGTCAGTCTTCTGGACCAGCGTGTATTTGCCGCCGTCGATGTCTATGCGGAGAAGGTCTGTCATATCGATCTATCCTCCAATCGACGAACAGGCATGTCGCTCAGTGGACAGACGCATCGTTGCCTGCAGCCCCCTCCCCGGCATGTGCGCTGCTCGTTCGTTCCAGATGTCGCTGAGGCGGTTCTCGGCGGCCAGGCGATCGCCTTCAAACTCTTCAACGTGAAGCTCCTCGCGGAGGATCGTGTTGCGAAGGGAAATGATCCAGGTGCTCATGTCGTTATCTCGCTCTGTCTTGCGATCAATCTATCGATTCGACGATCTGTTGTCGGGTGGATTCGTCAGCCCTTCACGCACAGAATCTGCTTGAGGGTGTGAACGACTTCCACGAGGTCGCCCTGCGCGGCCATCACAGCGTCGATATCCTTATAAGCGGCCGGCGTTTCGTCGATGACGTCCGCATCGATCCTGCACTCCACGCCGGCGACGGCTGCGGTGTGATCCTCGATCGTGAAGCGCTTCTTGGCTTCGGTACGCGACATACGGCGCCCTGCCCCATGCGAACATGAGCAGAAACTCTCCCGGTTGCCCTTACCACGCACGATGAAGCTCTTGGCACCCATCGACCCTGGAATGATGCCCAGTTCGCCCTCTTTGGCGCTTACAGCGCCTTTGCGCGTCACCATGACGGTGTCGCCAAAGTGCTTTTCCTCAGAAACATAGTTGTGGTGGCAGTTTACAGCCATGCAGTCGGTGTCGAACGTGCGACCCAGGAAGATGTTAAGCGCGGCTGTCGCCGCGCGCATCATCACGATCCGATTGGCCCTCGCGTACTTCTGCGCCCAATTCAGGGCCTCCATGTACGAGCCCCAATACCTGGCGCCGTGCGGGATATAGGCGAGATCCTGGTCGGGAAGGTTCACGAACCAGCGCCGCATATCTTGCTTGGCCAAATCGATGAAATAGCTGCCGATCGCGTTACCAATGCCGCGCGAGCCGGAATGCAGCATGATCCAGACCCGCTGCTCCTCGTCGAGACAGATTTCCACGAAATGGTTCCCAGTGCCGAGCGTGCCTATGTGACGGTGTGCGCGACGTGAAGCGCGCTCCAGCTTGGGATGCTGGTTCACAAGACCCTGCAGGCCCCACGCCAGCGCGTCAAAATAGTGCTCCGCAACAGGGGAGGGGTCCGACCAGGCGCCTCGATCATTGTCACCACCATTGTCAGTGCGTCCATGCGGGATCGCTCGTTCGATCAAATCACGCAAATACGTGAGATTATCGGGCAAATCCGACGCAGTGAGCGACGTACGGTGCGCCATCATGCCGCAACCGATATCAACACCGACCGCGGCGGGGATGATCGCGCCCTTGGTAGCGATCACAGAGCCGACAGTTGCACCTTTGCCCATGTGAACGTCCGGCATCACCGCAACGTGCTTATGGATGAACGGCATCGCAGCGATGTTATCCAGCTGCTTGCGCGCGGATTCCTCAAGCTCGACACCGTCGATCCACGCTTTGATAAGTCCACCGCGTGAGCCCTGGAAAACCTGCATATCTGTCGTCCTGTCTGTTCGTGTTCAGATTGTTATATCGATTGGTCGATCAAATGTCGGGTGGATTGCTCCACCCGAGGGAGGATCGATCAGTTGCCGCGTCAGCGCTTGCCGGCCTCCAGGATCGGCAACCCGGCTTCGGTCGGGACATAGATGATCTGACCCTCCGATTTCTCCAGGTTGTTGACATAGAGATAGCGAAGATACCCTTCCGGTCCGCCGAGACCCTGGGCAACTATCTCGTTGGCTTTGGCCACACCTTCGGCGCGAATAACCTCTGCTTCGGCTTCCAGCTTGGCACTGTCGCGTTTGGCGACGGCCGCCTCGACCGCGATCTGGCGATTTCCTTTGGCCTCTGCGAGCTGCGCCTCGCCGGACATACGCGAGCTATAAACGCTATACTGTGGGCCGAATGCGAGGCAGCCTCCGATACCTACGGAGCCGAAAACCACGACGATGATGGCAATAAGAATGGGCATGTCGGTTGGTATATCCTTCTGTCGTTTGTTGAATGAACGGATTGGTCGATGAGGTGCCGTGTCGATCTATCGATCAGGCGGCCAGTTGTTCTGGCGGCAGATCGAGCGTCTTGTTGAGGTCCTCGATGATCGTCATGGGCAGCTGCGGTTTGGCCGGGGCGACCTTCAGAAAGGGCTTCGCGATCGGCATCACGTCCGGCCATTTCTGCTGGAGCTGCTCAACAGACCGGCACTGCTGTAGAATGCCCATCACCATCGCGCGCTTCGACTCCGCTTCCGCGCTCAATTCCTGCTTGAGGGCGGCGTAAGCGCGGACTTCATCGCACATTGGATCGTCGACCTGTATGGAGACCGTGCGATCACCGGAATACGGGAATGGGTACGAATTGACGCTCACATCACCCGCGGAGAGGGGTAGCAGCGGTTCCGAATATGACGACCTCGCGCGGACACTGATGTTCTGCCCTGCGGCGTTCACCGAGATCCTGCGTTCGAAAGGGAAGGCGCCTTTGAAGTCCTCGACCAACGAGTTGATCTTGGCGCGAATCTTCGCATTGTAGAGGCGCTCGTAGAGCTTATCCATCAGCGCGTTCTCCAGCTGGATCAATTCTATGAACCGGCTGTTGAAACCGTGCCTCACCACCGCATCGGCGATGTCGTCACGCTGCCTGTTGTTAATTGCTACCATAATTTCCTCGCAGGAAGGGACCTCCCGGATCGGAGGATGGCTCAAATCCGGGAGGTCTGGGCGCCGGGAGCGGGAAAGGAAGAAACCGCTCCCGGCTAGAAACTCACGCCGCCATCTGCTCCAGCTTGGCGGCGAGGGGACTGTCGACCTTGCGGTAGACGCTGCCATTCTGTTCAGCGATACCGAACACCTTGAAGATGGACGTCATCTGCTGGGCCTGGGCGCGGGCCGTACCGATCGAGAGGCCGCGTCCGACATAATGCTCGACCAGATCCTTGGTCTGGATCTCCGGCTTGGAGGCGAGCACGATCACCGCGTCCTTCGTGAAGCCCGAGAGCTTCTTGCCGCGCTCGACGGCTGCGATGACGTTCTTGGCCTTCTCGATGACCTTCTTGGCCGACTTGTCGAGGCGCTCGAAGATTTCCTTCTGCGTATCCTCGCCGACGATCGAGGCGAACTCAATCGATGGGGCAGGGGGCTCTGCACTCTTCTCGGCCTTCTTGCGGGTCTTCGGCTTTTCTGGTTGATCCACCGACGCATCGATATCCTGATCGGTCGACGCGTCCACCTGATCGATCGCCTGGAGGATCTCGTCGACCTCGACATCAACGTCGGCCTGGGCTTCCACCTTCGGTTCCTCCGCAGGGGTCGGCTCGGGCTGGGCTTCGATTTCCGCCGGCTCGGACGCCTGCATCTCGATTTCGTTCAGGATATCATCGATCCCGTCGTCAAGCTGCGTCTCGGTCGGGATCACTTTCTTGTTCGTGCGCTTCATCAGTCTGCTCCTCGTTGTCTTGCTTCTCATCGCTGTCTTGCGATGTTTTGGTTTTACGAGTGCGCCTGTTGGATTGCGGGTGGCTAATGTCGTTGTCGGTGGTGGCTTCCGGCGGTAAGAACGGCAGCTGGTCGGCAGCTTCCACCATGAGCTTGCGCACGACCTGGAAGCCGGCGAGGTAGCGCGAACCGAGCTTGGCGTCGGCTTCGTTGATGGCGCGGGCGACCATCTGATCCGCGGCGGTGGTCATGCGGATGATTTCATAGCCGCTGCGATTACCACCGTGGAAGACCACCCGGTATCCGTCGATCGTCACACACTCGATCGCGCCGATCTCGATCAGCGCCTCGACACCTTCCTTCTGGGCCAAGCCCACCACAGTCTGAACGGTCGTCATATTGTTATATCCTCGTGATGATTGATCGATTGGTGGATCAGACGACGAAGGCTCCGATACGGATACCCTCGAAGAAACATTTCGCCAGGACGTCGGTGTCGTACTCGGCACTATGTGCGAGCGCCGGG
>Ga0265293_10003817_pt1 | contig 27468 bp, 17 predicted proteins | sample Munlanlewell138R_FD_192505 | JGI IMG/M metagenome (GOLD analysis project Ga0265293, IMG submission 192505) | Leachate microbial communities from a municipal landfill in Southern Ontario, Canada - Leachate well 138R | ecosystem: Engineered > Solid waste > Landfill > Unclassified | place: Canada...
ACTGTAAAGTTTGATAAATCAATTGCAGCGTCAGTTGTATTATATAACTCAATCATTTTAGATTCATCAGAACCTTCATAATATTTAGAAATGATTAAACCTGTTTCAGGAATAATGAGTTCTTCTGCTATATAAACTGTAACAACAGTATTATCATTAACGATATCGCCTGCTTGGCGATTATTACCATATTCTACGAAAAATCCTTCTTCAACATCATTTGTTTCTATCGTTTGAATTTCAACAATAACATCTGGAAGTTTTTGAAATGCAGCATAGATCTGTGATTGTGTCTTTCCTGTTAAATCAGGTAATATGTTCGCAAATACTGCGAAATTAACTGTAACTTGTGTTCCTGGTTCAACCACTTGACCAGCTTCAAACCCTGAACCATATGAAACATAATATCCTTCTTGGATATCAACATTTGGGACATCTTCAAAAGTTCCTACAATGCCTAACCCTGAGAATATATTAACAACTTCTTGTTTTGATTTTCCGTTTAAATCTGGTAATTTTAATGCTTCATCTTCACTACATGCAGCAATCGTTATTAAGGACAGAATTGCTACAAAAATTAATACTAATTTTTTTATCATATGTATACATCTCCTAAAATTTATGTGCATGAATATTATATCATAATTATAACTTTAATTATAGAGTTTTATAACCATGTAAGAGTTTACAAAACTTGTCTAATTATATATAAAATATGAAAAAAAAGTGATTCCGTATAAATACGAAACCACTTTTTATCAAATTGTGTTACTTAATAAAATTATGAAACTGTGTGTGAACCTAGTGTAGTTACTGAACCATCTACATAAGCGCCAACGATTGTCCATTCAGTTGGATCCCATAAAGCATTTGGTGCTGTAACGATAGGATTTCTAGTGATAACACGGTCTTTTGTTGCATTAGCAACTTCTCCCATTGTCCATCCATCACCTGGATCTTCTCCAAAGACACCAAATAAGTCAATAAGAGTACCATCTTTAAATAGACCAACAGCATCGTCACCATTGAAACTTAAACTAGTAGTTTCAAAATCACCAAATGGAGCTAATTTATCATCGCCAGTTGAATCATCATAGTAAACCACGAATACATCACCAGGTTGAATAGTTCCAGTTAATGCGATTGCGGATGCCCAAGTAGTGTTAGCATTAACGTTTAAAGCAAGTGTATATACGCCGTCTAAAACGATTGCTACATCAGTTGGATTATAAATTTCTATAGCTTTTCTATTGCCAGGAGCACCTTCAATATATTCAGAGATAAATAGTTCAGAAGGAGCTGCAGTATCCATTGTATGAGAACCAATAAATGTGAAATCATCTTTAGGATTAACAATCCATTCACTTGGTGTAAACACTAAGTTAGGTTTAGAAACAGCACCAGATCTTACTAGAGTATGGTCGGAAGTCGTTCCTGTACCAACAGTCCATGATGAACCTGGATCTTCACCAATCTTACCAAAAATATCAATAGGTCTTTCTGTTTCGCCTTCAATCTTGATTAATGCAATTGCATCATCACCATTGAAGAATGTAACATTTGAAGAAACATCGCCTTCATCAATGATTGCTTGAACTGATCCTGAGTTATAAATAACATATACTTCACCAGAAGCTAACATTGTACCTTCAGCAAAAGTTAATGTATTTCCAGGCGTTGTTGTTCCGTTAGTATATAGAACAACTTTATAATCAGCTAAATCAACAGCAACATCAAGTGGGTTAAAGATTTCTAATGCTTTATTATTACTTCCGCCTTCAATATATTCTGAGAAGAATAAATCAGGAACAGCGGTACCAACAAATACATCAAAGATAACGATAACTTCTTCAGTACCTAAAGTAACTGTAGCAGTTAATGTAACAAGTACTTGTCCTTCAGTTGGAAGAACAACAGCACCAGTTGTTACGTTAATATAAGCGTCATCTGATGAGGTCCAAGCAATGCTTGAACCTTGATCACCAGTTGTAGGTAAAGTAATTGTTGTAGCTTCTGCAAATGCAGCATCTACATCTAAATCAGCAGCATCAATAGCAGCTTTATCAGCATCAGTTAATGTACCTGCAGTTAATACAGTTGAACTTGTATAATACATTTGAGGTCCATTATACCAAGCCATAACTGCTTCAACAGTTAATACATCACCAACAACTACTGCTTCTAAAGCAGTTTCTGCTTCAGTAGTTAAAGCGCCTCTTGAATCCCAACGTAATACGACAGATTCTTCAGCAGCTGGTCTTTGTAATGTTAAACTAATATTACCAAAACCATCTACAGATACGCTTGATACATATAGATTAGATATTTCTACTAACATACCTTGGTATGGAAGCATAGCATCATCTAATGCAATTGCATCAACATTTGTAGCATCTGGTAATGTACCAGTTGTAAGTGCTTCAACAGCAGTTGGAGCAACTTGAATTAATCCATTATATGAATCACGTTCACCAGTAACGATAACTTCTTTACCAAGATTAGCTTCTAAAGTAGCTTGCATAGCGCTATCAGATGTATAGATTGCAATACCACCAGTAGCATCTTGAATAAAGTATGTATTATAATATTCAGCAGCAATAACAACACCTTGAACCATCACTGCATCTTCATCTTCTAGTGCCCATGCACTTTCAATTGATATAATTTCACCAACTAAAATTTCAAATACTTTAGTATCTGTTTCAGTGCCTTTAGTAATTGTTGCAGTTAAAGTAACTGTAACTTGTTTATTATCAGCAGGTACTGTAACAACACCAGCATCAGTAATAACTGCTGCAGTGTCTGATACCCAAGTAATTGCAGTTCCTAGATAAGCATCTGATAATACTAAAGTTTCATCTTCAACGATTGGTTGATCCACATCAACTTCTAAAGTAGCTTTTGCAGCTGCAACAGCAGCAACATCAGTTAATGTACCTTCAGTAATAACAGTAGTATCAGTAAAGTATAAGTAAGGAGCTTTATTCCAAGCAAGTGGATTAATGATATCTAATACGTCAGCAACTGCGATTGCATCTAATGTAGCTTGAGCAGTAGTAGATAATGTTACTCTTGAATCAAACTTCATAGTGATTTCTCTACCAGTAGTTGCTTCAAGTAAATCAACATATACATTACCATAGCTGTCAGAATTTACATTAATAACGATTAAACCAGTAAACTCAACTAACTTACCTTGGAATGGTTCTAATGAATCAGCATCTAATAGATGTTCGTCAACGTTAACTTCTGCAATTGGAGCTGCAGGATCGCCAACTAATTCATAAGATACGATACCTGATAACTGGATTAGACCATTATAAACAGCTCTTTCACCAATAATTGTAACTTCTTTATCAATATTAGTTTGTAAGAATGTTTCTAGATCGCCCCAGCTAGTATAAATTGCAATACCGCCAGTTTCATCTTGAATAAAGTATGTATTGTAATATTCTGCAGATGTTACAACACCAGTAACTTCAACTAAGTGACCTGTACCAAGTGCTATAGCTTCAGCAATTGTAGAATTTGGAAGTTCACCAACAGTAATTGTTACTGTAAATGTTCCAACTTCAGCACCTTTAGTAATTGTTGCAGTTAAAGTCACATCTTCTTGACCAGTTAATGGTAGAGTTAATGCGCCGGTTAATGCGTCAACTAATAATGAGTCAGAAGACCAAGCAATAGTTGCACCAAGTTCTGATTCAACTGGTAAATCTAATGTTTCAGCTTCAATATATTCATATTCGAACATAGGAGCTAATTCAGCTTTAGCCATTTCAACGATTTCTGCGTCAGTTGCTGTATAAGTAATATCTTCAGCTTCGCCTAAGAATACGATAGTCATAATTGTTCTATCAGTTCTATAAGCATATAAGAATGCGTTAAATGTAACTTCTTTATCATCAAATGCATTGAATGCTGCTTTGTTTGATTTGTAATAAATCATTAAAGCATTCGTTGTGTGAGGTGAGTTAGCATCTGAATTGATGTCATTACCAGCATAATCTGAATTTACAAAGAATGTATCATAATTGCCATCGCCTTGGATTCTTACTTTAGCAGTAATTTCTAAATAAGTATATTCAAATAAATCACTTGAACTATAAGTTGGAGCTGTATCTGGTACAAATGCATCAACATCAGCAACAACTGTTGGAGTTAATGTAGTTACTGCACCATCAGATTCAGTTGCAACAGTAGGCATTGTAGCGTCTGTTGTTGCATTTAACTGTGGTGAACCAAAATACACATCATATAATCCATAAATATCATAAACTTTACCAACTTCAACTGTTTGTGTACTACCATAAACAGCTAATGTGCCAGTGCTATCGCCAAAGAAATATGTATCTGAAGTCCAACCAAATACTGTAACATCTTCAACTTTAACAAAATCGCCAGCAGATGCATTTGCAAATACATCAGCAACGCTTGCATATAATGTTGGTTCAACGTTTGCTAATACTAAAATTTCAAATTCTTTAGTTACAGATTCACCACTTAAAGATAAAGTAGCAGTTAATGTCACTGTAACATCGTCAGAACCCATAGCAGGTCTAGTTACTGTACCGTCATTAGCGATAACAGCTGCATCGCTTGATGACCAAGTTACTGTAACGCCTTGAGAACCAACTGTAGCTGGTAAGTCAAGATCAGTTGCGACACCACCTGAGATACCATCTAATAATAAAGCAACTTTAGCTTCATCTAAGATTTGTGAAACAGGTTTTTCAGTAAATGCTAAAACTTTTACTAAAAATTGAGCTTCTTCACCATTAATTGTTGCAGTTAATGTAACAACTTGGTCAGCAATACCGAAATTAGGTCTTGTAACTGAACCATCAATAGCAACATAGTTTGCATTTGATGTTGTCCAAGTAATATTTAAACCTAATGAAGTTGCTGGTAAGACGATATCAGATGTTGTTTCATAAACTGAACCAACTAATTCTACTGTATCACCAGTAATTTCAATTGCAGCAAGCGCTTCTTCTGGGGTTGTAACTGCTTCAGCAGCTTTAACCGTAACTTTTATTTGTACGCTTTCTTCAGCGTCACCTAAAGTTAACGTTGCTGTCAATGTAACTTCTGTATCTTCCTCAGGTCTTGTAACAACACCAGCATTAGTGATTACATTTGGGTTACCTGATGTCCAAGTTACTGTAACTTCGCCAATTGTTTGAGGTAAAGTTAAATTTTTAGTAACTGAGTCCTGTTTATCGCCACTACCATAGGTAATAGCAACTGTGTTTAATGCTTCATCTACTAAATCTTGATCTGAATCGCCACAAGCGACTAAAACCAATGATGTTAATAAAATGAACATAAACGTTAACAGAACTTTAGAAAAATTAAATCTTTGAGATTTCATTTTATTCCTCCGTTTGTTTTTTTATTTTTAATGTCTTTTTTGACTTTTAAAAATATATGTTTTGAGGTTGCTAGCAAAAATCAGCTAGCAACCTTTATAACCTTATTTACTTATGCACCTTTTTTAGCTTCATCGTAAGCATCATCTAATGCTGCTTGGATGTTTCCATCACCAAGCATGATACGTTCGATTGCTAAACCAACTTGAGTACGTGCTCTTGATGAACCAATAAATGCTGGGTCAAAGAACATATGTCCTGATTGTTGATAAGCTGCGTTTGCTGCATTAGCAATCGCTGCTGCTTTTTTATCTGTTGTTGATGGGTTATTTAAGAATGCTTGATATTCATCAGAAATATAAGCACTTGTTCTTACAGGAAGATAACCTGTTTCAATCGCCCAATCAGTTGTTACTTCTTTAGAGATTAAGTATTTCAAGAATAACCATGAAGCTAATTTTTCTTGAGCTGAACCTGTATCCATTAATGAGATATTAGTACCTTGTTGAATAACTGCTTTTTCTTCTGGCATATCTTCGTTATAAGGTACTGGTGCAACACCAATATCAAAACCACTACTTGGAACGTTATAAGTTACACCCGCAGATGAACCAATTGTTACAAATGTTTGTTGATTAACAAATGGTGTAGATGCATAATCTTGATCCCAGAATTCAGGAAGTGTAAAGACATCGTTATTGTCTTTCAAAAATTGCATAGCAGCAAATGTATTATCATCAGAATTCCATAAGAATTCACCTTCAAATGTAGAGAAGTTTAATGATGTATAAGCACCACCAAATTGTCTAGCGAATGTAATGAATGCATTTCCTGTTGAATCATAAGCAGCTGGAACAACTAATGCTTGAGCAGCAGCGATTTCAGAACTTAATTCAACAGCAGTTTTACCTGGATTAGCATCTAATACTTTTTGTCTAGCAATTGCTCTACCTTCAGCTTCTAATTCGTCTGCTATATCGATAATATCTTGCCAAGTTTCAGGAACATCTAATCCTAATTTATCAAATACAGTCTTGTTGTAAATCATAACTTCTGTTGATTTGTTAAATGGAAGTGAGTAGAATGTACCATTTGCATCATATTGTGTATTTTCTTCTAAATATGAAGCAATGATATCATCTAGTGCATCATCACCATTTAATCCCCAAGCTGAAGAATAAATGTAAGGATTTAAGTTAAGTACTGCATCACCGTTTAAATATTCAGCAACATGATCAGGATAACCTTGAACCATATTAGGGAAATCATCTGCAGTGATTGCATTGATCATATTACTCTTTAATGTATCATAGTTACCAGTTCCTTCAGGAACTACAACTGTTACATTAGGATATAAATCCATAAACTCATCCGCATAACCACGAATTAAGTTTGCTTTATCTTCACCCATTGCATGCCATAATTCAATTGACACTGTTTCAGTAAATGTAGCTGGAATACCACTATCAACAACTGTTAATTGGATAGAAGCACTTGCTCTAACACCATTAAAAGTAACTCTGATGTTAATTGTATAAGTACCAGCAGCATCTAATAGATAAGCACCACTTTGCTCGATAGTATCTGTAATGTCATTGCCATCAGGATCTTCTGCAGTAATACCTGCAAGTGGATTATAATCACCTGAACCGATGTAATAAGTTTGTTGTGGAACAACACCTAATAACACTGGAGGTTCAACTGAAGTTTCACCTTCAACTGTTAGATTGATTGTTGCATTTGCTTTCGCACCTGCACTATCTTCTACTGATAATGTAATAACATAAGTACCTACGATATCATTATCGCCATCTTCATAACCACTAACTGTGACTGCATCAATTAAGTCACCATCTTCTTCATCTTCAGCTGTTACCCCATCAAGTGGATCAAAGTCATCGCCTTGCTGAATCACTTGAGTAGGATTCTCAACTGTAATTACTGGTGCTTGATTTCTCTTTGTCGCACACGCTGACAAAGTAAGCACACCAAGTAAGATTAAAATTGAAAATAAAACTTTTTTCATTCTATTCCTCCTAGAAATATATATCTTATATCTTTATAGATATGATTAACCTTTTGTTCCGCTTCGTCCAACACCTGAAATAATGAATTTCTTTAAAGTGAAGAACAATATAACAAGTGGTACTGTAACTAGTGCTGTTGCAGCTAACTGTACGTTATAAACTGGTCTAGCATCACTTGCTCCTGAATCTGTTGTAAAGCTTGTTCCACGAAGTGCTACAGAAATCAACCAATTGTCTTGAGTTCTTGTAACAAGTTGTGGCCAAATATATGCATCCCATGCACCAATAGCACTTAAAATAATGATTGTAATAATGGTTGGTTTAGCGATTGGAATCATAACTCTTGTTAAATATTTGAAATCGCCACATCCATCTACTCTTGCTGCTTGATAAAGTGTATCTGGTATTTGCTTAAATGATTGTCTTAAGAAGAAAATATAGAATACACTAACCATGAATGGGAAAATTAAAGCTGCCATTGTATCAATCCATCCGAAGTTAGATACAGTTACATAGTTTGTAATTGTATATAATTCACCTGGAATCATCATGGTCAATAGTAATACTGAGAATATAAAGTCGCGACCTTTGAAATCTAGTCTAGCAAATGCAAATGCTGCTAGTATAGTTGTTGTAACTGTACCTAACATGGTAATGACACCAACACTAACTGTATTCCAAATGTATGTACCAAAATTAAATCTTGTAATTGCTAATTTAAAGTTGACCCATTGCATCTCTCCAAGCCCAACTACAAATCTTGGGTTTAATGCTTCTGTTAATTCAGTGTTTGTTTTTAATGCTGTTAAAATCATCCAATAGAATGGTATGAAAATAAATAGCGCCATTAAAGTTAAGAATGTATATGTAATTGATAATCTAACGATCTTCATTACAAAATCTTTTTGACTAACTTTTTCTAAATCTTGTTGTGATTCAGATTGAGCCGCTCTTCTTTCTTTTCTTTCTTTAGCTCTTCTAAATGTTTCACCTGAGAAAAACAATTTTGTTTTATCCCAAGCATTAATCATTGTTTGTTTAAATTTATACCCTTTAACGATTTGTTTCATCTCAAATCCGATGATATATCTTAAAACAGCTGAGAAAGGATTGAATGTAAAGAAACTCATTACCATATATAAATGTTGAGTACGATATGACCATTCATCTAATTCGATTGCTTCTTTACTAAAATATCTTTTCATATTTCTTGCTGCTGTTGGAACAAATACTAATAAATATCCTAACAATAAACCAATTAATAAATTGACTGTGGTTTGAACAATATCAAACCCGAACAATGTATAAGCTGTATTAGGATCTACAACATCTGTGATCGCTGCTGGCTCTATGAGTAATGCAAACAGATAACCAACCACTATAGCTGCAACCACCGCATATACAATATCGATTAGGTTAGCTATGAGTTGTAGTTTTTTAATTTCTTTTGTTATTCTTTTCATAATATCCTCCCTTATCAATAATGTACACGTCTTTTACCTACTTGTAATTGAACGACAGTGAAGACCATGATAATTGCGAATAAGAGAATGGCTGCTGCTGCAGCTTCACTTAAAGCACCGTTTCTTCCTGTTTCTTGTAAGTACTCGTAGATAAAGAACACAATTGTCTTTAAGTTAATTCTTCCTGATGCACCAGTAGTAATAACACCTTCTGTGTTAATAATCGCTACAACAGACGAATAAGTCTTAAATGCCCCGATAATAGATGTTACCAAAATATAAAATATCATTGGTGAAATCATTGGTACAGTAATTCTTCTAAATGATTTAGAACGAGATGCACCATCGATTTGAGCCGCTTGATAATATTGTTTATCAATGCCTTGTATACTTGATAAAAATACAATAATTTTAAATGCAAGACCAGCCCATACACCATGAATTAAAATAACTGACATGGCTGACCAATAGGTCGCCCCAACACCAATCCATGGAACAGGTGTTCCACCAAACCAAGTAACAACTTGATTAGCTAGACCTAAATTGAATAAGTCATTGGAATTTCCTTTAAACATAAATGCGAATACCAAACCTACAGCAATTGAGTTTGTAACGTATGGTAAGAAGAATATGTTTTGGAAAAATCCTTTAAGTGGTTTAATTGAATTCATTGCAACCGCAATGAATAATGCAACTAAAATTGCGATTGGAACACTCACAAATACGATGATTGCTGTATTTAGAACTGCTTGTCTAAATCCAGATTCACTAAGTACTGTAACATAGTTACCAATCAGTGTATAACCATCAAATTCTCCGGTTACAACGTTATAACCTTGATAAAATGATACTAAAAATGAATTAATAATTGGATAAAAAGTGAATATACCTAAGACTACTAAAGCAGGTAGTAAAAAGAAGATTGCTTTAAACCATCCAGGCATATGTGCGAAAAATCGCATATGATGTTTTTCTAAGAAGTCGTTGATCTTCACAGCTAAATGATGTGTTTTAGACCTAAAGACCCATTTTATCTCTCTAATAAACTCTTTCATGACACAACTTTTCCTGTTTCTTTATCGAAGATGTGAACTTTATGTGGTTTAATTGAGAGTTTAATTGATTTTTTACCTTCAACAGATTCAGAATCAACTAAAGCTCTTAATTGTTTTTCACCAATCATAAATCTAATCATTGTATCTCTACCTGTATGATCGATATCTGTTGTATCAACATCAAAACCATTTTCGTCAGCTTTGAAATCTTCTGGTCTTAGACCTAGGTCATATAATCCATCTTTAACTTTTGTTTCTCCAATTACTGTACCATTTGATAATGTAATTTTACCTTTTTTAACTTCGCCTTCAATCACGTTGATTGGTGGGTTACCTAAGAATTTCGCAACAAATAAGTTACCTGGTTTATTGTACATATCTTGTGGAGCATCCATTTGTTGCTCAACACCAAAGTTTAATACAACCATTTGATCACTAATACTCATTGCTTCTTCTTGGTCATGTGTTACGAAAATTGTTGTAATACCAGTTTCTCTTTGGATACGCTTAATTTCTTCTCTTGTTTGAAGTCTTAAACGTGCATCTAAGTTTGAAAGTGGTTCATCTAATAATAATACTCTTGGTTTCTTAACTAAAGCTCTTGCGATAGCAACTCTTTGTTGTTGTCCACCAGATAATTGTGCTGGTTTTTTGTCTAGTTGATCTTCAATACCAACTAATTTTGCCATTTCAACAACTAACTCATCAGCTTCTTGTTTCTTGATGTTTAAATTTTCAAGAGGAAACATGATGTTTTGTCTAATTGTCATATGAGGATATAATGCATAATTTTGGAAAACTAAGCCAATCCCTCTTTTTTCTGGTGCTAGTCTAGTTACATCATCTTCACCGAAATAAATTTTTCCACCTGTAGGTTGGTGTAACCCTGCAATCATAAATAATGTGGTAGACTTACCACATCCTGATGGCCCTAGTAAACCTACTAGTTTGCCTGATGGAATCGTAACTGTAAGTTCGTCAACTGCTCTAGTCTGTTTTCCCGACTTATCCGTAAACACCTTAGTTAAATTCTCTAATCTAATCTCCATGTCTAATCCATACTCCTTATTGTAATTTTTTTACTAATCTAAAAATAAAAGCACTTATGGCTTACCCAAAAGTACCTACGTTTTATAAATCAAAAAAACGAAGTTCATCGTTCTCATATTCATAGTTTGAAAAGCATTTTGTATTACGTACATAAATTGCTCACCTCAACACTTGTATTATATAATAATACCTTTAAAATTTCAATGAACATAAGGAAAGTAATTGTACAAATTTACTCATTCTTTTCAAGCCAAAAATATGAAAGCGCTTTTAGGGGTAATTAAATTATAGTATTTAATAAGGTGAATGTCAATTAAAGAATTTGCAAATCGCATACTAATGAAAAAAACAAGCACTTTTAAGCACTTGTTTTTCATTTTGTATGTCTAAAATTCACAATTTTTAGGTGTTCTTGGGAAAGGAATCACATCACGGATGTTTTCAACCCCTGATAGATACATGATCAATCTTTCAAATCCCATGCCATATCCAGCGTGAACACAACCACCGAATCTTCTTAAATCCAAGTACCATTCTAAGTCTTCTTTAGGTACATGCATTTCTTCCATTCTCTTTTCTAACATATCAATACGTTCTTCTCTTTGAGATCCGCCAATTAGTTCCCCTGAACCCGGCACTAATAAGTCCATTGCTGCGACCGTTTCTTGGTCATCATTCATACGCATATAAAATGCTTTGATATCTTTTGGCCAGTCGGTTACAAACACTGGTGATTTGAAATGTTTTTCGGTTAAATATTTTTCATGTTCAGTGTTAATATCTTTGCCAAATTCTGGTTTGTTTTCAAACTTAACATTTGCGTTTTGAAGTACTTTGATGGCTTCTTTATGCGTAATTTTCGCGAATGGTTTATCTAATACGTTTTGAAGTTTCTCTTTTAATCCTGGTTCAACAAACTTGTTGAAAAATTCCATTTCTTCTGGAAGTTTTTCAAAGACATATTTAATAATATATTTAACCATTTTTTCAGCAACTTCCATATCTTTATTCAAGTCTGCAAATGCCATTTCAGGTTCAATCATCCAAAACTCTGATGCATGTCTTTGAGTGTTTGAATTTTCAGCTCTAAATGTTGGTCCAAACGTATAAACATTCTTAAAAGCTAGCGCATAAGCTTCAGCTTCAAGTTGACCTGTTACAGTTAAATTCGTTCTCTTTCCAAAAAAATCTTTTTTATAATCAATCTCTTTATTTTCATCTTTAGGTACTTGGTTTAAATCAAATGTAGTAACATTAAACATTTGACCAGCACCTTCACCATCATTACCTGTAATAATGGGTGTATGTGTATAAATAAATCCTTCATTTTGGAAAAATTCATGAATCGCAAAAGCCGCAACACTTCTTAATCTAAAGACAGCATGAAAAAGATTAGTTCTCGCTCTTAAATGTGCAACTTCTCTTAAAAACTCTCTTGAATGTCTTTTTGGCTGAATTGGATAATCTTCAGGTGAATCACCTAATAAAATAATTGTATTTGCTTTAACTTCAAAAGGTTGTTTCATGTTTGGTGTTAAAACAAGTGTTCCAATGACTTGAATACTACTTCCAACTCTTATTTTTTGAACATCTTTAAAATTATCTAAGTTTTGATCTTCATAGACAACTTGAAGTGATTCAAAAAATGTTCCGTCATGAAAGTTAATAAATCCAAATTCTTTTTGAGCCCGATTATTTCTAACCCATCCGTATAACGTTATCTCTTTGTTGTCATATTGTTCCATATTTCTAAATATGTGTTTAACTGTTGTTTCCATTGACTTACCTCTTTTCTTCTTATAAAAATAAAAAACGCCCTTAAATAAATCTAAGGACGTATATATACGCGGTACCACCTTAGTTCTAGATCCAATCTAGCCCTCAAACCTTTAACGCAGGCAACGGATAGTTCTACTTTCTTTTTAAAGATTTCTTCTATCTCTCGGAGTGTTATTCACTAATCTGTTTGATTGGGATTTCACCTTCCCCAACTCTCTTAACAAACATTTTTTTAATGAACGTCTCTTCATCGATTTCTATATCATTATATATGTATTATTCACTTTTGTCAATCTCATATTATTTATATTTTATATAATTTAATGTTTTTTTATTTTACTGATTCACTTCTAATTCAACATCAATTTCAATCGTTTCATCATCTTCTATGTCTTCTTCAATTTCATCAAATTTAGCGTCTTTAATATGACTAAATTTTTTACTGATTTTTTTACCAGTTTTATCAACTAAATCTGCATGTTTAGAAACACTAACGATGGCTTTATTAAGCTTATCCCATCTCTCATCATAACGTTTAAATTCTTCACCAAGTTTTCTAAGTTCATCAAGAATAATTGATGTTTGTTCATCTCTTTCCATGTTTTTAACTATAGTTTGTATCATAGTTAAAGTTGATAATAAAGTAGTGGGGGATGCAATCCAAACTTGATTTTTTTGTGCATAATCCATTATATCTTCATGATACGATGTGAGTTCTGCGAAAATAGCCTCCGCTGGAATAAACATAATAGCTTGATCAGCTGTATCGATCGGGATAATATATTTATCTTTGATTGCGTTGATATGAATTTTAACATCTTTTTTAAATTCTTTTTCTGCATTAGATCTATCTTGTTTGCCTAATGATTTATCCATCATGCGTTTATAATTATCTAAGGGAAATTTAGAGTCAATCACTATGTTTCCTAATGGTTTAGGCGCGTGAATCATCGCATCAGCGATGTATCCGTTTGATAATGTAATTTGTTTTTCGTATAGTTTTTTATTATCTCCCATAACAGCTGTTAGGAGTTGATAAAGTTGAACTTCTCCAAAAATACCTCTTGTTTTTTTATCTGTGAGTAACCCATTTAAACTGACTACTTCTTCAGATAATGTTTCAATTTTCTTTTGAGCTTCATCAATTTTTGTTAATCTTTCAATGACGTTTGTAAAAGTCTCTGTTGTTTGTTCGAAGCCTTTACCTAAACGCTCTTCGACTTTATCATTAATTGCCTTTAGTTGTGTATCAATTTTCGCCATCATATAATCTTTAAATTCGTTTAAATCTTTTTGGCTTTTTTGATTACTGTCACCGAAAAGTGTCGCAACCCCAGTTTTAAAATCACCAAACTCTTTAGCTAATTTTTCGTTAAAATATCCTTGAATATCTTTTTCAACTGATATTGTAGGTGCAATTTCATCTTTTTTATTTAATTTTAAAAATACTAAAATCATTGCGATTACTAAAACTGATAAAAGTCCTATAACTGCATATTCAAATGGTCCCATCTTATCCCTCCACATCTTCTAGATAATATATATGCACTATATCATCTATAACTTCAAAATAAAACGCAATATACGTTTCATCACTTAAAACGATGTCATTAACTGATGTAATAAATCGATCGTCATTAAGTGCTTTAGAATAATTTTTTTGATCTTCTTTAGGCACCATGACATCTTGATACGCTCTAGACACTAAATCTGTACAATAAAATTTATAATCCATATCTAAGAAAAATAAAAAATTATATAAACTTTTATCTACTTTATCATCTGCATAAGCTACCGCGCCATTTATTTGTTCTGTTGTCATATCTTTTACTCTTACACCAATGATTTCTTTTCTATAATAAGTACCAAAATTTTCATAAAATGGATTTGATGGTGTACGGTGATTAGGATTTAAAAAATAATTACCACTTGTTTTATTAACTGTAACACTAAAATCGTGTGGTTCATCACCTGGATGTCTAATAATATCTAATAATGATTCATCATCATCAGGAAAACCTACAGCTTCTATAAACTGATTAGAATCATTTTTAATTGCTGCATGTCCTCCGAAATAATATGAAATAAACTGGTGGATAAACAAACGATCAGGAAATGGTGATTCTTGGGACATAAATATATCGCCTGTTTGGCCCAAATACTTTCTAGAATCACTGTAAAACACAGATCTTGAATCAGCAAGTTCATATGATGTTTCACGTGGAACTTTATAGTATCTTCTGGTTTGGTAAACCCCTACTTGATATAAAAACTCTTCTTCGTATTCAAAAACTGCACGTTCTTTAAATTTGTTAATTTCAACATTAACGAGTATATCCTTTGTTATTGCCTTACCTAAAGTGAAAATACCAGCCCCTAATATCAGCAGTATAAGTATTTTTAATATGGTTTTAACTTTAAATATTCTTTTAGTTTTTTTCGTTTTTTTAGCTTTTAGCATAAACATTTTTATCATATGATCACACCTAGTTCAAGTTGTTATTATTATAACACAATCGCAAAGAAAAAAAGAGCCCTATATCATATAAAGCTCTTTTGACTTATCATTTATAATTTTGGTTTAATAACAAGTGCTCTTTCTTCGCCTTCACCTTCTGATTCAGTAATGACGTCTCTCCACTCACTTAATTTCGTATGAATGATGCGACGATCAAATGAATTCATTGGATCAAGTTTAACAGCAATTTTTGTTTGTGCAACTTCTTTAGCTGTCTTAGTTGCTAGGATTTCTAATTGACGTTTTCTATTGTCATGATAGTGTCCTATATCAAGTGCTACAATTAAATGTCCTTCAGTAAAAGTATTTAAGTAATTTCTTAACATATATTGAATAGATAATAATGTTCTTCCTTCTCTACCAATTAAAAGTGCATTTTCATCACTATCAATACTATAATGTATTTCGTTACCATCATCTAAAGTTCTAACTTCCATTCTACTTCCAATTTCCATTGTTTGTAAAATGTTTTCTAAATACATTTTTCCTTCTAAAGCTAAGTTAATGTTAGGTGTTGCTTCATAAGTTGCAGAAGAACCAATACTAAATAATCCTTTTTTCTCTTTAATAACTGTTAACTTAATTTTATCTAATTGTATTTTTAACGCTTCAACAGCTTGTTTTTCGGCGTCTTGTAATGTTTTAGCTTCAATTTCTACTCTTTTTAACATATCCTCACCCCAACAATTGTTTTTCTTGTAGCTTAGCATGCTTCTTTTCATTTAATTTTCTATTAAATAAAGTTTGGCCTAATGAATAAATATTACCGAAAATCCAATATAGTGCTAAGGCATTACTTTGATATGAAATAAACATCATCATAATAACCATGAAATAACTTACAAACTTCATTGTTTTTTCAGTTTGTTGTGCTTGTGGATTTGCATTGTGTTTATAAGTGTTTTTTGCATAACTTGGTTTTTTCATTGATATTTTTTGCAATGTAAACATCGTTGCACCAACGATTGCAGCTAATAATAAAGCTGTGATGCCATCGTTTGTGTTTGCTAAATTAATACCTAAGAAGTTTGTGTTTGATACTTTATCCGCATACATACCACCTTCAAGTGATATACGTCTTACAACACCATACATTGCGATGAATATTGGCATTTGTAAGAAAGGCATTAAGCATCCTAATACATTGATGTTATGTTTCTTATAAACTTGCATCATTTCCATTTGCATCATTTGTTGTGATTGTGGATCTTTTCTTGCTGCATATTTAGCTTGAACACGTTGCATATCTGGTTGTGCAAGATTCATCTTCATGGTCATATCATTGCTCTTAGCATAAATTGGCCAAGCTAGAGTTCTTACAACTAAAGTTGTAAATAAAATCCCTAATGCGAATGAATTACCTAAAAATCCCGCAAATAGTTGCATAATAAACGCAACTGGAATCACTAAGATGTAGTCAAAGAATCCTGCATCTTCAGTTGTGATTGGTTTTTCTCCACCTGCTACATAAGCTTCAAATGTTTCTGTATGGTTTTCATACGTGAAAGACACTGGAAAACTTACTTGATTTTTAAAGCCATCTGTTCCTAGAGGATCATAGTCAAAGTCATTAAATGCTGCAGCATAAGCTTCTTCACTTAAAACTTCATGTAATTTAATGATGTCTCCATCTTTTTGTACAGCATAAGCTTCTATATCTTTAGGTTCAAATGTTTGCCCCATTTGATATAACACACCATCAGTTGTTAGAAATCTAAAAGCGATCATCGCGATTTCGTTATCTTCTACAACTGTTTCAGGTTTAATATAGATCTTAAATGAAACTTCTTTTTCTTGTACACTAAATGTGAAAGTTTGTACACCGCCTTCAATACCTATTTCATCAGGTGAGACGTTAGATGGTAATAAACCTTCATAAGCGATAGCTTCTTCAGATGGAATACCAGCTTCTGATAATGTCCAATATGAAAGACCGTTATCGCCTTTAAATATGATTGAATTTCTTTCTTCATAGTCAAATACTAGTTTTTCTCCAGCTTGACCATAAGGGTTGTTCACAATAACTTTTCCTACCTCATCATTACCACCACATGATGCTAGTGTAAAGATAAGCATGAAAATCATTGCGACAAAAAATATTTTTTTATAATGTTTTTGCATTTTCGTTCTCCAATAGATTAGATTTTTTAAACAGCACAATCAATTTTTCTTTAATCTCTTGATAAGTTAAAGTCTTTGCTTGTGGTTTAATAATGATTAAGAACAATTTATCTTTACTAAATTGATCTTTAAACTCACTGACGATCATGCGAATTCTCCGTTTAACTAAATTTCTTTCTACAGCATTGCCATATTTTCTTCCAATTGACATTGCGAATCTGAAATTTTGCTGGTTAGAATCCGTAGATTGAAATACGCCGAAATAATTGTCACCTTTTGATTTTTTTTTCTTATAGACCGCATCGATTTCGCTATATTTCTTAATGCGATATTGTTTTTTCATCATCGGATATAAATTATTTAAAAAAAGGACTACTCAAAAATAACATATAGTTATTATTTTAATCGAGTAGTCCAAGTGTTTTTAAAATAATTTAATTTTATACAGTTAATTCTGCGCGGCCTTTCAATCTGCGACGTGCGAGTACGCGACGACCACCAGCAGTTGCCATTCTAGCTCTAAAACCATGAGTCTTTTGACGCTTTTGCTTACTTGGTTGATATGTTCTTTTCACAAATAAAACCACCTTTCTTGCGAAACCATGCTTTTTTATTATATAAAATGTATCAGTGTTTGTCAATAATAAAAATTCTTTTTTAAATGATCTATGATATTACTCTTATTATACATCAAAATTATTAAACAAATTGTGGATAATTAAAAATTCTCAATGTGGATAACTTAAGCACATTTTACAAACATTGTGGATAAATGGATAACTTTTATCAATCGCTTTATAAAAGCTACAAGTCGCTATTATTTTCCACAAACAGGTATATTGATAGATGTAGGTTAAAAATGTTTTCCACAAAAATTGTGGATAAGTTTTTCTTCTATTTCTATATATTCATGATATCATATCAGTACAGCGAGTAAGGGGTATTAGAAAATGAATGAATACGATCAATTATGGCAGCAAATACTCAACGATTTAGAGAATATTTTTTCTGAGGAACTCTATATTGATGTCTTCGATCCACTTAAAAAGACCCATAAGTTTTCAAACGGTCAAGTATATGTGTTAGTTCCAAATGAATTCATCAAAAATAGAATCAATCGCTTCTACATTAATAAAATAAACGAATTGGCCGAAAAATATTACAAAAAAACGATTCGATTTAAGTTTGTTACTGAATCTGAATTGATTCCTGAAGAGACACTTATTAGTCCAGAAAGAAATCTAGGTCTTAAGTATCGCCCTGGAAATTTAAATAGAAGTTACACATTTGATAATTTTGTTGTTGGAAAAAGCAACAATTTTGCCTTTAGGATGGCGATGAAAGTCGCTGATCAACCTGGTACAGTCGCAAACCCATTATATATTTTTGGAGATGTTGGATTAGGTAAAACACACTTAATGCAGTCTATTGGTAACTTCATATTAGATAACGATATCCATCAAAAAGTGATGTATGTTAAAGCTGATGGTTTTATCGAAGATTTCGCTAACTTATTAAGAAGAGAAAAAATGGATGATTTTAATCAAAAATATAGAGATATTGATGTGTTATTAGTAGATGATATCCAAATTATGGGTGGAGCAACTAAAACACAGATGGAATTTTTTAAATTATTTGATTTTTTATATCACCAAAACAAGCAAATTGTCATTACCAGTGATAAACCAGCATCAGAATTAAAAAATATTATGTCTCGTTTAACCACAAGATTTGAAGTCGGATTAACTGTAGATATTCAAGTTCCTGATTTAGAACATAGAATAGAAATTTTAAAGAGAAAATTGGCGACAGAATCATCAGATATTCACGACATTCCAAATGATGTTTTAGAGTTTATTGCATCCTCTTTTGTGACTAACATTAGAGAGCTTGAAGGTGCGTTAAAACGGGTGTTATTTTATTGCTTAACTAACAATTTAGAATTAACAGTAGAATCCGTTAATGAGGCTCTAGAACCACTTTTAAAAACAAAGAGAAAAAGTGATTCTCTCAATGAAAATAACTATGATAAAATTCAATCGATTGTTAGTGATTTTTATGGTATAACTATTGATGATTTAATCGGTAAAAAAAGACACTCAAAATATATACTTCCTAGACATATTTCAATGTATATTATTAAATCAAAATATAACATACCTTATAAAACCATTGGATCTTTATTTGGAGGTCGTGATCACTCAACAGTTTTAGCTGCATGTGAGAAAATTGAAAATGAAATGAAACAAGATCAAAGTTTACGAATCGCAATTGAAACAATTCATAAAAAAATAGATAATTTTACGCAAAAATAATTGTTTATAAATTGTTGGAAATGTGGTATAATTATAGCAGTGTTAAGCCTTAAAGCATAGTTTTCCACTTATCCACCGCTACCAATAACAATATTTAAAGATTAAATAATAAAAATAAAGGAGCTTCCGCTATGATTTTTAATATCGATAGAGATGTATTATTAAATCAATTACTTACAATTCAAAAAGGTCTACCATCTAAAACACCACTTCCAATTTTATATGCTATTAAGTTTGAAGTGAATGAAGATCATTTAATTTTAACTTCAAGCAATACAGATATTGCTATTCAAGTTTTGATTGATGATGCTTCAATTTCAATCAAAGAGACTGGTAATGTAGCAATACCAGGACGTTATTTAATTGAAATTATGAGAAAAATTACTTCTCAACGTGTTGAATTTGCGTTAATTGAAGATCATTTGATAGTGATTAAAGCTGATCGCTCTGAGTTTAAATTACGTTTAATGGATGTTGAAGATTATCCAGAAGTTGATTTTCTTGATTTAGATGATCCGATTATTTTAGATAGTCAATTATTTAAAAATATTATTAAAGAAACTAATTTTGCTACAGCACAAAGCGAAAAACGCCCAATTTTAACAGGCGTAAATTTCAAATATAAAGATAATAATTTATATTGTGTAGCAACTGATAGTTATCGTTTAAGTCAAAAAAATGTAAAACTTAGAACACATTCTAAAGAATTTGATATTGTTATTCCAAATAAGAGTTTAGATGAATTAAGTAAAATCTTAGATGGATCTAATGATGATGTTGAATTATATATCAATCCAAATAAAGTTTTATTTAAGATGAAAAATACACTATTTCAAACAAGACTTTTAGAAGGTACTTACCCAGATACAATGAGAATCATCCCTACAGAATTCCCTGTAATTATTCCATTTAACAAAGAAGAATTATTACAAGCTGTAGAACGTGTATCACTTTTATCTCCAAGAGATCGAGAAACAAATTATAACATCATTAAATTAAGTTTAAGAGAAGATCATATCGTTGAAATGAGTTCTACAAATTCAGAAGTTGGGGATGCACTAGAAGAGATTATTCCATCTTCAGATGTCATTGGACCAGTGATTAAAATTGCATTTAGTTCAAGATATTTAGTTGATGCTTTAAAATCATTTTCTTCAAATGAAGTATCTATTCAATTTGCTGGAGAAGTAAAACCATTTGTAATAAAAGGTAATTTAGATCAAGATTTATTGCATTTAATTTTACCTGTTAGAATAGATTAAAACAAAAATTTATAAAAAATATAATAAAACAAAAAAAGCCGAAATTTCAATTCTAAGGCTTTTTTTTATACCTACTTAACTATGACATTTATATGGTATTAAATTGTTAAAAATAGGTGCTTTTTTCTTTATATTATGTTATAATATAAAAGAATACAGAGGGGTTATTATATGAAAAAATTCAAAATTCACACAGAAAGTATCACATTAGGACAATTTTTAAAAGCTACAGATTATATAGGCTCAGGTGGAGAAGCGAAGTTTTTTTTATTAAAACATGAAGTTTTAGTAAATCACGAGCGTAGAACTGAGCGCGGAAAAAAACTATTTCATGGTGATCAAGTTATGATTTTTGACACCTTGCATTATATCGTCTATGATCCAAAAGATAACACTTAAAAATTTTCGTAATCACGACACACTTATTCTAGACATTAAAAAACCCTTTGTTTATATTCACGGAGAAAATGGTGCTGGAAAAACCAGTGTTTTAGAAAGTGTTTATTTTTGTTCAACAACTAAATCACATCGAACATCTGACGAAAAAGAGTTGATTAAAAAAGAACAACCTTTTGCACAAGTTGTTATTAAAGACGATGATCAAATTTATGAAGTTGTAATCTCAAAATTTGGGAAACGAACAAAAATTAATCATGTCGAAAAAAGAAAAATTAGTGAATTTGTTGGACATCTTAATGTCGTCATGTTTGCACCAAATGATTTAGAACTCATTAAAGGTTCACCAAGTCAACGAAGAAATTTTATGGATTTTGAGTTATTGCAAGTCGATAAAAGATATCTTCATGATTTAAATCAGTATAAACAAATTTTAAAACAACGAAATAGTTTATTAAAAAAAGTAGATATAAAAGATGATTATACTTTTTTAAATATATTAGGTGATCAACTCTATGAAGTTGGAGTTAAACTTATTGAGCAAAGATCAAAATTTATAAACGAATTAAATGAGTTGTTTATTAAAAACTACAAAAAATTTAGTATGCACGATGTTAATCTTGTTTATAAACCAGATTTAGACATTAAAAATTTTAAGAAACATTTAGATAAACAACAAAAACAAGATATTTTATATCAAACAACACTTGCAGGACCCCATAGAGACGACTTTTTTATTGGTTTTAAAGGTTTTGATTCTAAAAGTTATGCCTCACAAGGGGAAACAAGATTAATCGTCATAGCGTTGAAATTAGCGCTTTTAGATTGGATTGAATCAAAGACAAATCGAAAAGTTGTATTACTTTTAGATGATGTACTTTCTGAATTAGATCAAGAAAAGCAACAAATATTTTTAAAATCTTTACCAAAACAACATCAAATCATTATGAATAGTGTCATGCCAATTGAAATGGAACATATTCAAATGATTGAACTTATAAAGGAGCGTAAACATGTCAAATTATGATGCATCGAATATTCAAATATTAGAAGGATTAGAAGCTGTAAGAAAGCGTCCAGGTATGTATATTGGTAGTACTGGAGCTAGAGGACTACACCACTTAGTTTGGGAAATTATTGATAATGCCATCGATGAAGCATTAGGTGGTTATGCGACTAATATCAAATTAGAACTGCTTCCAGATGATGTTATAAAAGTTACTGATGACGGACGTGGTATTCCAGTTGACCTTCATCCAAAGACTAATAGACCTGCTGTAGAAACAATTCTTACATCTCTACATTCAGGTGGTAAATTTGATGGAAAATCATATAAAGTATCAGGTGGTCTACATGGTGTAGGTGCATCTGTTGTTAATGCTTTATCTGAATGGTTTTTAGTTGAAATTCACAGAAATGATAAAGTATATCTACAACGTTATGAACGTGGTGTACCAATGACTGATGTTGAAGAAGTTGGTAGCAGTGTTCATACAGGAACGATTATTACTTTTAAATCTGACCATTTAGTATTTACAGAAACAAACGTTTATGATTATGAGATTTTAAGAAGTAGAGTTCAACAATTAGCGTTTTTAAATAGAGGCATTAAAATCACGATTATCGATGCAAGAACTGAACAACATACTGAAAATGAATATCATTATGAAGGTGGTATTGTTGAATATGTTGGGTTCTTAAACAAAGGTAAAGGTAAAGTGAATCAAGATATCATCTATACTGAAAAAGAAACAGATGGTGTAACTTTAGAAATAGCTATGCAATATAACGATTCATATGCTACAAATCTTTATTCATTTGCAAATAATATCCCAACACACGAAGGTGGGATGCATGAAGATGGATTTAAACTTGCATTATCGCGTGTGATTAACAAATACGCAACAGAAAATAATTTACTAAAAAAAGACGATAATTTAATCGGTGAAGATACAAGAGAAGGTTTAACTGCTGTTATTTCAGTTAAGCATCCAGATCCACAATTTGAAGGACAAACGAAAACAAAATTAGGTAATCCAGAAGTACGTCAAATATCAAGTCAAATCGTTGGTGAAGGACTAGAAAGATACTTAATTGAAAATCCTCAAGATGCTAAAGCAATTGTTGAAAAATGCTTACTTGCATCAAGAGCAAGACTTGCTGCTAAAAAAGCAAGAGAAGCAACTAGAAGAAAATCACCATTAGACCAACTAGGCTTTGCGTCAAAATTAGCAGACTGTAGAAGTAAAGACCCTGTCATTTCAGAGATGTATATCGTCGAAGGGGACAGTGCCGGTGGATCTGCAAAACAAGGTAGAGAATCAGAGTATCAAGCGATTCTACCTTTAAGAGGTAAAGTTTTAAACGTAGAAAAGGCACGACTAGATAAAATTTTAAGCAATAAAGAAATCTTATCGATGATTCAAGCAATCGGTACAGGTATTGGTGAAGAGTTTGATGCATCTAAAACAAGATATCACAAAATCGTTATTATGACCGATGCCGATACTGATGGTGGACATATTAGAACATTATTACTTACATTCTTCTTTAGATACATGAAACCACTTATTGATTTAGGCTATGTATTTATTGCTCAACCACCACTTTATAAAGTACAACAAGGTAAACGTGTTGAGTATGTTTATACAGACGATCAACTTAATAAACTATTAGAAGAAATGGGTGGAAGACCATCACTCCAAAGATATAAAGGACTTGGTGAAATGAACCCAGAACAATTATGGGACACAACGATGAATCCTGAAACTAGAACACTACTTCAAGTTTCACTAAAAGATGCTTTAGACGCTGATATGATCTTTAGTATGTTGATGGGTGAAGAAGTTGAGCCAAGAAAGAATTTTATTCAAGAAAATGCAATTTATGCAGATAACATTGATGCATAGGAGGAAATAGAAATGGAAGAGACAAAGAAAACAACCGAGGGTTTAGTCAAAGAGATTAATATTTCCAGTGAAATGAAATCATCATTTCTAAATTATGCAATGAGTGTTATTGTATCAAGAGCACTTCCTGATATTAGAGATGGACTTAAACCTGTACAAAGACGTATTTTATACGCAATGAATGATTTAAATATGACAGCTTCTAGTGCACATAAAAAGTCTGCTAGAATCGTCGGTGAAGTTATTGGTAAGTATCACCCTCATGGTGACTCAAGTGTCTATGATGCAATGGTTAGAATGGCACAACCATTTAACTATAGAATGCCACTTATTGATGGACATGGTAACTTTGGTTCTGTAGATGGTGACGGTGCAGCTGCGATGCGTTACACTGAAGCTAGAATGAGTAAATTAGCTGGAGAATTAGTTGCTGATTTAGATAAAAACACAGTTGATTTTATCGATAATTATGATGGATCTGAACGTGAGCCAAGCGTATTACCAGCAAGATATCCAAACCTTTTAGTTAATGGTTCAACAGGGATTGCAGTTGGGATGGCGACAAACATTCCACCACATAATTTAGGTGAAGTCATTGATGGTATGTTCGCTTATATGGAAAACGAAGATATTACAATAACTGAATTAATGGAATATATCAAAGGACCGGATTTCCCTACGGGAGGCCAAATTCTAGGCTTAACAGGATTAAGACAAGCTTATGAAACAGGTAAAGGCTTAATCGCTGTAAGAGCAACTACTGAGATTGTTTCTCATAAAAATAAGAACAGTATTATTGTTCATGAAATACCTTACCAAGTTAATAAAACAACATTAATTGAAAGAATTGCAGAGATTGCTAAAAATAAAATTGTTGATGGTATTACAGATTTACGTGATGAATCAAATCGTAAAGGGATGAGAATCGTTATTGAATTAAGACGCGATGTAAATCCTCATGTCATGCTAAATAATCTATACAAATTTACACAACTTCAATCATCATTTGGGATTAATATGATTGCCCTAGTTAAAGGTCAACCAATGATGGTTACTTTAAAAGATGTATTAGTTAATTATGTTGAGCATCAAATCGAAGTTGTTCAAAGAAGAACAATCTTTGACTTAGAAAAAGCTGAAGCTAGAGCACATATTTTAGAAGGTCTATTAAAGGCACTTCACGATATCGATCACGCAATTGAAATTATCAAAAAAGCAAGCACTGGTGAAGAAGCTAGAGATGCTTTAATTGCTGAATATGATTTAACTGATATTCAAGCAAGAGCTATTCTAGATATGAGACTTCAAAGACTTACTGGGTTAGAAATTGGTAAGATTGAACTTGAAGCTAGTGAGTTAGTTATTAAAATTGATGATTTCAAAGATATCATAAGATCACATGAAAGAAAAACTCAAATCATTAAAGATGAACTTCAGATCTTAAAAGATAAATATCAAGATCGAAGAATGACAGAAATTAATCTACATGAAGATTTAAGTATTGAAAATGAAGATTTAATTCCTGTTGAAGATGTCATTATTACTGTAACAAATAATGGCTATATTAAACGTATGAAAGTGGATCAATATAAATCTCAAAATCGTGGTGGTGTTGGTATGTCAGGCATCAAAGTACATGAAGATGATTATGTTGAACACATCTTGATGACATCAACACATGATTATCATTTATTCTTTACAAATAAAGGTAGAGTTTATAAGATTAAAGGTTATCAAATTCCTGAAGCATCAAGAACTGCTAAAGGATTACCTATAGTTAATTTACTAGACTTTGATAAAGATGAAACATTAGCTAATTTTACAAGTGTTAAAGACTTTGAAACTGAAGATGCATTCTTAACATTCGTTACTAAAAAAGGTGTTGTCAAACGTACACATATCTCAGAATATCAACATATTAGAAACAACGGGATCATCGCACTTACATTAAGAGAAAATGATGAGTTAATCACTGTTAGGTTAACTGATGGTAAAAAAGATATTCTACTTGGTGCATCAAATGGTAAAGCTATTAGATTTAACGAACAAGACGTTAGAACTATGGGTAGAACAGCATCTGGTGTTCGTGGTATGAGTTTAAGTGATGAAGATCAAATCATTGGCGCAACACTTATTGATTCAGATGATCAAGAAGTGTTAGTTGTTACTGAAAATGGTTATGGTAAACGTACTATCGCAAATGAATATAGATGTCAAATGCGTGGTGGTAAAGGTGTTAAAACACTTAATGTTACTGAAAAGAATGGTCGTTTATGCGCACTTAAAGCTGTAACAGATGATGATGATTTAATTGTTGTATCTGATAAAGGTGTAGTGATTAGAACACACGTAGATCAAATTTCAAGAACAAAACGCGCTACACAAGGTGTTAGAGTGATTAAACTTAGACCAGATCATCATGTCGCAACCATCGCTTTAGTACCAAAACAAGAAGATGAAGAAGAAATTGTCGATCAAGAACAGTTTGTTCAAGAAGAAATGACTGTTGAGGAACAAAAAAAGACGATTGAAACAGTCAATCTTGCTCCAGATGAAGTTGAAGAAGAACAAGAAGAAAAAGTAACAACCGACAGTCTATTTGACGAAGAATAATAAATAAAACAACAAAAGAGAACTTCTATTAAATTAGAAATTCTCTTTTTTTCTTAGTAAAAACGATTTCATTAAAAATAGTATTGTATTGAGACCTACACTATGATACAATTTATGTAATTTCATAAAAAGAACTATCAAGAAGACGGGAGAGATATAGCTCAGTGAACGTCTACCAACCAGTATCATACAAGGTGGTAAAGCTATAAACGATGGATATTATAAAGTGTAATCTCTATCGTCTGGATAGAGATTTTTTATATTTGAAGGAGCGCTAAGCATGATAGAACTATATAAAATTAATAAATTGTATGAATCTAAAAAAGAATCATTTCAAGCACTAAAAAATATTAACTTGAAAATTAAAGATCAAGAAATATTGGGTGTTGTAGGATATAGTGGTGCAGGAAAATCTACTTTAGTCAGATTGATCAATGGATTAATTAAACCATCTTGTGGACAAATTATCATTGATGGCACATCAATCCATGCACTAAAACAAGAAGATCTCAATCGAATGCGCTATGACATATCAATGATATTTCAACATTTTAATTTAGTGAGTAACTTAAACGTCTATGATAATAT
>Ga0265293_10003818_pt1 | contig 27457 bp, 27 predicted proteins | sample Munlanlewell138R_FD_192505 | JGI IMG/M metagenome (GOLD analysis project Ga0265293, IMG submission 192505) | Leachate microbial communities from a municipal landfill in Southern Ontario, Canada - Leachate well 138R | ecosystem: Engineered > Solid waste > Landfill > Unclassified | place: Canada...
CATCCTGGTGAAACAGTTGTGGTCATCGACGACCTGGCCACAACCGGGGGAAGCAAATTTGAGGCGATCGAGAAACTGGCTGAGGCGGGCTTGAACGTACGTGATGTGGTGGTCCTGATCGACCGCGAATCCGGGGCCAGGGAAGCCCTGGCAGAAGCCGGCTACCGGATGCACGCATTATTGACCCTCTCGCAACTTTTAGATCACTGGGATGAGACTCAACGCCTGCCCGCCAATCAAATTGCCAGCGTGCGCGCTTTCCTGCAGGAAACAGGCGCTTCAGGCTGAGAGGAACCGTGTTTAAAACCCGCGCCTATCGCTATGAAAACGAACAGGTCGTCCTTATCCTGACGATCCTGCTGGTTCTGGGCGTGATCATCCTGACCGCCACAGCCACAATTTGCCTGAGTGCGGTCTTTATCCTGGGGATGTTCTTGATCAGCGCTGTGATGATCCATTCGCACCATCAATCATTAATGCAGCACGCGTTGCGTGTTGATCGTGCTCGCACGCCCGAACTGGCAAACCTGGTCGCAGAATGCGGGGTAAAACTGCAGCCCGGACAGGTGGATGTGTTTGTGGTCAATCAAAAACAGGTAAATGCCTACACATTCGGGATCAGCAGCCCCAAGGTACTGGTTTTGTTCACCCCTTTGGTCAAAGCAATGACGGTCGATGAGCTTAAATTCATCATCGGACACGAGATGGGCCACGTGGTGTTGGGACACACCTGGCTGAACACGATCATCGGCGGCATGGCGGGTATTCCTGCCCCCTTTGGTGCCGCGGTGATCTTGTACACCGCCTTTCGGTGGTGGAATCGCATGTGCGAATTTTCAGCCGATCGGGCGGGCCTGCTGGCTTGCGGTGATATCCACACCGCAATTTCGGCGCTGGTCAAGCTGGCCGCGCCAAAAGTCCGCACGCAAGCCGATTTTGAGAGCGCCCTGGCTATGATCGATGCTGAAGACGACCCGGTATCTAACCGCCTGGCAGAGGTTTTCCAAACGCACCCGATGCTCATCCGCCGTATCAATACGCTGAGGGGTTATGCCCGTTCAACGGAATACCAGCGCATCCAGGCCGGGATGAATAGCAACCTGGGAGCTGCGCCTTCAGCGCCTGCGGCAATGTTTATCGCACCCGTGCAGCTTGAACCTGAAACGAACACGCCCCTTGAAACGGAGCTCACACCGGAAGAACGCTGGCCATGGCTAAAACCCAGGCAGACTCCCTGAACGCTGAATAAAAAAATTTAATAAAAATGCCCGGAAACAGGTTCGTTTGCGGGCGTTTTGGGGTCTGTGAATGGCTCAGGATATCGGCCAAATATCGGATGACCGCTTGGGGAAGAGGGTGTTGATTAAATTTTTATTTTCCTCTTTACTGGCAAAGCAATCTGCGTAGGCATGCCCCAGTTCGTCCATGTTTCGGTACCCGAACAGAAGTTGCAGAAACGTTAATCCCGGGAATCTTGCGGTTGCATCCCCAAGGGCTTCCAGGTCAATTTTATTGATCGCTTCCAGGTGTCCATTTTTGAACACCAGCCTGATACCGTCACGGTAGAATCCCAGCTTAACTTCTCCCGTGTAATATTCAAAGGGTGTGTCTGCCAGGCGCGCTTCCAGCGCCGGTGTCATTTCTTGAATAAATGCCAGCAGATCGGGCACCCGCATATAGTATGCGTAAGGCTTATGGTTGAAAGGTAAGCAGGAGGCGATGACGTCGTAAGCCGGGTGGGTTTCTCCCAGCATAAAACCAAACCTTTCCTGGGGAAGACCCTGGCTTTCAGCCAGCGTTTCGCCTTGTTTCCACAAAAAACGGGCTACACCTGGTGTTACAGATGGCCAGGCGACCCCCGGCACCAATTCATAAACCGTCAGGACAGAATTGTCACCCCATTTGACAGGTGGGATGCCAATAAAGCCAACCGGTTCTTCTGCCGGGTCTTCGATGATGAAAATGTCTCGGGCATTGATGTTGTGCCGGTGTTTTCCGGTCAGTTCATACAGCCAGAGGTGCTTATTCCACACGGCATAGACCATCGAACGCTGACAACCACGGTTATAGGTAGCCATCAGGAAGGGAATGTCTGCGGTGGTTGCCTCCCGAAAAGTGTAGAGTTCTTCTTCCCCATCCTCCAGTTTTGGAACATGGACCTTGTAGCCTGAACGACCTCCGTGGAGGTTGAGGGCCATTTCGTACCCGAATTGGCGGTAATAAAAAGGGATGCCTGTGATCGCCTGGACAAGTTCGCCCCGCGCTGCGCTCCATTCGTGCAGAATTTCCATTTGTTGCCGCACCAGGCCGCGCCGGCGGAATTCTTTCCTGGTCCCGAACAATTCTGGACGTCCAACCCTGAAGGGAATGCCCTCATAGGACCAGGTTTGCGAGATCAGGCAGCTCGATGAGATAATTTCACCGCTGCGTGTATCTTCCACGATTAAAAAGTCATCGGTATTAAACGTTGGCGCTTCACCGCTGATCAGGTCCAGGGTCCAATTCTCCAGGCCCTTAGCATCCCATTCATCTTCGCTGTGAATCTGTATATTAAACTCCGCCAGTGCTTGCGCATCTTCAGAGGTTGAGCGGCGGATGATCAAACCTTCGCCCAGGTCGCGAATGAATGACTCTGACATTTATTTTTCTCCTTGATTGCGAAAATCCCTTTGATTATAAATCAATTGAGGTAGAAGTTGAAGGTATACTTGGCGTTGGTTTAATGATGAAAATGAATACCCGATTTAAAATCTTTGTTTTCTTTCAATTTGGCGCATTTGGCGTGTATGGGTCCTATCTGCCCCTGTTTTTTTACAACAGGAATTTCTCTGGTTTTCAGGTTGGGCTACTTCTGGGCACAATGCCCATTGTGGTCTTGGGCTTGCAGCCGGTTTGGAGCTATTTAAGCGACCGACTGAACGCCCGTAAAGCCTTATTATTGATCAGCTGCTTGGGCATGGGACTGGCGATGTTTGGATTGGGATTGTCGAAATCCTATGTTGCCGCATTTATCTGGATTGTTTTATTCGCTGCATTCAGTGCGCCTATCATTCCGATCGGCACCGCAATGTTGCTGGAATATTTAGAGGAAAGCGACGAACTGGATAATTACAGCCTGTTTCGCGTGTGGGGATCGGTGGGCTTTGCCATCATCAGTATGGTAGTGGGCAGCCTGTTTCTGGGAGAGAACACGGATTACCTGGTGTGGTTGACCGGAGGGATTTACATTTTACTGGGTTTGGCAGGCCTGACATTGCCTGAAAAGCGAAGCCAGGTTCAACACTCGGAGACGAAGGTTAGTGAGATCCTATCTGGCAATCCGCGGCTGGTGTTTTTTCTGATCGGCAGTGTTTTTATTGGTGCATCGCTGGTTGTGTACAACAATAACATCACCCTGTTCCTCCAATCATTAAAAGCTCAGGACTGGCTGGTGGGACTAACGATTTCTTTGCAGGCAGTTGTGGAAATCCCATTAATGTTGCTGGTTCCGCTGGCGTTAAAGCATCGATCACCACGCTGGGTTATTTTAATGGGTGCAGTGTTATTGCCACTGCGCTGGCTTATTTACTTTTTTGTAAAAACACCAGGATGGGTTGTTCCTTCCCAGGTCATCCACGGTGTCGCCGTGGTTAGTTTTTATGTAGTCGGTATTGGGTTCGTTGATCAATTGGTCAACCCTCGCTGGCGTGCAACCGGTCAGGGATTATATTCAGCGAGCTTAAACGGCATCGGGGCTGCATTGGGTGCGTACCTGGCTGGGGCGATTTTAGAGTGGTTTGGGATCCGTGCTGTTTGGGGGGTCAACATCATCCTGGGTGCTATCGGCCTGGCATTTTTGTTGCTGGCACTGTATCCACGTCAAAAAGACGAAACTCAGCCATCTCAATAATTTCAATAGTAAAACCACGCTTGATTTACATTAGCAATGTCTGATATTTTTTCGAAACGAAGACCCATTAAGTTTGTTATATTATATAATGTATGCTTATGGGAAATTACCAATGTGTCTTCCCTCTTTTTTTGCAATACCAAACCCGTTGGTATTGTTGCTTTGCTTAACCTGAGCGTAAAAAAACCTAACCAGAGTATTGGAGGTGATTATTGAATTAAGGAAAATAAAAACAATTTTCTTTTGTTGTGGTACCTTATTATTTTTTATTACTTTTGGAGGTAAACCTTATGTCTGAAACACAAGTACGTACAAAACGCCGCTCAGCGCAGCTGCCCATCACTTATGTTGTTGCAGTTGTTCCTGTAGCTGCTGCACTTAATATTGTTGGTGGTTATATCAACACTGCACTGCGTCTGCCCACTTTCCTTGACATGATCGGCACAATGGTGGCAGCAATCCTGCTTGGCCCCTGGTGGGGCGCCGTGGTCGGTGTGATCACCAACGTGGTCTCATCTTTCTTAACCGGTCCGATTACCTTGCCATTTGCTGTCTGTAATGTGATTGGCGCATTGGTCTGGGGTTACGCCAACCAATGGGGCTGGATGAAGAAACAGTGGAGCTTCTTCCTGGTCAACATGCTGGCTGGTTTGATGGTTACCCTGTTTGCTGTGCCCATTTACGTGTTCCTGTTTGGTGGAGCCACCGGTCACTTTGCTGATGTCATGACGGCAGCTTTCCTTGGCATGGGTCAGCACCTTGTTGTCTCAGTCTTTTCATCAAATGTTCTTGTGAACCTTGCCGACAAAATCATCTCTGGTTATGTTGGTCTGGCAATCATCGAAGCCCTGCCTGCAAACCTGACCGAACGAGCCCAACTGCCCAAGGCAACCGGTCTGAAACGAATTATCATTCCTCTTGCTGGTGTGCTCATCGGTGTTTTAGTCGTTTTGTTGTTCCTTGCAATTGGGAAATAAACTGAAATTAATCAAAAAAAGGAGATTTTCTCATGAACGATAAGAAAACTGTTGGACCTAAAGAAGGTTTGGGCATCGGCATTATCTGCTTGGGTATATTAATGGCTTTTTTGCCGAGTGCTGCTCAAAATATTGCTGATATGCCTTTCATTGAAAGCGAACCTTTCCCCATATTGCTTGGATCAACTTATGTCTTAGCGCTCTTTGTCGTACTCGCTGGTTTGGCAGTACTTTTGGCTAAGTTTAATGATCGAGACGAATAATAATCAAATTATTATAAAAACCACGGAATTCCTGGTTTAACATACATGGATGGTATTGGCCGTTAAAAGTCAATACCATCCTTAGTATAAATAATCAAATTGGAGAACTCATGGAAGAAGCGAAACCAATTATTGAATTTAACGACCTTTCCTTTTCATACAAAAGCGCAGACAATCATTACGCATTAAAAAACATTAATTTGAAAATTTATGAAGGTGATTATGTCGCGCTTTTAGGTTTAAATGGTGCTGGAAAAACCACCTTGCAATTATGTTTAAATGGCGTTATCCCAAACAGTATCCTGGGAGATTTTAGTGGTGAAGTGATCGTAGATGGTCATGACACCTTTGAAACACCAGTGCGTGAATTGGCGAAAATCGTTGGAATGGTGTTTGATAACCCGGAGTTTCAATTAAGCCAGATGTCGGTTGGTGAGGAAATCGCTCTGGGATTAGAAAGCCTGGGTTACAGCTATCAGGAAATGGTAGATACCATCACAGAAGTGCTGGGCATTGTTGGATTGAGCGGATTGGAAGAACGCTCACCCTTCGGCCTTTCAGGCGGTCAGCAGCAGCGGTTATCAATTGCTTCTGCCCTGGCAATGCGTCCAAAAATTCTTGTTATGGACGAACCCACGTCCAATGTTGACCCAATTGGAAAAGAAGAAATTTTCCAGGTTGCCTACGACCTTAATCGGAAGCGGAATATGACAGTCATCATGGCAGAACACGAGGTTGAAGTGATGGCTCAGTTTGCCAACCTGGTGGTTGTCATGCATGATGGAGAAATCGTCTTGCAGGGCACCCCGGAAGAAGTCTTTAGTGATGTGGAGTTGTTAGAGAGCTTGGGCTTACGAATGCCTCAGGTGGCTGCTTTAGGACATTCGCTTGAAAAGCAGAACTTAATGAACTTAGGCGGGAAGTATCCTGTGAAACTCGATCAGGCGATTGAGACCTATGGACGTCTGTTTGAGTAGAAAGTTGAGCACAACAATGGAACCAATCGTAAAAGTAGAATATTTGTGGCATATTTACCCAACTGGGAACGTCACGGCGGTTAGAGATGTATCTTTGGAGATTAACAAAGGTGAAATTCTCGGCGTGATCGGGCAAAATGGATCGGGCAAAACCACCCTGGTCAAACATTTCATTGGATTGCTTAAACCAACAAAAGGCAAGGTGTTTGTCAGTGGTTTGGACACGTCCAAGCACCTTATTCAACAGATGGCTGTAAAAGTTGGTTATGTTTATCAAAACCCTAACCATCAACTTTTTGCCCGGACGGTACAGGACGAATTGCGTTTTGGACCGAAAAACATTGGCTTAACTGAAGAGGAGATTGAAGAGCGCGTTGCTCAGGCAATTGAATTCTTTGATCTAAAAAATATTTTGGATATTCATCCCTACCGGATTAGTTTCCCATTGCGTAAACTGGTCGGAATGGCTTCAGTTTACACCATGCAACCCGATGTATTTATTTTAGATGAGCCGACAACAGGGCAGGATAATGTCACCACCCAGACGGTTTATCACTTAATTCGCAAACTGCGTGATGAAGGTGCGACCGTCCTTTGTGTGGCACACGATATGATTTTGCTGGCAGAAACCGTGGATCGCATGCTGGTGATGCGAAATTCTGAGCTGATCATGGATGCCACGCCGCGGGAGGTGTTTTCAGATTATGAGATTATGTCCAGCACACATCTGACACCGCCCCAAATCACCACATTGTCGCTCAAACTTAAAGAAAAACATCAAAAGTTAGACCAAACTGTATTAACCATTGATGAGATGGTTGATAAAGTGAAAAATTTATCGAATAAGTAGCTGGCTCGGAGGTTTATTAATATGCAAGGCGTTGTTATTCCTATTTCAATGATTCCTGGAAATTCGATTATCCATCGAATGAATCCGCTGCCAAAGCTGATGTGGACCGTTGGCGTACTGGCAGTTTCGTTTGCAACCCGCAATCCAGCTGTGCTTGGTGCTGTTTTCGCCCTGGGGCTATTGCTGGTGCTTATTGCCCAGGTTGGCTCTGCCTACCTTAAGGTTGTAATGGTGCTTTTGCCAGTCAGCCTGGCGTTAATCACCTTGCAGAGTATTGCACCGGCTTTTCCTCGTCCCTGGACGCCGATTATAGGCTGGGGCCCATTCACCGTGTATCAGGAAGGGATTTACAGCGGGATATCGATGGCATTGCGCATCTTTTCGTTGACCACCTGGGCGATGGTTTTTATCATGACTTCGCATCCTTCAGATATTTTTACTTCGCTCAAGCGGGTGGGCATGCCCTATACTCTAAACTTTATCCTGATTATGACATTGCAGCTTATCCCGATTTTGCAAAATGAGTTTGCTGTTGTACTTAATGCACAAAAGTCGCGGGCAATGAAGGGCACCGGATTTGGCGCGCTATTGCCCAGTATGGTGCCGGTATTTGTCGGTGCAATTGAGCGAATTCAGCAGCTTTCCATTTCACTGGAATCGCGAGCATTCGGGTCTTCAGGCCATAAAACCAGTTATCGTCGGGTTCGAATTACGGTTTGGGACATCATTAATCTGCTGCTGGCGTTGGTTGTCAGTGGATTGGTGACCTACTGGTTGATTGTTGATAAAAGCCTGGACTGGAGCCGTACGATGGTATTCAACCCAGTTTTTTCAGCCATCCTGGTTGGCATATCCTTTGCTGGATTTATGACTTATATGGTTCTGGCGATTTACTTGGTTGCAAAATCGTAATCAGAACATCGTTCACTACTACATGGAGATTATGATGTCTGACAATGATCTGATGTACCACATTCAAATGAAAAAAGGCGATGTTGGACGCTATGTCCTTTTACCTGGCGACCCCGGTCGCTGCGAAATGATCGCCAGCTATTTCGACAACCCGCAACTCGTTGCTTATAACCGTGAATATAAAACATACACCGGCACATTGCTGGGCGAGAGTGTTTCTGTCACCTCAACCGGAATTGGTTGTCCATCAGCAGCTATTGCGGTTGAAGAATTAATTATGATCGGTGCAGACACCTTTATTCGTGTGGGCACGTCTGGTGGAATGCAGCCCCATCTGCGAGCCGGGGATCTTGGCATCGTCACCGGCGCAATCCGCGATGAGGGTACAACACGCCATTACATGCCGATCGAGTTTCCTGCGGTTGCTGATCTTGATGTGATTTTGGCATTGCGCGAAGCAGCACAAAAATTGAATATTCGGGCACATCTGGGTGTTTCTCAATCTAAGGATTCCTTTTTTGGGCAGCATTCACCCGAACGCATGCCTGTAGATACGTATCTGCTTGAACGCTGGAAGGCCTGGGTGCAGGGCGGGACGATTTGCTCCGAAATGGAAGCCGCAGCCATTTACGTTTTATGCAGCATTTATCGTAAACGTTCCGGTGGTATTATGCTGATCGGCTGGAATCAGGAAGGAGAAAACCCCGAAGAGCATGTTTCTGATCTGGATCCATTGATCAGGACGGCTGTTGAGAGTGTGAATATCCTGATTGAAAAAGATCGCGCCAGCGCATGAATTGGTTGAAGCATGGATAAAGTAGAGCATCTTCACATTACATCTGATGATATTGGGCGATATGTCTTTTTGCCAGGCGACCCGGCGCGCTGTGACAAAATCGCCCAACACTTTGAAGCACCTAAATTAATGGCATTCAACCGCGAATACAAAACGATTACCGGCACGTTATTGGGTGAAAAAGTCTCTGTGGTTTCCACAGGTATTGGCAACCCTTCAGCCGCAATTGCCGTGGAAGAGTTACGCATGCTTGGTTGCGATACCTTTATCCGAACCGGGACTTCAGGCGCGATGCAGCCAGAATGTATGCCGGGAGACCTGGGAATTATCAAAGCCAGCGTTCGAGATGAAGGCACTACCAAACACTATATGCCAATAGAATTTCCTGCAATCGCCAACCTGGATATGGTGCTGGCTTTAATCAATGCAGCGAATAATTTAGGTTTCAGATCGCATGTTGGCATTTCACACTGCAAGGATTCTTATTACGGTCAAATGAAACCGGAAGAAATGCCGGTGGCGAGCGAGTTGCTCCAGCGCTGGAAAGCCTGGGTACGCGGTGGCGTCCTGTGTGCTGAAATGGAATCAGCCACGCTATTTACCTTAGGAGCGCTCTATCGCTTGCGGACGGCTTCCATTGTTTTGCTGGCAATTAATCAGGAGCAGCCCCATCTCGGGGTGGTGACCGACGTTGAGCCGGTGATTTTAACCGCCATAGAGGCGATGAAAACAATCATAAAAGAAGATCAAATAAAGGAGCACGCTCAACCATGACGCATGCTGAAAAACTGCAATATCACATACAAATGAAGCCCGGTGATGTTGGGCGATATGTGCTGCTACCTGGCGACCCTGGTCGTTGCGATAAGATTGCCAGCTATTTTGATAATCCGGAATTGGTTGCCTACAACCGTGAATATAAAACATATACAGGAACCTTGCTGGGTGAAAGGGTTTCGGTCACCTCAACCGGAATCGGTTGTCCTTCGACAGCAATCGCAGTTGAGGAATTGATTGCCATCGGTGCTGATACATTTATTCGCGTCGGTACAAGCGGCGGTATGCAGCCCAATATCAGAACGGGTGATGTTGCCATTGTCAATGCGGCAATTCGCGATGAAGGCACCACCAGTCATTACATGCCAATTGAGTTTCCTGCCATTGCTGACATTGACGTGGTGCTTTCCTTGCGCGAAGCCGCACAAAAGATAGGCATACCATACCACGTGGGCCCTACTCAATCCAAGGATTCTTTCTTCGGTGAAATTGAGCCTGATCGCATGCCGGTTGATGCCCGGCTGAACAGGCGCTGGAAAGCCTGGATTGCAGGCGGAGCCGTCTGTTCAGAGATGGAAGCAGCTGCACTCTTTATTCTTTCCTCGATTTACCGTAAACGGGCGGGTGGGGTCATGCATATGGTCAGCCTGTATAAAGAAAGTGATTTGACTCCTGAGGAAAAAGATGCACTTCTTGATGTTGACCGACCGATCCGGGTGGCGATTGAAGCCATTAAGATATTAATTGAAAAAGATCGACAGTCAAAAGCAGACTATTAGTTGCGATCAAAATCATTACAGCAAAAACGAAGAACCCAAATTTTATGATTGGTCGCGACATCAGACAATTACAGAGTAAACATCCTGAATTTGTGGCTCGGATGGAGAGTTATTACCGGTGGAACTTCATCGCACTGGCTTTTGATTCATCTATTTATGCCTTTGCGGTTGCAGCCCTTTCTCAGGACACAATTATCCCTTACTTTGTTGAGCAGCTCACAGATAAAAGCTGGATTATCGGCTTGGTGCCGGCAATTTACTATTTCGGATTCTTTTTGCCTCAGTTAATAGGTGCCTATCTGGTCAATGGAAGGCGCACAAAAAAGAATTTTGTGTTAAAAGTTGCCATCACCGAGCGATTTGGGGTCTTACTGGTTGCAATTGTCGCCCAAATTTTTGGCTTGTTCAGCAATACATTGATCCTGATCTTGTTGCTCGTGGCTTATATGATTTTCTCAGTAACCAATGGGATGATCAGCCCCGGTTATTCAGATTTTATCAGCAAAAGCATTGTTAAAAATCGAGGGTTTTTCTACGGTTTTACCAATGGGCTTGGTGGGATCATTGGTTTTGGCTCATCGCTTTTTAGCCATTATTTGCTGGACAATTATGCTTTTCCCTTCAATTTGAGAATTCTATTTTGGACGGCTTTGGCAACTTCGGTCATTTCACCAATTATCATCGCCAGCTTCAAAGAAGAGCCCTACCCTGAACAGGTCAAACCTGAGCCACTGGGCACCTTTATCCGGACTATTCCCAAACACATCAAACATAATCCCGATTTCAGTCGATTTATGATCTCACGGGCTGTATTGGGTTTGGGCGTGCTGGGAAATGCATATTTCGCCCTCTACAGTCGGCGCACCCTTTCATTGCCGGATGGCAGCCTGGCTATCTTTAACATGATTATCCTCATCACCCAGAGTGTGCTTGGGTTCTTGTGGGGATGGATTGGCGATCGGTTTGGGTGTAAGGTTGTATATGTGATTGTTTCTCTGTTTGTAGTACTGCAAGGTGTTTTTGGGGTATGGGCAAAAGCGCCCTGGATGTTTTACTCCATTGCATTTTTTATCGGGGGCGTCTATGCCTCAATCCGTATTTGCGATCCTAACATGATTTTTGAAATCGCCCCCACATCTGAAACCGGGCGTTATATTGGCATCAACAACACACTTGTTGGGCCCGTGATGACCATGGCTCCTTTGATTGGTGGCTTACTGGTTGACCTTTTTTCTCACCAGGTTTTATTTTATAGCGTCATTATTGTTGGGGTTATCTCAGCTTTACTGGTAATCTCGCTGATGCCCCATATTCACCGAGAGAACTCTTAATCTATACACAATTAAAACAACCAGGTTGCTTTCGGCTAACAATGAATGCACCTGGTTGCCATTATCCTGATTCAATCAGGATATCATAACTACCGTGTAAACTGATTTACCGGATCAACTGGTAAACGTCAGGTTAAATTCTCCAGCGTTGTTACCATCTCATCGATGATATCAAATCCACCTTGCCAGAATTCAGTCCGGGTTATATCAATACCTGCACGGGCGAGCAATTCAATCGGAGCAATCGAACCGCCCGCGGCCAGGATATCCATGTAACGCGGTTTGAAGGCATTGCCTTCAGCCTGATATTGCTTATACAGGGATAGCACCAGCAGTTGACCAAAGGCGTAGGCATAGACATAGAACGGCACATTGTAAATGTGTGGGATCATGACCCACTCCCAACGAAACTCATCGGCGATCTCTACTGAATCGCCAAATTCATCCTGTAAATTTTCCAGGTAAGCTTTTGCCAGATCGTCCACCTGAGCGCCCTGAGCAACCAGTTCGTGAGCCGTATGCTCGAACATCGAGAAATAGTTCTGACGTAAAATTGTGGCGAAAGCATCATCCATTTGCCTGAAAAGCAGGTCACGCCGAACGGCTTGATCGCTTTCCTGGGCTAAAAGCTTATCGATCAGCATGATCTCGCCAAAGGTTGAGGCAGTTTCTGCCAGGGGCAAACAGGCGTGTTGCGTGAAAGCGGTGTGTTCCCGTGCCATCAATGCATGGATGCCATGCCCTAATTCATGTGCCATAGTCGCTACATCTTCGGCTTTACCCTGATAGTTGAGCAACACCCAGGGTGCCAGGTCGGGTGTTATGGTCGCACAGAAGGCACCACTCATCTTGCCTTTGCGAATTTCGCTATCGACATGCCGGGCATCAAAGATCTCTTTTGCCAAGTCGGCAAATTTCGGGTCAAACTCATGGAAGGATTGCAGCACCATCTCTGCTGCCTGGTCAAAAGCATATTTCTTATCCGATTTCTCCACTGGGGCGTAAATATCATATCGGCGCAGTTTTTCCACTCCAAGCCGTTTAGCCTTCAATCTGAAGAAACGCTGGAAGTGTTTTGTATTTTGCCGGGTGACTTCTAAAAGGGTTTCAACAACGGGATCGGGGATGTCATTGATCAGGTTGCGTACTGAAACCGGATGCTTAAATTTGCGCAAGTCGAGATTCTCATTGCGCCAATCGCGCACAACCGCCTGATAAATCTGGCCCAGAATAGGTGCATCACCTTCGTAAACCTTGAATAATGCCTGGTAAGCGCGTTCTCGCAGGTCGGGATCCGATTCTCTGACCAGGGCGGTCACCTCACCGCGCGTCAATTCTTTGAGTTCGCCATCGATCTCAACTTTGAAAAGATAACGGTTGGTAATCGATTCGTAAAGCATGTTAAGGGCGTTTACGCCTGTGACATCCTTGATGTTGATAATTTTTTCTTCCGCTTCGCTGAGGGTGAACTCTTTGAAGTTACGCATAGTAACCAGCCAGTAATGAAAATCACCTGATGCCTTCAACAAGCGCTCAGCGTTCTCATTATCGAGTGCTTTCCACCACAGGCTAAAAAACATTGTATGGTTGTCGATTTCAGCATAAAACTGAGTGACACGAGCCACCTGCGCCTGAGCCGCCTGATCCTGAGTGTCAGCGGCAAACGCCAGCTGACTGAAACCGTATAAACGGCTTAGAATACGGGTGTAATGTTCATATTCTGTGATTATGCTGAGGAACAGCTCTTCGCTGATCTGTGGAACCAGTTGATCTCGGAAGGTTTGAAATCTTTGTGCGCCTTTACGGACTTCCTCAAATGCTGCTTCGTAAGCAGGGTCGTCAAAGCCCAGAAACAGGTCTTCCAGGCTCCAGGGGGATTGTGTGTAGGTTACTTTTAGGGTCATTGATCATTTCCTTTTTATTGATGCCCGGTGATAAGTAGAAAGCAGGATCACCGGATGAAATTTAACATTTATCCTGCGTTGCGCAGGCGGTTGCGTAAGATGTCGATAGGCTCCCTCTGCCCCGTTTCCGGGTTCAGGTAATACCACAACTGCCAACCATTCGCGGGGCCATTCCGGATCCACCTGGCAGTCTGGTGAATGGAGCCGCGCTTTCCACCGAAGTTGAGGTGACCATCGGCCAGCACCCTGGCTGTCGTTTCGTTTTGCCCTGTGAAATACAGGGTCTGCCCGGGCTCCAGCAGGCCGTGTTCGACCAGGCTGCCAAAGGGGATGCGCCTTTCCCGGCGGGGATTGGGCGTTTCAAATAGCTGTGAATTGAAGGGCTGCGGGGCAATGGCTGCTATCCGCTGTGTAGCCAATTGGGCGTAGAAGGGGTCCACCTCGATTCCGATGAATTGCCGATGCAGCTGGCGGGCGACAGCGCCAGTGGTGCCCGTACCAAAAAAGGGGTCCAGCACCACATCGCCGGGGTTGGAGCTGGCTGAGATCACCCGGTAGAGCAGGGCTTCCGGCTTCTGGGTGGAATGGGCTTTCTCGCCATCGGGGCCTTTTTGACGCTCCGGCCCGGTGCAGATCGGAATCTCCCAATCGCTGCGCATTTGCAGGTCATCGTTCAGCGCCTTCATGGCGCGGTAGTTGAAGGTATATTTTTGGCGCTTATCCTTCTGAGACCACAGCAGGGTTTCGTGGGCATTGGTAAAGCGCATTCCCTGGAAGTTGGGCATCGGGTTGGTTTTGACCCACACCACGTCGTTGAGAATCCAAAAGTCCAGGTTTTGGAGGATGGCGCCCACCCGGTAGATATTGTGATAAGAGCCAATCACCCACAATGTGCCTGTGGGTTTGAGCACGCGTCGGCAGGCGGACAGCCACTCGTGGGTGAAATTATCGTACTGCGCAAAACTCTCGAATTGGTCCCAGTCGTCATCCACCGGGTCGACCCGGCTGTGGTCAGGGCGCCAGAGTTCGCCCTCAAGTTGCAGGTTATAGGGTGGATCGGCAAAGATCAGGTCGACCGAATTCTCGGGAAGCGTGGGAAGGATGACGCGGCAGTCACCGACCAGGACCTGGTTCAGGGGAAGTGCTGGATTGTAATTCGTCATAACGGCTTAATTGTAACGGTATTTGAATCCTTTGGGCAGGGAGGTTAACAAAGTGCCCAAGGTTTTCCTGCAGAACCGGTGAAGTAGTAATTCAACCCCCGCGGGTCCTGTAATGTGTTGATTGGGATTGGCAGGTAAACGGTGATCTTTTGTATTACTTCAGACCTCTGGAAAATTAAGGTTATAATCTTCATGACCAATGCGCATTTATCTCGCAGGAAATGAGCTCATGACAGAAAACAACGCACAACCGATCCTCAACCAGCGCTGGCGTGTCCAGCCAAAAATCCCCCACGATATTGACCTGGCATTGCGCGACTTCCCCCCGCTCTTGCGGCAGTTGCTTTACAATCGCGGCTATTTTAACGCTGAATCGGCGTCCAGTTTTGTTAAGGGTGAAGCGCCTTTTTCAAGTGACCCGCTCCAGATCAAGGATATGCAAGCTGCAGTGGATCGATTGCACCACGGGGTTACGGCTGGTGAAAAAATCGCCATCTACGGCGATTATGACGCCGATGGAGTCACCGCCTGCGCCCTGATGCATGATTTCCTGGTGAGTCTGGGTGTAAAACCGGAGATTTACATTCCCAATCGTTACGATGAAGGCTATGGCTTAAACGCAGATGCCATCCAAGCCCTGGCAGACATGGGCATCAACCTGGTGATCACAGTGGATTGCGGGATTCGCTCCAATCGCGAGGTGGCGCAGGCTCACAACCTGGGCATGGACGTCATCATCACCGACCACCACCAGCCCGGAACTGAACTCCCCCCTGCACTGGCCGTGATCAACCCCAAGCAACCTGAAGATCACTACCCTGAAAAAGATTTATCGGGCGTCGGTTTAGCACACAAACTGACCCAGGCTTTCCTAGAGGTTCACCCCCAGCCGGATGTAGACCCTGAAGCATGGCTGGACCTGGTCGCCATCGGCACCGTGGCAGACCTGGTGCCGCTGAAAGGCGAAAACCGGGCGTTGGTTAAGAAAGGTCTGGCGTGCATCCGACAGCAAAGACGCCCGGGATTAAGAGCTCTGGCTGGTGCAGCAGAGATTGATTTAACCCAGTGTGATACGTCAATGATTGGTTTCAAGCTGGCACCCCGGTTGAACGCAGCCGGACGGATGGAATCGGCCATGCTGGCTTATGAACTGCTGGTAACACAGGATCAACAAAAAGCTGGCGAACTGGCTCAAATCCTGGACTCCCAGAACAAAGAACGCCAGGTGGAAACAAACTGGATCCGCGAACAGGCTGCAGCGCAGGTTTTAGCCCAGGATCCGGGCGCACTGCTATTTTTTGCAGCCGATCCTAAATTTAGTGAGGGCGTGGTGGGATTGGCAGCCTCGCGCCTGACAGAAACCTATTATCGACCGGCGATTATTGCTCACCAGGGCGAAGAATTTACCGTAGCTTCCTGCCGTTCGATCCCAGAATTTCACATAACTCGGGCTTTGGACGAGTGCGCCGACCTGCTGGTGCGGCATGGTGGTCACGCCGCGGCTGCGGGCTTTACCGTCAGTAACGTAAACCTGCCGATATTAATTGAACAACTGTACGCCATTGCGCAACGGGAATTGGCTGAAGTAACCCTTTTACCCGTGATTGATATTGACCGCGAGATCATTTTAGAAAATTTATCACCCTATTATATCGGCGGGATTTTTAACGACCTGCACCAGTTAGAACCCACGGGGCGTGGCAATCCTGACCCGGTTTTTATGTCCCGCGATCTGGTTGTGCGCCAGGTTAGAACTGTGGGACGGGACAGCAGGCACCTGAAGCTGACCCTGCAAGCCGGGCAATATATCTACGATGCCATCGCCTTCCAGCAGGGGCACTGGGTTGATGAGCTGCCCGAGAGAATTGATATCGTTTACCGGTTTGAGGAAAACACCTACAAGGGTCGGGTTAATTTGCAGTTGAATGTCAAGGATATCAGACCGTCTGAATCCCAGGGTGAACCGGATTCTCCTGCTGAAAATCGTTCAACATCTGAGTGAATAGCGTTCTTCCCCCATTATTAATTGAGGTCAGGATGATCACTTACCTCAGCCAGGTTTCCATCCCACACGCGCTGCATTTCCGAGGTGGTGCTCAGCGGCGCTTCCAGGTTGAATCTTTCAAATACCGTGAAGTGTGATTGGTGAATGATAATTTGAGGGATTGCGAACCCATTAATTTTCACGATCTAAATCCAACCGTAACTCAACAACCGACCTGCGGGGTTTGTGAAGAAGGCGTCAGGGGTTGATCGCCTCGCGGATCAGGCTCTCATCAAACAGGCTGACCTGTCCATCAGCAGCATAAGCGTACACCGCCGCTGAAAAGATGCCGCTGAGGGTGCTGCTGAGCAATGAAATGACCATGATAAAGAGCAGGAGCAAAACGCCGAAAATGATGATCGGGATGATGCTCTTTAACCAAAAGGAAAGAGCAACGCCAATATCGATCATCAACATCCCGCCAGCAATGCCGATCAGCCCGAAGATCAACCCGATAGACAGGGTTCCCGAGATTTGCTCTCCCCAACTGCGTTTAAGCAGCTCCCAACTGCGTTGTATCGCTTTAATCGGACCCAATCCCTCCACCGCCAGAACAGGTACGACCAGAAAGGTGAGCACATTCCAAGCAGCGCCCAGAATGGAGGCGATCAAGCCGCCCAGACCCCTGCGCTTATTTTCAGAATTACCGGAAATCATGTTGAGGATCAGCCCAACTGTGGCTGAAATCAGCGCCCAACCCAGGATGGGTACAATGCGCTGATTGGCAATTTTATAACCGTCCCTGACCGTTGGGTCTCCTCCCCGCAAGCGGATCATCGCTGCGCCTACCAGGGCTGTGTTATTGTAAAAAACTACCGTGTATTGCACCAGGTAGAACAGGAACAGCACCATATAGCCGAACACCGGCATGCCCGTATCGAAGATGGTATCCAGTACATTCCCGACCAGGGTGGGGATCAGGAAGGTCAGCGTGATGAAGATCATCACGATGGATGAGATCAACGGAAAAATTAGCAATTCTTTATCGGAGTTTGAGAACTTCGACGCTGGCTTTGACCAGCGCCCAACTGCGTTTGATACGCTCCATGATGAACCCTTTCCATTATAGTGAACACGCTCAATTATAAAATAGCACCGTGATGACTGTCAACGATCAGCCGCCAGTCTGATTAAAAATCAACAAGCAAGGCGCACCATACGTAATAATCCGTATAGGGGTTGCTCTCAACTTTATGAAAGTGTGTGAACCATTCGTGTTCAATCGAGGTGTGCCCGGTGACCAGGTCCAACAGCACCCAGATACCGCACATTTTGGCTTCTGATCTCAGTTGCTTCAGAGACAGGTTTGTCAATCCAGGGAGTCAAAGACCTTGCGCTATGATATACTAATCTCAGGTCCAACCAGAGCAGAGCAGCCTATGAAACTGATTATCCAAATCCCATGCTATAACGAAGCCTTAATATTACCTACAACCCTGACGCAGCTTCCAAAAACCGTCGAAGGCTTTGACCAGGTTGAAATTCTGGTGGTGGATGATGGTAGCACAGATGAAACCCCTGCTGTGGCAAGGCATGCGGGTGCTGATCATATTGTCCATCTCAGCCGGCACATGGGGCTGGCAAAAGCTTTTACCCATGGACTGGACGCATGCCTGCGGTTGGGCGCAGATGTGATCGTCAATACCGATGCCGATAACCAGTATCCAGCAGAGGATATCCACAAACTGGTCAAACCGATTCTGGATGGCGAAGCTGAAATGGTCATCGGAGACCGGGGCGTGAGCAAGACCCCTCATTTTCCAGCCCACAAGCGTGCCCTGCAGATCCTGGGCAGCAGGGTCGTCTCTGCCACTGCCGGTTTTGATATCCCGGATGCCACCAGCGGGTTCAGAGCGCTCACCCGTGACGTTGCGCTGGAAACTTTGGTACTGAGCAATTATTCTTACACCCTGGAAACCCTGATTCAAGCTGGCGCCCGCAAGGTGCGGGTGGCTTTTGTCCCTATTGAAACCAACCCGCCTGAACGTCCATCACGGTTGTTCAGCAGCATTCGGAATTACCTGCTCAACTCCAGTGTTACGATCATGCGTTCATTTACAATGTACCGGGCGCTGCGCATCTTCACCAGCATCAGCGTCCTGATGCTGCTGGTTGGCACAGCGCTTGGCGTGCGCTTCCTGGTGGCTTTCATCCAGAACAAAGGCGCCGGTATGGTTCAATCCCTGATCCTGGCAGCGGTATTCCTGATCGTGGGCTTTATGACCTTCCTGATCGGTTTGATCGCAGACCTGGTCAGTTTCAATCGGAAGATCCTCGAAGAGATCCTGTTTAGAATCCGCAAGCATGACAGCGAACCGGAACCTGACCCGCAGGACCCACCGTAAGCGTGCTGATCGGTAAATACTTCCCACGGGTGCAAAAGCCCACATTAAAGAATGGCATTATTTCCACTCCGTACAGTGGATCATTTGATGGAGGTGAAAATTGTTTAAACCCTTAAAGGCGCGGATTGCTGAGTATGGTGAGAGTCTGGGTGGTGGAATTTTAAAAGTGGATAGTTTTATCAATCACCAGGTGGACCCTATCCTGATGGAAGCTTGCGGGAAAGAGTTTGCCCGGCTGTTTGCTGACACCAAACCGACCAAGGTGCTGACGGCAGAAATTTCTGGTATTGCGCCGGCTTTGATGACCGGCAAATTCCTCGACCTGCCGGTGGTGTATGCTCGCAAACGTAAGCCAATCACCATGCCCGATGCAATTTTCTTAACATTAGCGCCCTCGCATACCAAGGGGAGGATGGTGGAACTGATCGTCTCACCAGAATACCTGCGAGATAGCGAGCGGGTACTGATTATCGATGATTTCCTGGCTTCGGGAGCAACAATCGCGGGATTAGCGCGTTTAGCGGAAATTGCTGGCGCCAAACTGGTGGGCATCGGCACACTGATTGAAAAAACCTTTGAGGGCGGGCGCGAGTTGCTCACACCGCTGAATATTCCCATCAAGTCCCTGGTCCCGATTGCCTCACTGGACGATGGTCAGATCATCTTCGCTGAAGAATAAACTGCTGGCTCTGCTGCTGGCAATTGCTCGCTGGAAACGCCTGCAGCGCTTGGTAGCCCGGGTATATCAACCTGTGTATCGCATGCTGCCCGTTGACCGGTTGGGTGAAAACGCCCATTGGTCGGCATTTCATCACCCCCAGCCCAATTACCCCCTGCACATCCTGATCCTTCCAGGGTCGGCGATCCCGACTCTTTCGGCTGCATCTGGCTGTGACTCCGCAGTGTACGCCGCTCTGTTTCAATTGGTCAACCAGCTGATTCAGGATTTTAACCTCGAGCAACGGGGCTACCGCCTGATCACCAACGGTGGTCCATATCAATCCATTCCCATCTGGCACTGGCACCTGGTCAGTGAAGCATTTTCCCAGGACGGTGCAGACCCCGGAGATTCTTATGGATGAGACGATCGTCATTCTTGATTTTGGTTCACCCTACAGCCCGTTAATCGCCCGCCGCGTGCGAGAATCGCAGGTGTATGCCGAGTTGCTCCCCTGGGATACACCTGAGAGCGCGGTGATGGCTCACAATCCTGAGGGTTTTATCCTGTCGGGCAGCCTGCGATCAGCACTCGAACCCGGCGCGCCAGCCTTGCCGGGCTATGTCATCCAGTCCAGGCGCCCGATCCTGGGCATTGGGTATGGCATGTCAGCGTTGGTGCTGGCCCTTGGCGGAAGGATGACCTCTACTGCTGCACGGAAATACGACCTTCACCGGGTGAACATCCCACGCTCAAGCCGGATATTGCATGTTGGCGATGACCCGCGGGTGTGGATGTCCTGTGCTGATCGGGTTGACGCAGTACCCGAGGGGTTTCAAATCCTGGCCAGTGCTGCAGACTGCCCGATTGCTGCGCTGGGCGACGGCGAGCGGGATTATTACGGGCTGCAATTTCACCCGGAGCTTGAGTTTACGCCTGCTGGAAGGCAGATCATCGCCCGCTTTGTGCGTGGCGTGTGCCAGTGCTCGGGCGATTGGACCGCACAAGCGATTATTGATCATGCCGTCCGCCAGGTTCGAACGCAGGTAGGAGATGCCCGGGTGCTTTCGACGGTCAGCGGCGGGGTGGATTCGAGCGTCGCCACAGCCCTGGTGAGCAGAGCCGTGGGCGACCAGCTCAGCGCGGTCTATGTGGATACTGGCTTGATGCGCAAAGATGAAACTCAATGGGTCAGGAAGGCTTTCCAGGACAGGCTGGGCGCCAACCTGCACTGTGTGGACGCTGCAGAAACCTTTTTTTTCAACCTGCAGGGGGTCACTGATCCTGAAGCCAAGCGCCGCGTGATTGGCGAGACCTTTATCCGTGTTTTTGAAGCAACCACACACAATTTAGGCGATCCGCCCTTCCTGGTGCAGGGGACAATCTATCCGGATGTGATCGAATCCCGCAATTTGCAGCAGGGGGATGCCCGCCCGATTAAAACCCACCACAATGTCGGTGGCTTGCCCGAAGCGATGGATTTTGAACTGGTTGAGCCCTTGCAAAATTTATTCAAGGATGAAGTGCGTGTGGTGGGAGAGGCGCTGGGATTGCCCTCGGAATTGGTCTGGCGGCAGCCCTTTCCCGGGCCCGGGTTGGCAGTGCGTTGCCTGGGCGAGATCACCCCCGGGCGGGTGGAAAAGCTGCGCCAGGCGGATGCCATCTTCACCGAAGAATTGGCACATGCCGGGCTGCTGGTCTATCGCCAGGGCGAGGAAAAGCAGGGAACAGCTCAAGCTTTCGCAGTTTTATTGCCGGTGAAAACGGTGGGGATGGCAAACAACCAGCGCACCTACGAGGAAGTGATTGCCCTGCGGGCGGTCACCACGACCGACTTTATGACCGCCGATTGGGCGCGTTTGCCGGATGAGCTTTTGGCACGGGTGGCTTACCGCATTGTGGACGAAGTACAGGGGGTCAACCGGGTGGTGTATGATATCACCAGCAAACCCCCGGGGACAATCGAGTGGGAATAGTAAATGATATCCAGAAAACACACTTTGATCATGAGTATTTGGGGCTTCTTTTTGCCTTTTGATATTAGAAGTGGTTTTGAGTTTATTCTTTGTCGCAAATTGTTTCCGAGTGAACAGGCTTGAATAAATACTTTATCTTTTTTGGGGAATAGATTGAACCTTGTTGGAAACCTGAGACTTTTCTGCTTTACAAGGTACCGCAAACAGTGAATCATATTAACAAAATAGGGATAGTTAATATGGTATAATTAATGTGCAACAAAATTTTAAGAGTAAGAAAAATTATCGTGCAATACACTCTTAATTGTACTAACCCAAACAAAAAGCAAAATGCTTATAAATATAATAAAGGCGCAATATGCCGATACACTATGATAAATTCTTAATAAATCAGAAAATAAAACAAACCGACAAAAAAATAGGTTTGACAAAATAATTGGATATCTTAAAAGGAGAAATTTTTACAAGACTTAACTTACCATTGTATAAGACAGGCATATATGCAGCTATTACACTATATTGAAAACACAAACCTTCGTGCTCTTGCTGAGGTCGATAGGGCAAAAATGTTATGTTTTTACCACTATAGAGAAACTGGAGAAGCGCAATTTACTAATGCATTAATAGTTGAACTTTTTCAAAAAGCTGGTTTTAATGCTCCCAATGCATCTCGACTTAAAGACAAGCTGTTAAAGGGGGCAAGCAAAGTGTTCCTCTTAAAGAAAGGATCAAAATTTGAGTATGAGTTTATCCCAACCGTTCTGCAAAGCCTTGAACGAGAGTATGGTACCCTTTGGGAAGATACAGAAACTGTGGTGTCAAACAGTGAACTGCTCGACGAATCGAAGTTTTGCGGAAAGCGCTATTATTTGAATAAACTGATCAAGCAGATCAACCATTCCTATGCTAATAATTGCTATGATGCTTGTGCGGTCTTGTTGAGACGCCTGTTTGAGGTTATGTTGGTGCTTTCCTACCAACATTTAGGAATTGATAGTGAGATCAAAGAAAGTACAGGTGCGGGCTACATCATGCTCGATGGGATAGTAAAAAATGCAATGAATAATACTACGTTAAAACTATCGCGTATAAAAAATGAGTTTGAAACATTTCGCAAGGTTGGTAATTTCTCTGCGCACAACATTACATATACCGCCGGGAAAAAGGATATTGACGATATCAAGCTAAACTATCGAGTTATGCTTGAGGAACTTTATAATAAAGCAGGATTTGCATTATGAGGAGTGACAGAGTGGAAAATAGGGTTAGATTTAAAATCGGAGAGATAGAGTTTGAGGCAGAGGGGTCTGCCGAAATAGTTGAGCGTGAAAGAAGTATTTTTTTGAATGAACTTCTTCCTGCTGCTATTGATGCTATTATGTGTACTCGTGGTATAGAAAGAGCGACGCAGTATATAGATGCGGTTAATGAACACGCTGTGCTTTTGACTTCTGAAACTGATGCGATGCCAGAAATTGATGTACCATCAAATCCTTTACTTTTCGATTTTGAGAGCACAAGCCTCTCTTCATTTATTAAGAACTTTGGTGTACTGTCTGATCAAGATTTTACTTTAATAGCAGCGTATTATGATGAGAAAAAGAATGGTGTGCAGTCATTTACTTCCGAGTCAGTAAAGCAATACTATGAAGACGCCAGAAGGGGGAGATATTCAAACTATAGTAAGTTGTTGCAACGATTAGCGCAAAAAGGCTATATTATGTATGATCCTAACACTGAAAAGAAAATTCCTAAGTCGTACAAACTAACCGCTACAGGAATCAGTTACGTTGAAACATACCAACCAAAAGAAAATGGGCCTGAGAAGCCCAAAGCAGCTAAACCCAGAAAGCCCCGAAGCAAACAAGCTTCTGTATATTCTACCCTTTGTGCAGACGATTTGAATCTTAAAAACTATCCCGAAATTAAGAGCCAAGATACATTCAAAAAGCAGATGCTCCTTACCCTTTTCATTGTCACAACAGAAGGCAAAGGAGACAGTTTTTCTGTGGCAGATACACAATGCTTAATGACTGATATCTTGGGACTTCCTGCTTCTGTCGGCCAAATAAATGGCATATTTAAGAGAAACACAAGTTGGTTCAAAGCAGAGAAGGCTAGTACGAATAAAAGGGTTATTAGAAGGAAGCTTCTACAGGGTGCCAAAGATTTTGTGCAGTCTATTATTGATGAAACAGCAAACTAGCCAGCCACAATCAGGCAACAAAAAATCAGATAGCCCAAAACTTATGGATAACTGATACAACACAAATACCACTAGCTAAATTACATAGCTAAAATGCGTTAAGCTATGCTTTCCAAGAGCGAGTGGGAATGATGTCTTTCAAGAAGACCGCAACTTTTGGTCTGATTGGCTAAAGATATCTTCTGAACTTGCTGCTGAGTAATGTATGAGCAACTCTAAATGTAGTCCATTAAAGGGATTGCCAAGCTCTACGGTCAGGTAATTCCCTCCTACCCTAATCAAATATAACCTCCCAATTCTCATTTTGATAGGCTTCAAAGCACATTTTTATCTGTTCAATATTATTTTTCTCTTCTGCTAATTAAGGAAGTTCATCCAAAGCATAGAATTTACTTTCTGTGGTTTCAATATTCTTCAGAAAACAACCACCCATCTTCTCACAAAGAACGAATACTTTGCAAATTCCATATGCATAAACAGGTTTATTGTGCTTATTTCTATCTTGTAAAGCAATTAATCTGACTGCTTTAACATTTAAACCAACTTCTTCTTTAACTTCTTTAATAATATTTGATTTTATAGATTCATTTACATCGACCCAGCCACCTGGTAAAGACCATTTCCCATTAAGTTCTTTAACCAATAAATTTTCCCATTTTCAAATATTGCAGCCCTTGTATCGAGTTTAGGTGTTTGAAATCCAGTTTCATTACAGAATAAGTCCTTGACCTTTTCTAAAGGGATTTCACTGTAATAACTTATGATTTCAGCAGATATTTCTCTGATTCTTTTAAAGCGTTCTATATCAAAATCATTTTCGGAATAAGTCAATCCCACCTGAGATAAAAACTGCAATTCCTTAGCCCAATCCAGCCAGCGCTTATAATTTTCCATAATTTTCTATCCCTTGCATAAAATTCAAGTAAAAAATAGTGTCTCTTAAAAGTTGTTTTTTGACTATATCACATAAGAACAACTCATGGTCATTTGCTCAATCGATTATGATGGATAAACAATTCATTCTATCTTTCCACCTATTAGACCTGCATCTAATTTGCGTTTAAAATTTGTAAAGACAAGATAATAGGCCAAAAACCATATCATAACAGGTACTTATATGTATCGATTATTATTAATCCAGATGTTTACAGTTAACATGCTTTGCGGTATGGGAATGGTACTTCTGACTCACTACTTATGTTAAGGTTCAAGATCTTACAGAAACAGTGTTACACGAACAGTAATTAATATATTAAGCAAAACCATTTTGTTGATCATTGTTTTTTGACTTATTAAAGGGGTTACATTACTAAATAATCAGCTTCACCTCTCATAAATTGGAGAAATTCAAGAAAAACCATCGTCCACAGACCCTTTTTCTGAGGATTGATTCAAAGAAATAATTTCTTACTTTAATTCGTCAGGTAAAATGACTTGGAATTAAAGAGAAACAAACGCTGTCATTAAAATTAGTGGCGCAAGCAAGGCTTTCTTGAATTAATCGCTTTCCTATGTAAGATTAGGCTGGTCAAAGGAGATGAGCGCAATGGATTTTGGAGAACAAATCAAGTCTATACGGCTTGAAAATAATTTAACCCAGGAACAAATGGCCAGCAAGCTCAATGTGACCAGGCAGGCTGTTTCTAATTGGGAGAGCAATCGCAATTTTCCGGATATTGAAATGTTGATCACCATTTCAAGCGTGTTTCATCTCTCACTTGATCAACTTATTCTTGGAGGTGAAAACATGAGCAATATCAAAGAAAAACTCATCAGAGATGGAAGTGAGACACGGCGCGCCAGGTTGAATTTGATCAACATATCCATTGGGGCAGCATTGCTATTGTTTGGTTTTTTCCTGATTCTGATAAAAGGAGCTTCGGTAGAATATATTGATGAAGCCGGAATCCTGCATGAGAATTTTTTCTTACTGCCAATGGGCTTCCTTTTTATATTCGGCGGGTTTGTTACATTTTTTATCACAGGCGTTCGTCATCTGATCTTAAAACTAAAAAATTAAAAAAATATAAAACGGTAACGTTAACAACTCGAATGATAAAAAAAAATATTCTGGATTAATTAGAATAACCCAATTCGCCGCGTTGATTTCTGAATGGGAATTGTTGTTGAATTGATCTTGAGCTGATTATTCCCATTTTTCATTTATAATCAGGGGTGAGGACAAATTGCCGTTTATTATCAAGCCTCATTAAGTAAGGAGCAATCTTATGAATTATGGAGAAATACTCTCAAAAGCCTGGAAAATTATCTGGAAAAACAAGATCTTATGGTTGTTTGGCATTCTGGCGGGTTGCAGCGCGTCTAGCGGGGTCGGCAGAAGCGGAGGAAGCAGCGCAGGCAGCAGTGGAACCAACGTTGCCATCAACCCCGACTCGTTAGATTTTCTGGGTTCTTCAACCCAAAAAGCATTAACCGATTTCGGCCAGTTTATCGCAGGCATCGATGTTTGGGTGTGGATATTACTTGCCATCGGGTTGTTTGTGGTGGTGTTTATTCTGTCTATTGCCTTTTACATGCTGGGCACCCTCGGTGAAACCGGCGTGATTGCCGGCACCAGCCTGGCTGACCAGGCTGACGAGGATGCACCTCGCCTCTCCCTGGGCGCGGTTTTTTCAGCCCTTAAACCCCATTACTGGAAAGTGCTTTTATTCAGAATTGGATATGCACTGATCAACTTTTTTATTGTGCTCTTCCTGCTCATTCCCATCATATTATTGATGACCTGTACCTGCTGCCTGGGTTTACTCTTATTGATACCTGTTGGCTGGTTTCTCGAAATTATGGTCAGGTTTACAATCATCGCCATTATCGATGAGGGTTTGGGCATCTTTCCCGCGATTTCGCGCGCCTGGGCGGTGTTCACCCGTAACCTGCTGCCTGCAGTGGTGATGGTCCTGATCCTTGGCCTGGGTGGGTTGATTGTAGCAGTGGTGATCAGCCTGCCGCTTCTACTTATCCTGCTGCCCTTTGGCATCATCCTGACGATTATGTTAACCACCGGTTCAGGAACTCTGATGGCAGGATTGATTATCAGTATACTGCTGTCCCTGGTTCTGGTCCCGGTGTTGATCCTCCTGAGTGGCGTGTTTCAGACCTACGTTCTGGCAGCCTGGACGCTCACCTACCGCCGGCTGTCCTTAAATGAGGATCTCAAACCAACGCTGCTGAGCGACACGCCTGTTGAGGATTAGCGCCAGGCATTCCTTGCTGAATACAAAACCTGGATAGCTGCCGTTACCATAAACTTTAAACGTCTCATCTGCCAGAGAAGCGAGAATTTCTCTGGCAGTTTGCTTTCTCGAATTAGTGTTTTATTCTTAGCTACCAACCTTGTATTGCGTGTTGGTTTCTCCTTATCATAGCATTTTTAAACAAAACGAACGAATGTCAATTTACTCAAAAATTAATTGAACAAGTTCAGATACATATGAGACACAGGTGTAGATAAAAAAACACATCGGAGCGATCCTTAAGGGTGGAAAACCAACAAAGGAGGTGCCCCGATGCGGCAGATCTATCTGCAAAGACAATTTTACCAGCTAGCCAAACGTTCGCCAGTCAAGCTGAGCGAGGAAGCCAAATATCGGCT
>Ga0265293_10003819_pt1 | contig 27452 bp, 24 predicted proteins | sample Munlanlewell138R_FD_192505 | JGI IMG/M metagenome (GOLD analysis project Ga0265293, IMG submission 192505) | Leachate microbial communities from a municipal landfill in Southern Ontario, Canada - Leachate well 138R | ecosystem: Engineered > Solid waste > Landfill > Unclassified | place: Canada...
CAAGTAAAATTGAAATAACCAAAGCAGATTTGGACAAACTTGAAATCGCCTTAAGAAAGGCTCCGAATGAGCCTTTAAGTTACGTTAACCTTGCCGAAGCTCAGCTTGCGCTTGGCAAGACAAAACAGGCGTATTCAACGCTCAGAGCCGCTAAGGCCATTTCCCCAAAAAATTCGGCTGTATTGAAAGTAGCGGCGAAAATATACGAAACAATGAACAGGCCCGAAGACGCGGCGAAGGCTCTTACAGAGCACTTAGAGCAAGACTTTGACAATATAGATGAAGTAATTCACCTTTCTGAGCTGCTATACGGCTTAGGAAAAAAGCAAGAAGCGCTGGTTTGGCTTGGAAAAGCGCTTAAAAAGAACCCAAACAGCCCGCAGGTCGTAATAAAAATTGCAAGCATTTACCTGAGCCTTAATAACGCGCAAGAGGCTGAAAAATTTTTGAATCATTATAAAAAAATTGCAGGGGCCACATCTGAAATGTACATTTTAATGGGGCAAACTATGCTTGCGCGAAAGTTTTACGATGGCGCGGTCAAAAATTACTCAGAGGCAATTAAGGCTTTTCCTAAGGATGTAAGAATGCAAATCGGTTTGGGCAGAGCGTTTTTGGCCACGGACGAAAAAGGCAGGGCAATGCTTGAATTTGAGCGCGCCCACGAAATAGAACCCAAGAACCCGGAAATACTTATTGAACTCGGGAAGTTGCAGTATTCAATGGGGTTGGACGACAAAGCAGAAAAAACATTTGCATCTCTTAACAGCAACAACTTAGCAACAGGAGAGATTTTTCTGAATGTTTGCTTATATTTTAAAGAGAGAAACGAAATCAATAAGGCTCTCAAATATATCGAAAAAGCCCATAAAATAAGCCCTTATAATCCCGAAGTTCAGAAAAATTTCGGTGAAATACTCGTAAAATTAAAGCGTTTTGAAGAAGCTTGCCAAATTTATACCGATGCAATAGACGCAAACCAAAACTGCGTTTGGGCACACAACGGCATCGTTAGTACGGCCACGGCAACCGAAAACATTAAACTCAAAGCCGCTTCCCAAAAAGCTCTATTGGGAATAGAAGCAGAAAATGCCGAAAAATGGTGCGATTACGGTGAAACACTCATAAGAATGGGAAATTTCGACGAAGCAAAAGATGCTTTTGAAAAAGCCTCTAAAATCGACCCAACTTGTGTTAGAGCTTATCAGGCGCCTGAGCTGATTAAACTTGAAAAAGCACGCGCAGAAGGTGAAAAACTCTATAATCAAGCCAAAGAAGCTCTCGAAAACGACTTTTTTATGACAGCAACAGAAAGACTTGAGCGAGCGCTTAAAATTATGCCAAACGAACCGGCCTGGGTTAAAAAAATGGCTGAAATCGCCGTTAAAACAGCTGACATAAAACGAGCTTCTGTAACACTTGCAAAACTTAGAAGCTTCGATGCCTCAGATTTTAAAACAGCCTATACACTCGCAAGAGTTTATGAATACGAAAACAAATACTCTCTGGCAACAGACTTGCTGGCCTCAATAACAAGAGATCACCCAAATGAGTTCGAAGCACAACTTATGCTTCTCAGAATCAAAAGAACCCAAATGAGAAGCGTAGGAATAGACAAAGAAGTCATAGAAGCAATGGTTAAAAATGCCGAGCAGGAAATTTCGTTAAACCCTGCTGAATCACCTGTTCCATTGCTAATAAGAGGCTATGCAAACTATATTTTTTCTTTTAAATCCAGATACCAAGACGATGGCTTAGCAGCTGCAGAAAGAGTTTTTAACGAGGTTCTCGCCCGTTTCGGTACAAATAATATTTGGGCAATAAAAGGCCTGGCCTTTTGCGAAAGACTTAGAGGAAACACCGAAAAAGCAATCGAGCACACAAGAAACATTGTTAAAAATTCTTCCGATTCAAAAAATCTTTATAACCTGGCAAAATTACACGAAAACTTTCAACAGTACGGCGAAGCGAGAAAATGCTACAAATCACTCTGTGAGCTGTTCCCTGAAAACGGCACTTACCGAAGACGACTTCTCGAAACAATCACAGAAATATCAAAAAACAGCAGTAAAAACGAGTTACTTAATTTACTTTCCGAGCATTTTCAAAAAATGCAAAAAAATCCCGAAAACATTTGGCTTCTCTACGAAACCGCAATTGGACAAGAACTGGCCGGCAATTTTGCTCTAAATTCCGATGAATGGATAAAAAGAGCCCTTCTAACCTGGAATAAAGCCGCTAACCACCCGGCGGCAAACAATTGGGTAAAATGGGGCATGGCAATGTGCCAAATCAAAAACCTCACCGGAATCGACAAAATGAAAGCAGCAAATAATAATTTAAAAATTTGCGAAAAAATATTACTTGAAACACCAAATAATCCGATAGCTTACATGGCGGTTGCTTATTGTCATCTCGCAAACTCCGACATTACTCACACCGACAAAGCTCTCGGATTCATTGAAAAAGCAAGGTTCTTGGCTCCTGACGACGCTGAGATCTGCTTGCTGTCAGCCAAAACAGCAAAGATTCTCGGAAAATCTGTAATAGTAGACGCAATGGGCTATAACATGATATTATTAGAACCGGAGTTGGCAATAAAGATATTCCAGCTTTAGTTTGTTTCGCCCGGAAAAATCATTCAGTGAGACAAAAAATAGAAAAAATAGTTGAAGAAATGCCTGCAAACGCAACCTGTATTAAGATGCATCTTCGCAGCAGTTCAGGTACTCTTGCGCTCATAAGAAGAGTCATTGTCGCCTGCGTTCAGCATTTAGGCCTGACATCAACCACGCTTGAGGGTGTCAAACTCGCCACCACCGAAGCATGTACCAACATAATCAAACATGCTTATAAATTTGACGAAACAAAATCTTTCGACATGGAACTTAAAAGCAGCTGCAACGTGTTTGTAATAGAACTGCTTTACAGCGACCCGGGGTTCGAACCCTGCAATATCCCCATAAGAAATCTGAAAGAGGTCAGAGAAGGCGGGTATGGTGTCTTTTTAATGCAAAATATTATGGATTACGTTAACTATGTTACGGACACAAAAACCGGTGAGGTTCGTCTGCAAATGGTTAAAATATTAGACTCGGAAAAATGCAGCGGAGGCTCAAGTGAAAATAGAACGAATATTAAATGAAAACGAAAACAAAATAACCTTTTTGATTGAAGGCGAACTTGATGTCCATAATGTCAAAGCTTTAAAAAGCGAAATAGTTGATTCTATTGAATCCGAAGGACGAATATACATTCTTGACATGAAAAAAGTCGCCTATCTCGACAGCTCCGGTCTCGGAATGCTTGTCTATATAAAAAAAGAATTATACAGAAATAACAGCGAACTTAGAATAATCAACCTAAACAATGCGGTTATGAATGTTTTCAAGTTAACCAAACTTGACGATTACTTTAAACTCAGCTGATAAGTTTGTGTAAAACAGACATGAAAAAGCCCTATTTTATTACTTTTGAAGGCCCCGAAGGCAGCGGCAAATCAACACAAATTAAACTCTTGAAAGACTTTTTTGCCAAAGCAGGATACGATGTTTTAACCACCCGAGAACCGGGTGGAACATTTGCCGGCGACAAAATAAGAGAAACTCTCCTAAATAAAGACTGCGGAAACCTTGAGCCCGAAACAGAACTCTTTTTGATGCTCGCTCAAAGATGCGAACACCTCAGAAAAGTAATAAGACCGGCACTAAAAAAGGGAACAGTGGTTTTGTGTGACAGATATTTTGACTCAAGCATGGCTTATCAAGGTTTTGCGAGAGGATTGAACCCAAGCAAAATAAGCGAAATCCATCATGCATTCTTAGGTGATTTTTTGCCCGATGCAACAATCTTATTGCATATCACCCCCGAAAAAGGTCTCGAAAGAGCCAAACATAATGGAGCAAAGCAACTTGACAGGATTGAATCAGAGTCAAAAGAGTTTCATAACAAAGTTTTTAACGGTTATGAAACTCTTGCAAAAAACGATCCACAACGCTTCATAGAGCTGGATGCCTCAGGCACAGCCCAAGAATTATCAGACAAAATCATCTGCGCTTTGAAAAAAAAGTTTACTGACCTGCCTTAATCCGTTTATACGTATTTAAATTTTTGTTGCGTTAAAGTCTGTTGTTGTTATAGAATTCACCTAACGCAAAATGTCTAACATCAAATTAAACATAGTAATAAGGCTTGATATAAAGTTGCTGCTGTTTTGGATTGCAGTTTACTTTTTTTGTTATATGGCAAATATTGAGCTGAATATTGCCGTTTTCGCTGTTTTCGGAATTGTAACAATAGCGATAGTACACATTGCCATACAAAAAGGCGTTTTTGGACCTTTACACAGATTTCTGGAAGTAGCCGATAAAGTTATCGACGGAAACACCACAGACAGCCTCAAAGACCTTAAAATGATAGGCCTCGAAGACATTGAGGGAAGTTTTAAAAACATTGTAGGAAATCTTATTGAGTCTCATGTTGCGATTGAAGACTACATGAAAAAAATAAGTGAAATCAATAAAGAACTCGAAGAAAAAGTAGATTCGCTCTCTGTTCTTTATTATGCAAGCCAATCTATGGGCGGAAGCCTTAATATTGATACTCTTGCACGAAACTTTATAACAATCTTTACCGAAAGACTCTCAATAGAAGGCGCAGGTCTTTTACTCTACAACGATAAAAATGACATGGTTTCCGTAAAAGACTTGATCGGAATGCCTCCCGAACTATTTGCTAAATTTAAGTTTTATTCCGACAATCAAATCGTTGCAAAAGCCTTTTCAAGCGACGGTTACTGGCAACCGACCGAACAGGAATCCACTCTTATGGCTGCCGAGTTCGAAACTGATGAAGCAAGAAAAATTAAAATAATTTTCCCAATGCGAATTAAAGACCATTTTGTCGGTCTTCTGATACTGACAAAGAAAAAAGCAAAAGAGTCTTTCGAAGCAGGCGAATTTGAGCTCTACCAGGCAATAATAGGCTTGGCAAGCACTTCTATAAACAACGCCCTCCTTTTTGAAAACTCTGAAGCAACCAAAAACGAGCTTGATCACAAAGTATTCAACCTAATGACTCTGCAACAATCAGGAAAAGTGTTAAGCTCAACCCTCGACCTAAACGAACTTATAAAAATTTCTATAGATATGTTTTTAGAAACAGTATGGGCAAGTAGCGGAATGCTCCTATTAAAAGGGGACGACTCGCCCGAATTCGAAGTTAAAGCATTTAAAGGAATGGCTCAAGAAGAAATTGAAGCTTTATCCAAAAACCCCGCCGAAACCTGGGCAATGACAACAATAGAAAAAGAAAAGAAACCCATATTCTCCCAGGAAATTTCGGGAAAAAGCTACCAAACCTACACAACTGTCAACAGAGATCTGCCATTCGCTGCATACATCCCCATGCTAAAAGAAAACGAACTATACGGAATTGTTAAAGTCGGAGCGAAAATAAACGGCCAAGCATTCACAGACAACGATCTGGAATTTTTTGCCACAATAGCCTCCCAAGCCGTTATTGCATTCGAAAACGCCAGACTCTACTCCCTCGCAATAACAGACTCAATAACAAAACTTTACCTCAACAGATATTTCCACTTCAGATTAGACGAAGAAGTCGCAAGAAGCAGAAGATATAACTCCACAATTTCTCTTCTCATGCTCGACATAGACCACTTCAAACTGGTTAACGATACATACGGTCACCAACAGGGTGATGCTGTGCTTAAAGACGTCAGCAAAATTTTAAAGAAAAACGTCAGAAATACAGATATAGCAGCCAGATACGGCGGCGAAGAATTCGCAATAATTCTTCCCGAAACAACAATAGCAGATGCTAAAATCGTAGCCGACAGAATAAGAAGCGATGTTGCAAAACACGAATTCCAGTCTGTAATTTATGGACAACAACCGGTTAAATGCACAATATCAATAGGTGTAGCTGGTTTCCCATTAAATGCCGATTCAAAAGACTCACTGATACAAAAAGCCGACAATTCATTGTATAAAGCTAAAGGCACAGGAAGAAACAAAGTTGTTCTCTGCGGAATAGATTGATGGTTAAAGTATCTTCAACAAAACAATCAAATCTTACAAACGAAAACCTTTCAACAAACACAAACAAAACAACCGCTTCAAACTCAGATAAAAAAAGCGAAAGCGTATCCTTTACCAATATTTTTAAAACAAATACCATCAATAAATTTGATGAGTCTATCCAAGAAATTACAGAAAAAGTCAAACAACTCGGAAATGCATTTTTAAAGCATCCCGAAGAAGAAAGCTTGAATTCATACAAAGAATCTATTAGAATGTTTCTTAAGAAACTTAAAAACGATTTTCTTTCTCTGAAAGAGGAGTTCGGAGCAAAGAAAAACGGAGAGCAAAAAGTATATCAAATATTAAACTCTCTCGAAACAGATGTTTCATCACTGACAAAAGAAACGTTTGACAACAACAAAGCAATGAACTTGCTCTGCTCTTTAGACGAAGTCCGCGGACTTGTTCTTGACATATTAGGATAAAAAATGAAAACCGAAACATTTCAATTGCTTATAATAACGGGCCTATCAGGAGCAGGAAAAACAACCGCCTCTCACTTTTATGAAGACTCCGGATATTTTTGTATGGACAACGTCCCCCCGGTATTGTTGCCACAAGTAATAGATGTTTGTCTCAAATCAAACGAAAGCCTCAAAAAACTTGCCGTAGTTATAGACGCAAGAGGCGGAAGTTTCTTCGAAGATCTTTTTGCTTCAATAGAAGTAATAAAAGAAATGAGTATTAAAGTAAGAATACTTTTCCTCGAAGCATCAGAAGACGCACTAATAAGAAGATTCTCAGAAACCAGAAGGAAACACCCGCTTAACAAAGGCGGCAGAGTTAACGACGACATTCGAAACGAAAAAGCAATGTTAGCGCTCACTCGTGAAAAATCAGACTTTATTATAGATACTACCAACATTAACGGAAGAGAACTGCAAGAACAACTCAGACAATTTTCAGAGGGAGTACTTGAACCCAGGAGCATGTCGGTTGTCTTTGTGAGCTTTGGCTTTAAACACGGAGTTCCGCTAGATTGCGACCTTGTGTTCGATGTAAGATTTCTTCCAAATCCATTTTATATAGATAATCTTAAGAATTTAACCGGAAAGGATACTCCGGTACATGATTATATATTTTCTTCTGAAATAGCTAAACAATACGCCCAAAGACTAGTTGGATTCATTGAATTTCAAATTCCGCAATTTATAAATGAACCAAAAAGCAAACTTCAAATAGGAATCGGCTGCACCGGCGGAAAACACCGATCGGTGGCATTTGCGGAATATTTGTATAACACGGTTGTCTGTGATAACATCAGAAAACACAGAATTCATCGTGATATTGGAAAGAAATAACAAACTCATATAAAACATTAATATGAGTTTTTATTAAGTGTGTGTAACATAGGGGGAGCTTATATGAAAACTAAGCTGTTTGGTTTTGTACTCTTTTTTCTTTCAGTTTTCTTGTTTATTTCGATGGCTAATGCCAAAGAAAAAATTAACACCGTTCAAACAATGATTGCCTATGATGATTTAACGCAAATAATGAAAAACAACGTAGGTAAATATTTTGTGTTGCCGATTGACGAATTCGAAAAACTCAAAACAGAAAAAGAAAAAAACATTGACCTGTTAAGCTCTTACACGCCAAACTTAACACCGCCGGTACCTCACATAATAAGATCGATAAAGGTTTTTGGAAGAATAAGCGAAAAACTTGCTTTTATTGAAGCCGACTTTACTATCGAAAAACTTACCGAGGGATACGCGGATATTCCTATATTTTCCGGGAAAGCCGCAGTAGAACAAGCTTTTCTGAACAATAAACCAATTTCGATAACAAGCAGCTGGAAAAATACAGACTTTATCTATATTAAAAATAATATAATAAAGCAAACACCAAAATACGGACAAACAACAGGATACTGGGACAAATATATAACAACAAACCCAATGATCTCTGCAAATGAAGATAATAATTGGCCCGAATCGGAATTTAAAGTTCCCATAATCGAAAAAGGGCTTCATGAATGTAAAATTAATTTTATTCTGCCAATCGAAAACAATGAAGGTCTTTACAGCTTGATTCTCAATCTTAGCAAAAGCACGGCATCTTTTGTAAAATTTGAGGTGCCCAACACAGTAATTGCCGTAAACTATACAACCCTGAGCGACTACAGCGTAATTGAAACAAAAAGCAACAACGGATGTGAGTTTATTGGTTGGGCAGGCTCAGACAACAGCATAAACATCAGATGGCGGCATAAATTCTTGCAACAGCAGGTAAAAAAAGAAAAAGAGCCCAAAGATGAGCCCAAAGATGAGCCCGAAGATGAGCCGATTGAAACGCCCGTCCCCGAAAAACCCATAACAATAATTAACCCATTGGTTTATGCCCATTCACAAACAATTTTTAGCGTGGGACAAACAGTAGTTTATGGCCAAAAAACAATAGAATACAGCATAAGCAAAGCCCCCATTTCTAAACTGATTTTTGAAATACCCTCAGATGTTGAAGTAACTGACGTGAAAGCATCCGGACAATATGCACAGAAAATCATCAGAGAAGGCAATAAAAAAAAGCTCCAAATAGACCTGATGACCGAACAAAGAGACAGATACTCAATCGATATTTTTTATGAACAAAACATCAAAATAGACTCGGAATCTCTCGTATTACCCGAAATTATCCCCCTGGGAGTTGAAAGAGAACTTGGAAACACCGCAATTGAGTCGTTGAGCTCCTCTGAAATTCAACTTTCCACAGAAAAAGACTATAAACTTCACGAAAGCGTCTATCCAATAGATCCGATTGAATTGCCGGCAAAACTCAAAGAAAAAGCCACAAGGCCAATTATAATGGCATACAACCACTCAATTTGCCCGACCGGAATAAAACTCTCAATAAAAAGATATAAAGAAGTGGAACAAAAAACTGTCGTAGCAGACACAATGTTCCTAAAAACAACATTCACCACAAACTCAACCAGCAACACCCTCGTTGACCTAGCTATCAGAAACAACAACAAGCAGTATTTGCAACTTCAACTCGCCTCAGGCGCAGAAATAATATCAACCCTAAGAGACGGAAAATCAGTAAAAACTGTTAACGGCAAAATCCCCGGAACAGTGCAAATTCCGCTTGAAATGAGCAGATCAACCAAAGAACCGATTAGCACAAAACTTCAAATAATGATCAAAGAGCCTATCCCTCAAATGAAATGGAAAGGCAAACTCAAGTTCGCAGGCCCGGCAATAGACATACCGGTCTCTAAATTTGATTGGGATATTTTTGCTCCCGAAAATTATCAACTGTTCAATTATCAAGGCACTGTCGAAAATTCAGAAAAATTTACAACCCCATTCTTAATAGATGGTTTCGTCGAAATAGCATACTTAGCCTATGAATTGGCAAAGTCGCCGTTTATACTTGCCATTGCAGCGTTTTTATTCTTACTTATCTTAGGCATATTTTTTGAAAAAAGCTTTTCAAAGTTTCTCAAAAAACTATTCTCTCCTCTAATAAATACTTTCAAAACTTTATTCTTTAAGAGCCCGGGACGATCTCTTCTTTCTATTATGCTGATTTTACTCATCATTGCCATAATATATGCAATGTCTGTTCCTAACTTCAGAAAAGCAAGAATGCAGTCTCCCCTAAAAGCCTGCATGTCAAATATGAGGGTTATAACAGGCGCCCTTGAAATGTATGCAATGGATAACCCTCCCCCCTCAAATCATATTGACATATATACTCTCGTGAATAAACGCTACTTAAAGTCCGCTTTAAGTTGCAGAGAAGGCGGAACCTATTCAATTTACTATCCCGACCAAGTCTATTGCTCATTACACGGAAGTCTTGAACAAACATACTCCGGCGCAGAATCAAAAAGAGACATGGTTAGAAGCAAAGTCGCCAAGCCTTCAGCATCTTATCCTCAAAAAGAATACAGTAAAACAAGCTATAACGAAACAGGCTTTTTCTCAGATGAAGAATCTTTTGATATGATTGCCCAAGAATCCGTAGCGCCAATAGCCCCCAGAGCACCTTCAGCAAGAAAAGCACTTGAAGAAAAAACAAGAGAAACCCAGTCTCAAATATTCGGAACGACCAAAAAAACCGGACTGCTCCCGATTAAAACAAACCTTGTAAAAACAAAAAATTATCAGAACTTCAAAAGAGATTTGATTATTCCTGAAGGCGAACAAAGCAACTTTACAAAAACAAATTCCACTTACCCCGAAGTAACCTTTTACTATGTTTTAGAAAACATAGTAAAAGTTATCAATGTTGTTGCCTTCTTATTAGCTATGCTTGCAGGATTGTATTTCGTATCGGGCTCTGCAAAAGGCAATAAGTTTAAAATCTGCGTAGCAGCTATAATTTTGTTGCTTCTTTCAATTATCGACATCAAAATCAACAAAATCGGATTTGCCGCAAACTCAGGTTTTTGGCTTGCAATATTCATATCATTTGTATGGAAATCATTTATGCTAATTAGATCCGGATTAACCAAAATAGAAAATGAAGAAACTGCTACAGAAAAAATGATCGAAAAACCTACAGAAAAACCGATTGAAAATGAAAGCACACACCCGGAACCCACCGAAACACCCACGAAACCTGATTCCGGAAAAATCAATCTTATTTTAATGCTTATTCTTGCAACAATTATGCTGCTTGCACCCGCAATCACATCGGCAAACACACAAATAGCATCAGAAACAATCAAAGAAATAAGAATAATGGCCCCCTTTAAAGACCTCTCAACAATCCTGCCTTCTGACGGCAAAGTTGTTTTCCTTTCGGAAGAAGATTACAAATATCTTAAAGACATCAAAACCATCGAAACGCCCAAAATTCCCGAAAACCCACATGAATATGTAATAAATTCCGTCACCTACATAGGAGCGGCCGAAAATAGCGGAGTTAGGTTTAAAGGAATATTTAAACTTGAGCTTTTCAATAATAAATGGAAAAAAATTCCCCTGTTAAGTAAAAACGCAGTAACCTCAAGTGCAACAATGGATAAAAAGCCCCAAAGCCTTGCACTCACTAACTTTGGAAACGACGAATATTATACCCTTGTAACCAACGAATCCGGGGCTAAAACAATCGAAATAGACTTTTTTGTTAAATCTCAAGAGAACAGGCCGATAGAAAACACCTTCTTTACTCTTGAAACCGTTACCTCTTGCATATCTATACTTGAGCTGACTGTAAACAAAGAAAACTGCGACGCAAGCATAAACCCGGGAATCATTAAAAACAACTTAAGCAATAACGGAAAAACTGTTATAACTGCCGTTATACCACCTACAAGCGCGTTTTCATTAGAAGTTTTCAATAAAATCTCCGAAACTTTTGTGCCTGAACCTACAAAAGACAACGACCCCGAAGAATCCTACGATGAAGATGAAGATGAAGCCGAAGATGAAAAAATACAAATAGTTGAAGAACCGACGAGAGTTTCGGTTAGATCCGCAACACTTCTGAACTTCAAAGAAAACTTTGTTTCCGGCATCGTAGACTCGGAACTTAATATAAAAGGCACTAAAGGAATAGACTCTTTCAGATTTGCCATTCCCGAAAGCATTCACATAACAAATGTTGTAAATACAGCTATACTGGAAAATTGGGAAGAAATAAAAGAAAACGAAGAACATTTTCTTGAATTAACTTTTAAATCTGTTATTAAAGGCATCTATAAAATCGAAATAACATTTGAAAACGAACTTAAAGGCCAAAAAGAGAAAGAATACAACGTTCCCGAACTGATACCTCAAAACGTCGAACAATCCCAAGGAACACTTGGAATAGGATGCATAGAAGACCTCGAAATTAACGCAAAAGACGCACCCGAAGGTTACAGTCCAATAGCATCCGGAGAGTTTTTCAAAGATTGGAAAAAAACCAGAACAGAAAAACTGCCATACGCTTTCAGATACTTTAAACACCCGAATAAACTTAATTTAACAATTACAAGGCCCGAAAACATCGAAATGCTAAGTGCCGTAATCGACAAAGCAGAAGCCATTACTCTTGTAAACAACGATGGCTACATAATCACAAGAGTAAAATACAAAATAAGAAACAATTCGGAACAGTTTTTAAAAGTTAAATTGCCTGACATAGGTTCAACAATAGAATTATGGGACAGCAGAGCTGATGCAAATCCGGTTAGCACGGGTTATGACAGCAAGTTTGGCACCCACAATCTGCCCATAGTAAGATCACAAATAAACGCAGGTGAATCACAAGCCTTCTTTGCAGAAATAACATATGTCTATAAAGATAATAAAATAACTGCCGCTCTTAAGAAGAAAATGCTTGAACTGCCAAAAGTTCACCTGCCAATAAGCGAATTATTATGGCAAGTATTTACACCCGAAGATTCCAGGTTTTTGAAAATAGAAGGAAATCTCGATACAAACAAACATGACAGACCGGAATTTATGTTTGCAAAAGATTACAGCACTCAACAAAACATTAACCTTAAAACAGACAGAAAAAAAGAAACCGAATCAACCGGTCTTATGCCTGTTAGATTCGAAATTCCGCTCTCAGCAAACGTAGCAGAGTTTAAAATGCTTCAAATAGACCCATCAGGAAAAGCACCATTCATAGAAGCACTTATCGTAGGCCCACAAAAGAAACACAAGAACCTTTATATGGCACTTGCATTGCTTATAGGATTCATTTTTACAGGCACTCTCACCAAACTGTTTACCTCTAAACATAAATTCCTATGGATCCTGATCACGTTAACTATCGGAGCACTTACAGCCGGACTGATGTGGCTTAACATATATGGCACAAAGTTTATCATACAAGGCTTCATAACCTCGTTAATGCTATATTTAATGTATAAGTTCTTCGCCCACACTCCCGAAAGAAACTAAACAACAAACCAATAATACAATCAGATAAATGATATAGTTATCATTTATCTGATTGATGGTTTCAACTTCAATTCAATTTGCTTATCAAAAGTAATGTTCTTCTTAACATCTAACGGGTCATAACCCTCACAAGCCACGAAAAAATCCAAATATTCTGAAGCTTGATTTATCGTTATGGCAAACTTTCCGTCATTATCTGTTTTTATAGCGGACTCCGAACAAGCTACAAACGCGCCAAAAATAGGCTTATTCGTTATGGCATCAACAACAAAACCTTCTACAAACACATCTTCGAATCTATTTTCTTCTTTTAAGGCATAAAAAACATCTTCAATCGCTTTTCGTTCGGTAATTTCCCCGCTGTCCATAAGCTTTTTAGGAAAAACTCCCTTAGGAAGCCCGCCAAGGCTATCGTTTTCGACTTGATAAGCAAATAGCCTCATCAATTGCCTTGAAGCATGTGATTTCGGTTTATACTCAAAAAATAGCCTTGAAAGCTTTTGTAAATAAGAAACAGTTTCGATATTTCTGAGTTTTTCATTCGGTCTGAATGTTTTGTCCGGGAAGCCCGACATTATTTCTGAGTCGATTGTTCTCAATATTTGTGAATGCTTTTCTCCCTGCAAATCTTTAAAAAACTCAGACTTCTCTTTCTTTTTACCAACCCCTTCTGTAGTTAGCAAATCTTCGACCAGCACGGCAAAATCGTATCTGGTTATTTTTTGAGGTTCAGAAAATTTAAATGCGCTAAACACAAAAAAAGCCGCCACCAATATGGCAAAGCTTAACAATTTATTTGTGTTTTTGTTGATTATCATCTTATGTTCCCGACAAATACCACACACTGCCGTCTCTGTAGAACTTTAAATTGTTTTCGTAAGCTATATTTCTCAACGCCTCAAGGGGCGTAGAAGTTTCAAAATTCGCGCTAATTCTCTCAGGAACAGCTTTTCCAAGCCTCAGCTCAATTTCGGCCTCACAGGCAAGTTCTTTAACCAAGGGTTCAAACAACGAATCATTCAAACTTAAAACAGCCTGAGAAAACTTTTTTTCTGATGGATGAACTAATAAAGCACTTTCAGGCACGTTTTTTTGAGAATTTGACTTTACTCTGACAATTACATCATTTCCGGAATAAACTAATGACATCCTATTATTGTCCTTAGCGTATAATTTAACTCTTGTCTTATTGCCTGAAGTTGTCAAACAACCCAGCTTAAGGTTTTCCGATACAAATGCCTCAGGCATGTTTTTTAATGGTTTTGTATCTGAAAAATCCAATACCAATGAATTTTCTTTTGGATAAAAGACTGACTTGGGCCTTATTTCGGCATTTAAACCGATTACAACCTCTGTTCCGTCTTTAACCCTGTTAACTGCAATCTTATTTATTGTTTTATTGTTTACTAAAGTTGAATCGGCTTTTGCGGTTCTATAAAAAATAGCAGACATAAGTATCATAAAATATATGAGATATATTGTTCGCTTCATTCTCATGCGCCCCCTTCAAACAAAGCTTTTTCCAAACAAACAAAAGCTGTTATTCTGCTTAAATTATCTTCGGTAAAATCCGCCGGCAAACTTAGTTTCTTAAACCTTCTGACTATTTCGTTCCTATTTATATCCTCTTCTTTGTCAATATAAAGGGCCTCTAACGAACCTTCTTTAAGAAACTCTATAGCCTTTTTGACCGTATAATTCCATTCGGCAAGCGAAATTTTTTCATATGGCGCAAGCTTCAAAAACTTTCTGTAGCCAATTCCCTTGATCTTTAAAAGATTTTTACATGAAGAATATACAGGATGATCAAATGCCACGTCGGCAAACGGCAAATTACTAACCCTTACCGATGAGGTGTCATTGAAAAATACATAACTTAAAAAGCCTGAAAAAACCAAAAGAAGAAAAGCCGACCCTAAAATTGCCCTATATGCGAATTCATAGCAAAATGCAACCTTTTTTACAATTAATTTAGCGCCGCATCGACCGCAAAATTTTGCCAAGCCGATATTAGTGTGCCTACATTTTTCACAACTAATATTCTTGTTTCGGTTGTTTGGATTTGTTTGGATTTGAACGGTTCTGCCCATAGAATATATATCGGCAAAAAGCTATTTTAAATACAGAACTTAATATATAGGGCTGTATTTTGAAATCCTTACAAAACAATCCACACTCACCTGAGACTCGAACAAAGGCTCTAATATTAAGTCTTCGGGAACTTGTGAATCTTTTTCTACTTCTTTGGTGCTTGTGGTTATCTTTTGAACTACAATTAAATAGCTCCAGGTTTTATTTCTTAAATCTTGCATCACCTGGTTGAATTCTTTGCTCAAATGCTTCATAGAAAATGCGTTATAATTTAATGGCACATAAATATTTGAAATTGGAGCAACAACAATGTAATCCTTTTTATTTGGATAATTTTCTGCTAAAAACGTTCTTACCGTTTTAAACTCCCTAAAAAGAGTAATATCTCTCACCGCCATATTTTGTCCGGCCACCGGCCAACTGTGAACAGCAAAGATTATGGGAATCAAAATAGCCCAACTTTTATGCAGCTTAAACCGCTCTGACAATCCTTTAAAGGCATAAACCGCCATAAAAACCAATAAAGGCAAAAATATAACGCCAAGCCTTGAAGTGTATTGTAAAGTTAGATTTCCCCAGTAATAGGCAAATCTGGCACAAGCGTGAATCAAAAAAAACAGAAACACAAACCAAGAGAAAATCTTTGCCTCTTTCGGATACAGGCAATCTTTAAACAGCCTTTTTGTTGCAGCTTTATAAAAAACCATAAGCAGCCCCACAACAGCCGCAATAAATATTACTCCATTCATGCCGTATGCCTGGTTTTTACCCATAAAAAACGGTAATGCATTAGAAAGATTTTTTAAGAACAATGACAAACCAAATGCCTCGTCGACAGAGCCAACCTGAAATGAAAGGTTATTATAAGTAAGCATTCTTACCCAAGCTACGGGTAAAAATAAAAGAGGCCAAACAGACAACCGCAATGTAAAATTGCGATATTCTTCCTTTTTCAAAATACTAATAATAAAAGGCAAAATCAATAATACCATTGCTGCCGATTCATACCTTGTTTGTGCCAACAAAAGAGCTGTATACAAAAGAAATTCGCACACAGAAGCGCTCTTAGTTTCCAAAAAATTGTCAAACGCAACCAACAAAATCAACGCAAAAAGAAGATTATAAACCTCAAAACCCGCCGAAGTGGAATACAACACAAAAAGAGGAAAAGATGCCAACAATAAAAGCCCGGAAACACCCCAAAAACGCCCAAATCTCTTGTATGTAATGTAATATATCAAAAACAAACATAAAAACGCAGAGAGGCCGTTTAACACAAAAGCGTTGTTTTCGCTGTAACCCAAAAGAGAATGCAAAATACTTAAAGAAAAAGGAAAAAAAAGCGGCCTCATATCAACAACCGATGTTATACGTCGTTGAAAACCGTGATAGAAAGAAACCTGCTGTGTTGGATTCACAGACAAATGATCTTCATACATGGCCTTAGACATCCCTAACAAATTGGTCTCATCGGCCAAAATTCTAAAATCAGGAGTTGATGCGATTAAAATCAAAAAGGTTACTGTCAATGAAACTGACAACGGCATAAAATGAAATCTCAAAAAAGCCAAAACCCGGCGTTTTTCAGGCAAAAACGAGAACAATAGTTGTAACCAAATAAAAAAACCGGCAAAAACAAAATAATACGCATAGTTTTGGTAAAGCTCATACATGGTTCCGTATGGCAAGCCGCCAAAACCCAAATAACAAGCCGCAACTGCAGATAAAACACTTAATTTAGTCATTGCTGATAAAATACTTCTCCCCTATTGCCCATGCAGCATAGTCATCGATAGGGCGCGGAGGCCACTGCAAACCTAACGGAATAAATCTTCTTAACCCCTTAGGAGGATTTTCTTGAAAATACTTTTTACGAGCATTCAAAGTAGTGTTTCGCTCATTTTTCACACAAGGACAGACTCCTGAAATCAAAGCTTTGAACAAATTGCATATTTTTTTCGATCCGGTACCGTCACCCACAACCAATACTGGCTTTGATGAATTCTCATCACTAAAATTACCAAAATATCTGCGAACCAAACTCGAAAGTTCGTCAACGGAAATTATGCCCATATCACCGTGAGACAAGTCTTCGTAAACAATAGCGTAACCTACTTTGTGCGACCCGGGATCAATGGCCAAGATCCATTTTTTTTCGGCACAGTTTGCTGTCATTTTACATTTTATGCCGATGTTGAAATGCGATAAACGTCACATCCCAATTGTTTGATTTCTCTGCATTTTTCAAGAGGCTCTAACCATTTTTGAGACATTTTTCCGTATCCAAACCAAGCTCCGTACATTGCGCCGGCCATAGCTGCAATTGAATCATTATCACCACCGCAATTAGCAGCACAAACAACCAAAGCATCAAAATTATCGCCCGCTTTTAAAAACCAATATAGAGCACAAGAAAAAGCATCCATGCAATACCCGCTATTACCTAAAGCCGATATCACCGAACGAGGCTCTCCGTCCATGCCTTCTCTGATTATTTGACATTTTTTTATTAGTTCTGAGGTAAAGGGCTGCGTTTTTTCACAAACTTTATTTAAAATACTTTTGACAGAGAACTCTGATTTGCGTAGCCCCATTTCGATTACAGATGCAAAAGCATATGAAACCCACGCTACTTTAGGGTCGGTGTGGGTCATTCTGCAAGAATTATCTATGGCATTTTTAAGCAATGTGGGCGAATTATAATACGCTAAGGCATAAGGTAAAGTCCTGCAAACGGCATTTATACCCGCCGAAAAAAAACCTGCTTGATCCCATGGAATTCCTGAAGCAAGTTTGCGGCATGTATTCACAAGAGTATTGCCGGGAAAACGCCATTCGGAGCGTTTTTTTTGCAATTGATACCAGTCAACCAAACGACTTGCTACGTTTTCAGGAACAAAAGATCCCATTTCCACAAGACTGGACGCCAATAAAATCATTATTTGTGTTTCATCTGAGAATTGCCCTGCATCAAGGTGACTTAACGGGTGCGAAAACGAGGCTTTGGTGTAAAAAACAACCGGTGATTCTCCGTCAGAGGCAGAACGGTAAGTGTCTTCGACAGGAGCGGCTAATGCATCGCCTATAGCATAGCCGAGCAAACTGGCTTGAAATTTTTCAATCATTATTTTCTGTTTCTTTTAAGTTTCTTTTATCGGTAATCTGCATGAGATCACGCAATCGTGCATGGCGCATTACAAGAAAAACTCCGGGATTTTTTTCTAAAAATCTATAAAAATCCATTATGTCAACACTATAATAAACTGTGTCTTCTGAGGCCAACACCGAAAATCTGGAAGTGCCGCGATGCGGAACGGCAAAAATCTTAGCAACAAATCCGCCACGAACAACCTTAGCTATATTTTTATTGCCAATAACCAAATCTAAACAACCCGATTCTACCAAGAAAAAGCTTGTTCTGGTTTTTCCCTGCTCGGCAATGACTTCACCCTTGCGAACTTTGTTTCTGTTTAAAATACTCTGTAATTGAGTCTGTTGAGCAAGAGTAAAACCTTTAAAAGCAAAAGATTGAGAAAACAATGTTGTTGTCTCAAACTCTCGATTATGCGCAATTATTTTCATATGACGCGCTATTTCAGAGCCACGAATAAAATACATGAAATCATATTTATCCATTACCAATAATTTCATGTCAGTATCGGCCACTACGTCTGAACTTCGCGGCAAATTTAAAATCATTGAAGTTTCACCGAAATAATCGTTTGTAGAAAACGTTTTAAAAACATTGTTTTCGCGCCTTGCCGAAGCCCTTCCGCTAACAACCATATAAAACTTGTCGCCTACGCCGCCTTTTTTAATTATGCTTTCGCCTTCATTTACATACTCTATCCGTATCAATGTTAAAAATTCTCTGGCTTTTTCAATGGGAAGCTCAGAAAACAAATCTATATGGTTTAAAACATCCAGACATTCCAGAGCCTCATTTGTAGGAGGCGCATTGACGGGAATAACTATAGATTCCTCACGACCGTCAGGAGCTTTTCTTAAACCCGAGCCGTCAGGAATTGCCTTTTCTGTGAGATGAACAAGATATATTCTCTTTTTTACCGATTCAGGCAGATCCATTAAAACTTGCATCGGCGTATGAAGGGGCGGAATACCGGCTTCATGAAAAATTACAGAATGATGCCATGGAAAATTAGTTAACTCAATCATTCTGTGTTTATTTACATCACCGCGCTCATAAAGTGTTCTGAAAGTTTTAGGATCATAAAGGGTGTCTGCGGAATGAACAAAACTCTTTCCTTGAAAATATACCTCAAACCCAATTGTGGGGATAGAATGCAAAGTATAGAAAAATCTGAATTCCCCGCCGTGTATTCTTATGGGAACCTGAACACAAACCGGATGAAAATTAAAAAGACGCATGAAAGCGCTGTAATCAAGCCCCGTAAGAGACTGATATTTCCGTGCAAAACTTTCCATTACAGTTTCGGTTGTATATAAATTGATTCGCTTTTCTTCAATCAATTTTTGCAGTATACCCGAATCATGGTCTGCATGACAATGAGACAAAATACAATCGTCAATCAAACCCGGATTTATATCCATGGATTTTAACCAGTAGGTTGTGTCCACCGGCGGATCAACCAAAATACCTCGACGATTCACCCACAAAATAAAACCGCTTGTTTGCTCGTTAGTATCAAACCCGGAGCCTGAGCCAATAACAGTTATACCAAACAGGGGAGGTTCAAAAGGCTTTGTTGCCTTAAAACGGCTAAATTGAGCTTCTCCAAGAGTAATATCCAAAGACACCTCTGCCATTATGTTTCTGCCGTCTACAACGCGCAAGGTATCTTTCGTGCGCTCTAAGGCCATTGCACCGAAGGGAACCCGGTTCTCAGGGCCCCAAGGAATTCCGATGGCCATATCTTGCAATTCTGCTCTTCGATTACCTGTTAAACAGAAAGGTCGTAAAAATTCCATTTCGGACCGTAAATTAGGAATCAGTTCTTTAGGGGTTCCAAAGGGATACTCGCGAGACAAATGTAATGTCTTAGGGCCAAGCAAAGCTTCGCTGACAACACTTAAAGATGTATCAACCTGACTTTGATATCCAATAACTTTAATGGGGCGGCGTTTAACAAAAAAATTAAAATAAGTGGGAAATTCGATGTCAGCCAAAGAAATGCCTCTCTCGGGAGAAAACATTTTATTGGGTATAACAAAAGTATCGGGAACATCACCCAGGATCTTCATTGTATCCTTTATAGTTTCAGGTGGCGCACCAACCTGAAGCGTTCCCGTCGGGGTTTTTATAAGAGTTCCACCACGCGACAATTGTATGACTTCTACTGACATTTTTACACGCCTTGTGACTTAACTGTTTATAGAAAGATAATCAATAAATATAAAATATGCAACAGATTTGTAAGATAAAATGCAATGTGATAAAATCATGTTATGGCAAAAGTAGAAAATTCAAATAAAGATGTCTCGGAAAAAATAGCGGATTTGGCTCTTGCAGCCGAAAAAATCCGAGAAATGGAAAATATGGCAGCAGAAAATGCGCCAAAAAACTCTTACGACCTCAAAGAAGATTTTCAAATGCTTTCTGATTTAAACCTTATAAAAGAAATAGCCATAAAAATACAACTAAAAAAACATCCGAATAAAAAGATCAACGATTTATTAGATCGCAGAATGAATCTCGAATCAAGCACTTTTACGGGCCCCCATGCCCTGAGCGTAGCAGCAAGTTTTATGATCATTTTTTTCGTTGCTCTTATAGTTTGGGCTACATTCTGGGTATTCGCAACGCTACTTAATTTTAGCGCTCTTATAACATTTATGTCGGGGCTCTTATCTGTTTTCGTATTCGGAGGGTTTGCGATAGCCTTATTTCGGCCGTTTCCCATAATAGACGAAGAAAAGTTATTAAAGCACATAACAGATGAGATGAAATCACTCAGGTCAGCAGCAAACATAGATGAACAAAAAACAACAACTAACAGCAATAACACAGATACTGAAAACTAAATTTCCCAACCCTCAATGTGCTCTTATCCACAAAAATCCCTGGGAACTCTTAGTTGCAACCATATTATCTGCCCAATGCACAGATAAACGCGTAAACATGGTAACTCCTCAATTATTTGCGAAGCTTCCTGATCCTGAAAGCATGAGACAAGCTCCGATTGAAGAAATCGAAGAGTTGGTCAAATCAACAGGATTCTACAAAAATAAAGCCAAAAATTTAAAAGCATGTGCTGAAAAAGTAGTAATAAATTACAACAACAAACTTCCGCAAACACTTGAAGAGTTGGTCAAACTTCCGGGCGTAGGGAGAAAAACCGCAAGCGTTTTACTTGGTACTGCTTTTAACAAATCAGAAGGCATAGTTGTAGACACTCATGTTTCAAGACTTTCGCAAAGGATGGGGTTTACTTCAGAATCAGATGCGGTCAAAATTGAAAAAGACTTAATGAAATTAGTACCCAAAAGTGAGCGAATAATTTTTTCTCATCTGCTGATTTTACACGGTCGTGACCGCTGCGCAGCGCGTAAACCAAAGTGCGAAGTCTGTGAATTAAATGAAATTTGCCCAAAGCTTCCTTATAAAAAGCCCTAAAAATAAAAAAACCCGCTTACGCGGGTTTTTTTATAAAAATTACTTTAGAGCGACAGTAGCGCCGGCATCTTCGAGTTTCTTTTTCATAGCTTCGGCATCTGCTTTTGAAACGCCTTCTTTGAGTGCTTTAGGAACTGAGTCAACAAGGTCTTTAGCTTCTTTGAGTCCGAGGCCGGTCAATTCGCGAACGACTTTGATAACATTGATCTTGTTAGCACCGTTGCTTTCGATGATTACGTCGAATTCATCTTTTTCAGCAGCAGCGGCAACAGGACCGGCAGCAACCATAACGGGTGCGTTTGCAGTTACATCGAATTTTTCTTCGATAGCTTTTACGAGGTCAGAGAGTTCGAGAACGGTCATCTTTTCGATGGCTTCGAGAATCTGATCTTTATTCATTTTAAATTAACTCCTTATAAGTCTTTATCAATAATTCAGAATATTAAATTATGCAGCGGGAGCTTCGGCAGGTGCGCCTGCTTCTTCTCTCTTTTTGCGAAGAGCGTCAATAGCACAAGCGAACTTGCGAATGGGACCCTGAACTGCTGAAGCAACCATGCCATATAATTCTTTTTTACCCGGGATTTTAGAGATGGCAGTAAGCTGTTCAACGTTGAGCAACTGACCGTCCATGAAACCGGCTTTAAACTGGAATTTTTTAGCTTTGTCAGCAAAATCAAACAATACTTTTACCGGAGCTATAGGGTCTTCGTAACCGAAGGTTACAGCTATGTTTCCGGCCATATGGTCTTCGAGACCTGCCATGGGTGTACCGTTGAAAGCGCGGCACAGAAGGGTGTTTTTAACAACACGTATTTCTGAACCTGACTCACGAACAGATTTGCGAAGAGCAGTAGCCTCAGAAACCTTTAAACCTTCACAAGATGCAATTACAACAACCTGTGATTTGCTTAGTTTTTCTTTAAATTCGCTTACATAGGCTTCTTTTTTAGAAATGTCTTTCAATATTTTCACCTCCTTGGATGAAGGATAAAAAAACCGTTTCCGGTGCAAAACCGGAAACGGCTTGATATTGCTATCTAACTGTTTTCCGGTCTCGGCGGGGAGTGCTTTCGATAATTTCGAGAACACAATTACTAATAACCTGCGGTCTTCGACCAGATTAAAGCTGAATCAAAAATCAGTTTCCTTTTTCTGATTCGGCTCTGGCTTCGTTAGGATCAAGGTCATATGCGGGCCCCATAGTCGAACTAATGGTTATCCCTTTTATATATGTTCCTTTGGCTCCTGATGGCTTGGCTTTATTGATCGCTTGGAAGAAGGCGAAGAAATTTTCTTTGAGCTTTTTAGCATCAAAAGAAGCTTTCCCGATAGCTGAATGAATGATACCCGCTTTTTCAACGCGATATTGAAGTTTACCGGCTTTAAGTTCAGTAATAACTTTGGCTACATCCATGGTAACTGTGCCAACTTTTGGGTTAGGCATAAGGTTACGAGGGCCAAGGATTCTACCGAGCTTACCGACAAATCTCATCATATCGGGTGTCGCAACTGCGGCATCAAAATCAGTCCAGCCTCCTTCTATTTTGGTCACTAAATCTTCAGCACCAACGAAGTCTGCTCCTGCTGCTCTAGCTTCTTCTGCTTTCGCTCCGGCTGCAAAAACCACAACTCTTGTAGTTTTGCCCGAACCGTGAGGCAGTACACAGCTTCCGCGCAATTGTTGGTCGGCATACTTAGGATCAAGTCCTGTGCGAACGGCAACATCAACTGATTCGTCGAATTTGGCGGTGGCAGTCTTTTTAACTCTTTCAAAAGCATCTTCAACTGAATATAACTTCAGATGTTCAAGGTCTTTTGATATATTATTAAATCTTTTGGAGTGTTTCGGCATTTATAATCTTCCTCCTTTCTTGAAGGATCAATAACTTACCATTTACGGGCAAATTAGTCAACTACTTCCATACCCATGCTTCTGGCAGTGCCTTTAACCACATTGATAGCCGCTTCGACAGAAGCTGCTGTGAGATCAGGCATTTTGCGTTCGGCAATTTCTTTGACCTGAGCCATGGTGATTTGGCCAACCTTGGTTCGGCCTGGAGTCTGGTTGCCCTTTTGAAGACCAGCTGCTTTTTTCAGTAAGAACGAAACAGGAGGTGTTTTAGTAATGAAAGTGTAAGATCTGTCTGCAAAAATTGAAATTTCTACAGGTATAATCGAATCGCCTTCTTTACTTGTCCTGTTATTGAAGTTCTTACAAAAGTCCATGATGTTTACACCATGCTGGCCAAGAGCGGGACCAACCGGGGGGGCCGGATTTGCTTTTCCAGCCGGAATCTGCAATTTTACAACAGCTACTAATTTCTTGGCCATAACTTAAACTCCTTAAATAAGAACGTCAGTTAGACGTCTTGCGATAATCAGGCTTCTTCGAGCTGAATTAGATCAACCTCAATAGCCGTATCACGACCAAAGATAAAGACAAGAACTTTTGCCTTGCGCTTTTCTTGGCTGATTTCCTTGATAACACCGATAAAGTCTGTGAAAGGACCATCAATTATCTTAACGGTCTGACCTTCAGTAAACCCAATCGGAGTCATTGCTGCGGAGCGTTGAGGCCCGATGCCCGCCGAACGAAGCACTGTCTGTACTTCTTTATCGTGCAGTGGCGTCGGTTTACTACCCAGCCCTACAAAACCGGTAACACCGGGGGTGTTTTTTACAACAGTCCAAGTATCGTCGTCCATATTCATTTGGACCAGAACATAACCGGGATAAATTTTGCGTGATTGACTCACACGTTCACCGTCTTGAACGCGTTCGGCATTTTCTTCGGGAACAAGCACTTCGAAAATGCAGTCCTTTTTGCCGAGAAGCTCAACGCGATTCTCGAGGTTTTTCTTTACCTTATATTCCGAGCCGGAATTAGTATGAATGACATACCATTTTGCTTTTAAAATATCCACGTTAACCTTACCCTATTCCGCTTGTGCCAATTACGAATGTGAGAACTTGGCTTAAAATTGCGTCTAGAACACCGATGAACAGACCTATACCAATTGAAGAAACAATTACCACTTTAGTGGAAACTTTTACACTTTCAAATGTAGGCCAGGACACACGACCGTTCTTAAAGCGAACTTCAATCCATACTTCGCGCAGGAACTGGGCGGTTTCTTTTAACCATTTTTTCATATTGTATGACCCTCGTTTCGAGTGGGGTAGTCATCAGGCCAAGAGGGAGTCGAACCCCCAACCCCCGGTTTTGGAGACCGGTGCTCTGCCAATTGAGCTATTGGCCTAAGTCCATGTAACAGCCCTTACTTACCTTCTTTGTGAATAGTATGCTTGCGCTCTGCGCTGCAAAACTTCTTCAGTTCGATACGATCGGGGTCGTTGCGCTTGTTTTTCATTGACATGTAGTTTTTGCGTTTGCAGCTGCTGCAAATCAAAGTTATTTTTTCACGCATATTGTACCTCGCTTAAAAAAGCCGAACAAGTCGGCTTAATAAATGAAAAGGGAGCGAGAGCACTCGCTCCCTAGTTAACGAAATTAACCAAGAATCTTTGTAACAACGCCGGCGCCTACGGTGCGGCCACCTTCGCGAACTGCGAAGCGAAGACCTTCTTCACAAGCGATCGGAGTGATCAATTCACAAGCAAATTCTGCGTGATCGCCGGGCATAACCATTTCTTTACCTTCGCCAAGTTCAATAACACCGGTAACGTCAGTAGTTCTGAAATAGAACTGAGGTCTGTAACCGGAAACGAAAGGTTTGTGGCGTCCGCCTTCTTCTTTGCTCAATATGTAAACTTGAGAGAAGAATTTTTTGTGAGGTTTGATGCTGCCGGGTTTGGCAAGAACCATACCGCGTTCAACGTCTTTCTTTTCAATACCGCGAAGAAGAACGCCTACGTTGTCGCCTGCTTGACCCTGGTCAAGAAGTTTGCGGAACATTTCAACACCGGTGACGGTAGTTTCACGTGTATCTCTGATACCAACGAGTTCAGCTTTGTCGCCAACTTTGATAACACCGCGTTCAACACGACCGGTAACAACAGTGCCGCGTCCGGTGATGGTGAATACGTCTTCGATCGGGAGAAGGAAGGGTTTATCAAGTGCGCGTTCGGGTTCGGGAATATATTCATCAAGAGCGTTGAGAAGCTGTTTGATGCATTCGCAATCGGGGCCCTGGCCTGCAGCTGCAACCGCTTTAACGGCAGAACCGCGAATAACCGGAATATCGTCGCCGGGGAATTCATATTTGCTCAGAAGTTCACGAACTTCCATTTCTACAAGGTCAAGAAGTTCTGCGTCATCAACAAGGTCTGTTTTGTTCATGAAAACAACGATGCGAGGAACGCCAACCTGACGAGCAAGAAGGATGTGTTCGCGAGTTTGGGGCATGGGGCCGTCAGTAGCTGCAACAACAAGAATAGCACCGTCCATCTGAGCCGCACCGGTGATCATGTTTTTGATGTAGTCGGCGTGACCCGGGCAGTCTACGTGAGCATAGTGACGGATAGGTGTTTCATACTCGACGTGCGATGTATTAATCGTAATACCGCGCGCTTTTTCTTCAGGAGCTGAGTCGATTTCGTCATATTTCATAACTTTAGCTCCGCCGGCAGCGGCTGATGTCATAGTAATAGCAGCGGTCAGCGTAGTTTTGCCATGGTCGATGTGACCGATAGTTCCAACGTTAACGTGCGGTTTAGATCTGGTAAAAGTTTCCTTTGCCATGTGGCGTCCTCCTGAAATGTTTTGGGAATTACATTACATAACCCAAGATACAAGTAAAAGCCCGCGACCAGGATTGAACTGGTGACCTCTTGCTTACCATGCAAGTGCTCTACCGGCTGAGCTACACGGGCGGGAAAATTGGAGAGAGGTGGATTCGAACCACCGTAGGCGCAAGCCAACAGATTTACAGTCTGCCCCCTTTAGCCACTCGGGCATCTCTCCGTGACAGCCGACAATGGGACTCGAACCCGCAACCTGCTGATTACAAGTCAGCTGCTCTACCAATTGAGCTATGTCGGCAGCCAGTTTTTCTCAAAACTGTACCGCTTTAAACGGTGAAATGATTATAAATTACATACGATTTAAAGTCAACAACTTTTTTTAAATATTTTTCACAAAAAATGATTTTTGCCTCAAAACCTCATACAGAGCGATTCCAAGGCTTACAGAAACGTTCAACGAAGGGGTCTTTCCGACGAGAGGTATTGACACCAAATCATCGCAACACTTTTTCACTCTTTCACCCAAGCCAACGTCTTCTCCGCCGGCAACAAGTACAACTTTTCCGTTGTACACAACTTCGTTATATTTTTTAGAGCTGCCGCCCTCCAGACCCACCACCCAAAAATTTTCTTCCTTCAGCTCTTCGAGGGCATCACTCAAATTACCAACCCGAGCTACCGGCAAATACGATGCCGCACCTTGAGCAGTTCTCATAGCCCACTCGGTCATACCCGCACAACGATGTTTCGGTATAATCACCCCGCTGCAACCTGATGCTTCAACTGTGCGAACTATTGCCCCCAAGTTTCTTGCATCTTCAACTCCGTTCAATGCAACAATGATACCGTTCCCGGAATTAGCGTGTTCAATTATTTTCTCTAACGTACAATATTCAAATGAGCCGCAAACAGCAGCAAAACCTTGAGATTTGTCACCGAATCTTTTGCCGAACACATCGGCGGGCAAGTCTTTTACCGGAACACCCGATTTTGAAGCCAGCCCTCTTACAACAGAAGCTATAGGCCCTTTAACCCCCAAAGAGATATAAACTGTTTCTATCTTTTGGGCACTTTCAAGGGCCTGAACAACCTCGTGTCGCCCTTTTA
>Ga0265293_10003820_pt1 | contig 27444 bp, 27 predicted proteins | sample Munlanlewell138R_FD_192505 | JGI IMG/M metagenome (GOLD analysis project Ga0265293, IMG submission 192505) | Leachate microbial communities from a municipal landfill in Southern Ontario, Canada - Leachate well 138R | ecosystem: Engineered > Solid waste > Landfill > Unclassified | place: Canada...
CCGGCCGTTGTCGACGTCCAGACAGGGGATGATGCGTTTTGCCAGCGCCATACAGAGATCTCCTCAATCGTGTATTTCGTTGAACAGATGGCCGAGCTTGCCGGCCTTGGTGGCCAGGTACCGGGCATTGTGGGGATTGCTGCCCGGCTGCAGCGGCAACCGCTCGACCACATCAAAGCCCATATCCTCCAGCGCCAGCATCTTGCGCGGGTTGTTGGTCATCAGCCGGACCCGCTTTACCTCGAGGTGATTGAGCATGGATCTACAGATGCTGTAGTCGCGCATGTCGGCGCCAAACCCCAGTTGCTCGTTGGCCTCGACGGTATCGGCGCCGCTGTCCTGGAGATGATAGGCCTTGATCTTGTTGAGCAGGCCGATACCGCGGCCCTCCTGGCGCAGGTAGAGCACCACCCCTCTGCCCTCCGCGGCGATGCGGCGCATGGCGGCCTCCAGTTGCGGCCCGCAATCGCAGCGCATGCTGAACAGGGCATCGCCGGTCAGGCACTCCGAGTGGATGCGTACCAGTACCGGGTTGCCGTCGCCGATATCGCCCATGGTCAGAGCGATATGCTCCTTCTGGGTGACGGGGTCGTCAAAGCCGTGGATATGGAACTCGCCCCACAGGGTCGGCAAGCGGGAGGATTCAACAAAATTCAGGGTCACAGTGATTCCGCGTTGGGGGGAAACAGGCTATTTTACCGGGGAAACCTCTGGCGGTAAAAGCGCGGCGTTGCACAAAGGGTCAGCCAGGGCCGGATGATACGCTCAAAACTTCTGGCGCAGGACCAGCACACCGCCCTCTTCCTGCATCTCGAGCCGGCTGAGCAGGGAGTTGCCGAGCAGTATCTGCTGTGGATAATCACCGTCCACCACGGCGGCCGGCACCCCGCGAAAACTGATGCCGCCGATCGACACCCGGTCGAGATCGACCAGGTAGTTGGTCACCACGCCCCCGGCGGTATAGGATTTACCCGGCCGACCGGCGCGGTAGTCGATCCCGAGACGTTTCGCGTGATGGATGTTCATGGCGATCAACGTGGCGCCGGTATCCACCATCATCTCCACCCGGTGGCCATTGATCTGCCCGGTCACCCGGTAGTGGCTGTCGATGTCGCGGGGAATGCGCACTTCGCTGCTTTCCGCCGCGGTATAGGTGGCGGCGATCTGCCGGGTCAGAGTCAATACCCGCCGCTGGCCATCGATCTCCACCTCCGCCTGGCGACTGCTGCTGACCACCAGCTTGACCCCTTCGGGGCTGACCTCGCCCACCTTGAGCACCCGCGCTTCGCCATCGATGACCAGGATCGCGCGATCGGCGAACAGCCCCCTGACCACCAGCTCCGGCGCGGCCGCCAGTGGGCCGCTGGCGAGGCCCGCCACCGCCAGCAGCAGCCGGATACGGCCGGGCCGGCGATGATGCCGCCTCACTGGAGTGCGCCCTCGACCAGCCACAGCACCAGCCAGGTCAACGCGCCGGCCAGCAGATCGTCGAGCATGATGCCAAGCCCCCCCGGCACACGCCGGTCCAGCCAACTGATCGGCCAGGGCTTGACGATATCGAACAGCCGGAACAACGCGAACCCCGCCACCATCCACGGCCAGGTGGCGGGAAAGGTCGCCATCGCCAGCCACACCCCGGCGATCTCGTCGAGCACGATGCCGCCGTGGTCATGGACCCCGAGCCTGTCCGCGGCACGGCCACAGATCCAGGTACCGGCGACGACGGTAGCCGCCAGCACCAGCAGATAGAACGGCAACGGCAACAGGGCGAGAAGCGGAAAAGCCAGCATGGCCAGCAGGCTGCCGGCGGTACCGGGCGCCTTGGGAGACAACCCGCTGCCGAAGCCAAAGGCCAGCAGCAACACCGGGTCCCTCAGCAGTTGGCCGAACGTTGGCCGCGGCAGCGCAACGGCTTGCTCAGAAATGGGCATAACCGGCTCGCTCCAGCGTCAGGGCGGCGCCCTGCTCATCCACGCAAACGACGCCCTGGCCGTCGACCATGGCACCGATCCGGGTAACCCGGTGGCCGTGGGCGGCGAGCACCTGCTCCATCGCCCCGGCCCGTGATGGCGGCACGGTAAAGCACAGCTCGAAATCCTCGCCACCGGTCAGCGCCCACTGCCGCGCGGTGTCGATGCCGTAGGCGGCCACCAGGGCCGCCGACAGCGGCAGTGAGGCTACCTCGACCCGGCAGGCGAGCCCGCTGGCGACGGCGATATGACCGACATCCTGGGCCAGGCCGTCGGAGACATCGAGGGCGGCGGAGGCGAACTCCCTCAACAGCCGGCCCGCGGCGAGCCGCGGCTCCGGCCTCCAGAAGCGCTCGGCCAGTTCGCCACCACCGCTGCCGTCGGCCGCCAGAGCCGCCAGCGCCCCGCGGGAATCACCGAGAGTGCCGGTGACATAGAGATAGTCGCCGGCACTGGCGCCGCTCCGCGTCAAGGCCTGGCCGCGCGGCACCGCACCCATGGCAGTGATGGTGATCGCCAGCGGGCCGCGTGTGGTATCGCCTCCGACCAGCGGGCAGGCGAAGCGTTCGGCGTCGGCGGCCAGGCCCCGGCTGAAGGCATCGAGCCAGGCCTCGTCGGCGGCGGGCAGGGTCAGCGCCAGCAAAAAGCCGAGGGGGTCGGCGCCCATCGCGGCGAGATCGCTGAGGTTGAGCCGCAGGGCGCGGCCGGCCAGGGCCCCGGGCTCGCAGCCGGGCTGAAAGTGGATGCCCTCGACCAGGGTATCGACGGTGACCGCCAGCCGACACCCCGGCGGCGGATCGATCAAGGCGCAATCGTCGCCGACGCCGAGCACCAGATGATCGCTGCCGCCGCCGAGACCGGCAAAGTACCGGCGGATCAACGCGAATTCCCGGATGGCCATGGCCCGCTGCGCTCAGGCTCCGGACCGGGCGGCGCGAATTTCCGGCTGGCGGCTGCCGGCGGCCACCTTGTCGAGGACCCCGTTGATGTACTTGTGGGCCTCGGTGGGGCCAAAGGATTTGGCCAGGTTCACCGCTTCGTTGATGGCCACCTTGTAGGGCACGTCGATACGGAACAGCAACTCGTAGGTACCGATGCGCAGGACCGCGAGCGACACCGGATCGAGATCGCTCAGGGCGCGATCGAGAAAGGGGGCGAAGCGCTGGTCGAGTTCGCCCAACTTGTGAGGGATACCGTGGAGCAGCTCGCGGAAAAAGCCGGTATCCACTTTATCCATGCGATTGTCGGTGAAGAACTCCGCCTCGATGACGGCGATGTCGGTACCGCTGAGCTGCCACTGGTACAGGGCCTGGACCAGCAGGGTGCGTGCCTTTTTGCGGTTCGACGGCTTGGTGGGCACGTATGGTTACCTCACCTTTTTTAGTAGTGACAGCATCTCGAGCACGGTCAGGGCCGCTTCCTCGCCTTTGTTTTCACGATCATCGCCGGAGCGCGCCCGGGCCTGGGCAAGGTCGTCGCAGGTCAGCAGGCCGAAGCCCACCGGTATTCCCCTGTCGAGGGATACCTGGCCGAGCCCGCGGGTGCATTCGTTGCACACGTAGTCGAAATGGGGAGTATCGCCGCGGATGACGCAGCCCAAGGCGATGATGCCGTCGATACGCCCGGTGTTGGCGGCCTTCTGCGCCGCCAGCGGCAGCTCGAAGGCGCCCGGCACGCGGAGCACCAGGATATTGTCATCGGTGACGCCCTGGCGCTCGAGCGCCGCCAGCGCCCCGCGCAACAGACTGTCGGTGATCTCGCCGTTCCAGCGACTGGCGACGATGGCGAGTTTGGCGTCGCCAGCCTCGTAACTGCCCTCGATGGGCCTGAACTTGCTCATGATGCTACCTGGACTGTCTGCTGTTGGTGTGGAACTAGCGCTCGGCGGTGACGTATTCCACCACTTCGAGATCGAAGCCGGAAAGGCCCGCGTACTTGATCGGCGGGCCCATCAGGCGGATTTTCTGTACGCCGATGTCGCGCAGGATCTGCGAGCCCACCCCGACCTGCTGGAACTGGATCTGTTCGGAGCCCGGCTGGGATTGCTTGATGCGCTCGCCGAAGACGTCTTCGAGGTTCTCCTCCACCGCCCGGCCGCTGAGTGCGGTTTCGGCATTGATGATGATCACCACACCGCTGTCCGCCCGCGCCAGCTGGTCCATCGCCTTGTGAAAGGTCCAGCGCGGATACTTGTCCTTGCCGGGCTCGACCAGGGTCAGAAAATCCCGCAGCTGGCTTGGGATATGGACCCTTACCAGGGTCGGCGACTCGGGGCGGACCACGCCCTTGACCAGCGCGTGATGGTATTCGTCCCGGGCCTCATCATGGTAGGTGCGCAGCTCGAAGTGGCCGTATTCGGTCTCGATCTCGCGCAGCTTGACACACTCCACGGTTTTTTCGTGGGCGATGCGGTGGTGGATCAGGTCGGCGATGGTGCCGATCTTGATGCCGTGCTGATGGGCGAATGTCTCGAGATCGGGGCGGCGCGCCATGGAGCCATCGTCGTTGAGCACTTCGCAGATCACCGACGCCGGCTCGTAGCCCGCCAGTCGCGCCAGATCGCAACCGGCCTCGGTGTGGCCGGCGCGGCTCAGCACCCCGCCGGGCTGCGCCATCAGCGGAAAAATGTGGCCGGGCTGGACGATATCCCGCGGCGAAGCGTTGGGAGCGACGGCGGCCTGCACGGTGCGCGCCCGGTCGGCAGCGGAAATCCCGGTGGAGACGCCTTCCGCGGCTTCGATCGACACGGTGAAATTGGTGCCGTAGGAGGAACTGTTGTCGCCCACCATCAGCGGCAGATTGAGCTGCTTGCAGCGCTCGCGGGACAGGGTCAGGCAGATCAGGCCCCGGGCGTGCTTGGCCATGAAATTGATATCCTCGGGGCGCACCCGGGACGCGGCCATGATCAGGTCGCCTTCGTTCTCGCGGTCCTCGTCATCCATCAGGATGACCATCCGGCCTTCGCGGATGTCCGCGATCAACTCCTCGATACTGTTGAGCTTCATAGCTTACTCTCTGGGCCGCGGCAGACGCGGAAATTCGGCAAAGATGAAAAGGGCGGCGATTTTACCATAAGCGGCGGGTGGGCACCCACCGCCGGGGGCCGCCTGCAGGGCAATCGCATGAAGATCGAAGGTACCGCGACACGGTGAGTCCGCGGCCCTGGAAAAGCCTTTCGAGACCATCAGCGCCAGTGATGGCGCTGATCGAGCCCCCAGGGATGGGTTTACGGCGTGTCTCGAAAGGCTTTTCCAGGGTTGCGGAGTACCAAATGGCCTTCATGCGATTGCCCTGGGCCCGCCTGTGCCGACGGTCAGGCCTGCGCCGCCTTGTCGCCGAGCAGCAACCGCTCGAGATAACGGGCGATCACGTCGACTTCGATATTGACCCTGGTGCCCGTCCGGTAACCGCCAATCACGGTCATCGCCAGGGTATGGGGCACTATATTGATTTCGAACTCGGCGCCCTCGACCCTGTTGATGGTGAGGCTGACGCCATCGACCGCCACCGAGCCTTTGTGCGCGATATAGCGCGCCAGCGGCGCCGGCACCCGCACTCGAAAACGCTCGGAGCGGGCGTCCCCATGGCGCTCCAGCACCTCGCCGATACCGTCGACATGCCCCGACACGATATGGCCGCCGAGACGGGTTTCCGGCGTCAAGGCGCGCTCCAGATTGACCCGGTCAGCCGCCCGCCAGTGTTGGGCCGTGGTGAGGGCCAGGGTCTCCCTGGAAACATCGGCGACGAAGCCGTCGCCGGGCAGCTCCACCACCGTCAGACAGACACCATTGACCGCGATGCTGTCGCCGAGTCGGACATCGCCGATAGCGAGCGCGCCGGTATCCACGGCAACCCGCAGGTCGCCGCCGCGAGGCTCGATCCGGGCAATGGCGCCCTGGGCTTCGATTATTCCGGTAAACATCTACTTTCCTCCTGGCACTGCGGTGATACGCCAGTCGTCGCCGACGGCACAGATTTCGGTAATGGTCAGGCCGATGCTGTCGCCCATGGCGTCGAGCGGCAGGGTCAGCAGCGGGCGGGCGTTGCTGCCCATCAGTTTGGGCGCCATGTAGACCACCAGGCGATCGGCCAACCCGGCGGCGACAAAAGCCCCGGCCAGTTCCGCTCCGGCCTCCACCAGCACCTCGCTGCACTCGCGGCGCGCCAGCTCGCGCAGCAGAGCCGTGAGGTCCACGCCACCGGCAGCGGCGCCGAAGGCCTGCAATTCGGGAGCATTGGGTGCCCCGCTGAAGTCCACCTGCCGATCGGCATAACGGGTGGCGATCAGCACCGGCCCCGGCAGCTGCAACAGCCGCGCCGCGGCCGGTGTGCGCAGCGCGCTGTCGACGATTACCCGCAGCGGCGGCTGGCGGGCGATATCCTCGCCGTTGTCGAGGCCGAGTTCGCCGGCGCGCACGGTGAGCGCGGGGTCGTCCCGCAGCACGGTGCCCACTCCAGTGATCACCGCATCGCTCGCCGCCCGCAGTCGCTGAACGTCGCGGCGCGCGGCCGGGCCGGTGATCCACTGGCTTTCGCCGCTGGCCATGGCGGTGCGGCCATCGACGCTCATCGCCAGCTTCACCGTGACCCTCGGCAGGCCACTTTCGCAGCGCTTGATAAACCCGGGATTGAGGGCGCGGGCCTCGGCCTCGAGCAGCGGGCCGCGCACCGCGACGCCCACCGCCCGCAGGCTGTCGAGACCACCGCTGGCGGCGCGGTGAGGGTCGGCCATCGCGTAGACCAGCTCACTGATGCCAGCGGCGATCAGTGCCTGTGAACAGGGGCCGGTGCGCCCCTGGTGATTGCACGGTTCGAGGGTGACATAGGCGGTCGCGCCCCGGGCGCTGGCGCCGGCTACGGCAAGGGCATTGATTTCGGCGTGTGGTTCCCCGGCGCGGTGGTGGTAGCCCTCGGCAACCACCCTGCCATCGCGGGCGATCACACACCCGACCCGGGGATTGGGCCGCGCCGTGTACCAGCCCCGGCGGGCCAGGCCGAGCGCCATGGCCATGCAGTGTCGATCGAAGGTGCTGAACACCGGGCTCACGGGAGTGCTCCCACCTCGGGATCGGTGAGATCGCTACTTTCGAGATTGGTGCTTTCGAGATTGCTGCCTTCGAGCCTGTCCAGCTCGGCACGAAACTCACTGATATCCTGAAAGCTGCGATACACCGAGGCAAAGCGCACATAGGCAACCTGGTCGAGCTCCCTGAGCGCCATCATCACCCGCTCGCCCACCAACCGCGAGGGCACTTCCCGCTCGCCGGTGGTTTGCAGGCCGCGCTTGATCTGGGCAATAGCGGCTTCGATCTCCTCGACGCTCACCGGACGCTTTTCGAGAGCCCGCTGCAGGCCGGAACGCAGTTTGTTCTCGTCGAAGGGTTGGCGGGTACCATCCGTCTTGATGACCCTGGGCATCAGCAATTCCGCCACTTCGAAGGTGGTGAAACGCTCGCGGCAGGACAGGCACTCCCGGCGGCGGCGCACCTGCCCGCCATCGGCCACCAGGCGAGAGTCGATTACCTTGGTGTCATCGGCGCCACAAAAAGGGCAGTGCATGACGGAATACCCTTGAGATCAATAGGTTAGAATAGTAGCACAGACATAAAAAAAACCCTGCACTGGAAACTGCAGGGTTTTGACCGCGATCAACCGTAAACCGGATGGCGGCGGCAGATGGCGAGCACTTTGTCGCGCACCGCGGGAATCACCTCGGCGCTGCTGCCCCGCTCCAGCGAGTCGAGCACGTCGCAGATCCAGCCCGCCAGCTGGCGGCATTCATCTTCCCTGAAGCCGCGGGTGGTGACCGCCGGCGTGCCGATCCGCAGCCCGGAGGTGACAAAGGGCGACCGGGGATCATCGGGCACCGAGTTCTTGTTGACAGTGATATACGCCTCGCCGAGGGCGGCATCGGCATCCTTGCCGGTGTATTCCTTGCCGATCAGATCGATCAGCATCAGGTGGTTGTCGGTGCCGCCGGAGACGATCTTGTAGCCCCGCTCCTGCAGCACTGCCGCCATCGCCCGGGCATTGGTCACCACCTGCTTCTGGTAGATCTTGAATTCAGGGGACAGCGCTTCCTTGAAGGCCACCGCCTTGGCGGCGATCACATGCATCAGCGGTCCACCCTGGATACCTGGGAATACTGCGGAATTCAGCTTCTTGTAGAAATCGTCCGACTGCCCCTTGGCAAGAATGATACCGCCGCGGGGACCGCGCAGTGTCTTGTGGGTGGTGCTGGTGACGACATGGGCATGGGGCAGCGGGCTCGGGTACTCGCCAACGGCCACCAGACCGGCGACGTGCGCCATGTCCACCCAGAAGATGGCGCCGACCTTGTCGGCAATGGCGCGCATGCGGGCCCAGTCCTTGTAGCGGGAGTAGGCGGAAAAACCACCGATGATCATCTTCGGCTTGGTTTCCAGCGCGATGCGCTCCATCTCGTCGTAGTTGATCACGCCGGTCTCGGTGTCGAGGCCATAGGGCACGATGTTGTACTGTTTGCCGGAGAAGTTGGCCGGGTTGCCGTGGGTCAGGTGACCGCCCTGGGCCAGGTTCATGCCCATCACGGTATCGCCGGGGCTGACCAGGGCGAGGAAGATCGCGGCATTGGCCTGAGCGCCGGAATGGGGCTGAACGTTGGCGTAATCGCAATCGAACAGCTGCTTGATCCGGTCGATGGCCAGCTGTTCGGCGACGTCGACAAACTCGCAGCCACCGTAGTAGCGCTTGCCCGGATAGCCCTCGGCGTACTTGTTGGTCAGCACCGAGCCCTGGGCCTCCATGACCGCGGGGCTCGCGTAGTTCTCTGAGGCGATGAGCTCGATGTGGTCTTCCTGGCGGCGCTCTTCGTGCTGAATGGCGGTCAGGAGTTCGGCGTCGTACTGGGCTAGAGTCAAGGATTTGTCGTACATGGCGGTGCGCTGTCCCGGATTGGCGAAGAAGAAGGAAGGAATTCGAGAAAGGCGCGAATTTTACACAATCTCGGAGGGGGTTGCACGTTTCGCGTACCCGCAACCGGACAGCGGCGGTCACCCTTGCGCGCCACACCGACAGGTGCCACAGGTGCGACGGACCGCCGGCAATGGCCGGCGCAGCGCTATCACGTGAAACGTACCCCGTCCTTCTGCTACATTACTCCCATGTCACTCCTGCCCGAACGCCCCCTGCTGCTGTCCCCGCAACTCGCCGCCACCCTTGGTCTCGAGGAAGCACTGCTGTACCAGTTGCTGGCCGACCTGCAAAGCCTTGGCCGCGGCGAACGGCACGGCGGGTTCCTGTGGTTCGGTGTCGAGTGCCGCCAGATGCAGGCTCTGCTGCCGTTCTGGACGGCGCAGGATATCCGCCGCATCAGCCACAGCCTGCGCGACAAGGGAGTGCTGCTGGTCGGCGACCTGCCCTTTGGCATCGATGACGAATTCCGCTTCGCCTTCAACGAAAAGGCGGCCATGGAGTCTGCCGGTGGCGACGGCAGGGAAGCGCCTCGCGCCTCCCCCTCCAGGGTGGCGGAACGCACCCCCGCCAGGACGCTGGCGGCGGACTGGGCACCGGCTCCCGACGTGGTGGCCCAACTCGGCCAGTACGGCATTCCGGCGGATTTCGTCGACGGCCAGATCGCCGAGTTCATTACCTACTGGCACGAGCGCCGCGAACCGCGCCACAGCTGGAACGCCAAGTTTCTCAAGCAGACGCTGCGCCTGTGGCGGGAGGAAGAAGTGCGCAGCGCCCAGCGCGGCCGGGAGATCGTGATGACCGCCGACTGGCAGCCGTCGGCAGAGGCCGTGCGCATCCTGACGGAACAGACCGGCATCAACATCAACTTCATCGAGGATGCGGTGCCCGAATTCATCCTCTACTGGCGGGAGCGGGGCGAGCGGCGCAGCACCTGGAATTCCGATTTCGTCCGCCACGTAAAGCGCCAGTGGGCGCGCTTTACCCTGTCACTGGAGCACGACAGCGAACCGCGCCCGCTGATCCGCGACTGGCAGCCCAGCGACGACCTTTTCGAGGTACTGAAGCTGGCCAATATCCCCCGCGACTTCGCCGCCGCGGAGCTGCCCGCCTTCCTGCTGTTCTGGCGGGAGAACGGCCAGGCATCGAGCTCCTGGAATACAAAATTCCTGCAGCATGTAAAGCGCCAGTGGGCGCGCCGCGCCACCGAGAGAGACAGCGACCATGAAAGACAGCAACGACCTGGTGCGACAGTCAATACGCGCCATCGCAGCCTCGTCGACGACCTCACCGACCGCAGCTGGGCCGGCTGAGCAACGCGCCCAGGACCCGGCCCTGATCGATACCATCAATCAGGTGTTTACCCTGTTCCGCGTCAACTACCACAACCAATACCACGCCGCTTTCGGCGAGGTGGCGGTGCTCAACCAGGCCAAGCGACTGTGGAAAGAAGCCCTGGCGCCCTTCAGCAACGAGCAGATCCTCCGCGCCGCCCGCGAAGTCATCGAGGAATCCGACTACCTGCCGACCCTGCACCGGATGCTCACCGCCTGCGAGACGACTCTCGCCAGCGAGGGCTTGCCCGGGGTGCTCGCGGCCTACCGGGAAGCCGCCAACGCCCCCAGCCCGAAGAACGCCCAGCGCTGGTCGCACCCCGCGGTATACCTGGCGGGCAAGCAGGTCGGCTGGCACACCATGGCGCACCTGGCGGAGAACCGCTCCTTCCCCCTCTACGCCAAGGCCTACCGGGAGCTGATCAAGCGCGTGCTGGCGGGGGAAAATCTCGCCGTGGACAGCGCTCCGGCACTGGAGGAAAAGCACGGCCCGGTGCTGACCCGGGACGATGTGCGCGACAAGATCCGCGCGCTCAAGGCGCTGTTTCCCTGAACCGGCGAATAGCCCGCCGCCCTCGCCTCGCCAGGCGATCGCATTATGTACAAAACTGCACTTCTTGAACTGGCAAGCGTGAGACCGTAGGCGTTGGAAGCGCTTTCGAGACTGTCAGCGCCAGGTATGGGTTCACGGCAGGTCTCGAAAGTGCTTTCAAAGGCTGTGGCCGGGCTACGACGCTCCACACACCCCGGATCAAGCATAACGCGATCTCCCTCACTTCACCTCGATCGCCATCTTCCACGTTAGCGCCGCTCGCGCTAGAATCCGCGCCCCGTCCCGGCCGCGCCGCGCGGGACAGCGCCTGGCGATCGCCAGGCCTTCGCCATCTGGCCATCCCCGTCAGGCAGCCCTATGCACCGCACCAGGTTACACCGTCTTTTTCTGCCGCTCCTGTCGGCAGCGCTGCTCCTTGTCGCCTGCACTGGCACCGTGGACACCGTGAGAGCCGCCGCCGAAGAAAAGCTTCGCCAGACCCTGGCCCGCCAGTTTGGCCGCCAGCTCAGCGCGACTCTCGATGTCATCGTCCAGGGCCTCGGCGCCGCTGGCGGATTCCTCGACAACCCCCTGGTGCGTGTCCTGCTGCCGCCCCCGGTCGGACTGGTGATCGACGTCGCCCGCGACTTTCACCAGAACCCCCGCGCCGCCCTGCTGGAGACACTGATGAACCGCGCCGCCGAGCAGGCGATTCCCGGCGCCGGCCCGATCCTGCGGACGATGCTGGGCGATATGGGCAGGTCGGACATGCAAAGCCTGTTCGAAGCCGGCAGAACCGCCACCACCGACCACCTGCGGGCAACCGCAGCGAGCGCGGTGCACGGCGCCCTGCTGCCGGTAATCAGCGAAAACCTGGCCGCCAACGGCGCGATCGCGATCTACGGCGAACTGCTCAAGGCCCATGAATGGGCAGTGCTGATCGCCGACATCCCGGCTACCGCGCAAGCCGTGGCGGCGGAGGACCTCGGCGAATACGTGACCGCCAGGGCCGTGGACGGCCTGTTCCGGACATTGGGGGACAAGGAACTCCTGATCCGCGAAGGCATCGCCGATCTGGCTCCGAATGAATGGTAGAGCGCCGCCCGAAGGGCGGCGCCGAAAGCGCTACTTGCGCACCAGGCGATAAAGAAACAACAGCACCAGGGCACCTATGATGGCCGTGCCGATACTCCCGAGACTCAGGTCCGCCACCCCGCCAAACCCGAAGAAAGCCCCCAGGTAACCGCCGACGAAAGCGCCGGCAATCCCGATCAGGATGGTGATGATCAGGCCGCCGGGATCGCGCCCGGGCATGATCCACTTGGCCAGCACACCGGCGATAAGACCGAGAATAATCCACGAAATAATACCCATCTATTCTTCTCCTTTTGGTTATAGATGCCGAGCAGGGCCTAGATTGCCCTGCGTTACAGGCTAGTGGTCCAAGTGGAGAAACGCAAATCGGGCGTACACCTCAGGCGCTTCCGGCCACTTCCACCCGATCCACCTTCTGGAAGCCGCGGGGCAGCTTGTTGCCGCGCCGACCGCGTTCGCCCTTGTAGTGCTCGAGATCCGCCAGGCTCATGTTCAGATGGCGCTTGCCGGAGTACACCAACAACTGCTGGCCCGGCGCGATCACCGCGACGCCGAGCATGAATTCCTCGCGACTGGCGAGGCGCGACGATGGAATACTGAGAATCTTGTTGCCCTTGCCCTTGCTGAGTTCCGGCAGTTCCGCCGCCAGGAACACCAGCATCCGGCCCTCGTTACTCACCGCCACCACCAGGGCATTATCGAGGCTGTCGATCACCGCGGGCGGCAGCACCCGGCCACCGGCGGGAATGGTGATCGCCGCCTTGCCGGCGCGGTTGCGGCTTTGCAGGTCGCCGAGGCGTGCCACGAAGCCGTAGCCGGCATCGGTGGCCATCAGCACCGGGGCCTTATCGTCGCCCATCAGCATGCCGATGAACGAGGCCCCCGATGGCGGGGACAGCCGCCCGGTAAGGGGTTCGCCCTGACTGCGCGCCGAGGGCAGGGTGTGGGATTGCACGCTGTAGCTGCGACCGCTGGAATCGACGACCACCACATCCTGGTTGCTGCGCCCCTTCACCGCCGCGAGGAAGCCGTCGCCGGACTTGTAGCTGAGGCTCAGCGGGTCCAGATCGTGGCCCTTGCCGGCGCGGATCCAGCCCTTGTCGGACAGCACCACGGTGACCGGCTCGGTGGTGATCAGGTCCTTTTCGGAGAACGCCTCGGCTTCGGCCCGGCTGACGATGGGGGAGCGGCGGTCGTCGCCGAACTGCGCGGCGGCGGCCAGCAGTTCCTTCTTCACCAGGCTCTTGAGACGCGCCTCGGAGCCGAGGATTTTTTCCAGCTCTTCGCGCTCCCTGGCCAACTCATCCTGCTCGCCGCGAATTTTCATCTCCTCAAGCCGCGCCAGATGACGCAGCTTGAGGTCGAGGATGGCCTCGGCCTGGATATCGGAGAGGCTGAAGCGCGCCATCAATTCCGCCTTGGGCTGGTCCTCGTAGCGGATGATGGCGATCACCTCGTCGATGTTGAGGAAGGCGATCAGCAAACCGTCGAGGATATGCAGGCGGTTCTGTACTTTCTGCAGGCGGTATTCGAGGCGGCGGCGCACCGTGGCCAGGCGGAAGCCATTCCACTCGCGGAGGATGGTATCGAGCGCCTTCACCCCCGGGCGGCCGTCGACGCCGATGATATTGAGGTTGATGCGGTAGCTGCGTTCCAGGTCGGTGGTGGCGAACAGATGGCTCATCAGGGCATCGAGGTCGACCCGGTTGGAGCGCGGCACGATCACCAGGCGGGTGGGATTCTCATGGTCGGACTCGTCCCGCAGGTCCGCCACCATGGGCAGTTTCTTGGCCTGCATCTGGCCGGCGATCTGTTCGAGGATTTTCGCCGGGGAGGCCTGGTGGGGCAGTGCGGTGACGATGATGTCGCCGTCCTCCCGGGTCCACACCGCGCGCATCCGCACACTGCCGCGCCCGGTCTCATAGGCGCTGATGATGTCTGCCCGCGAGGAGATGATCTCCGCCTCGGTGGGAAAGTCCGGCCCCTGGATATGTTCGGCCAGTTCGCGCACGCTGGCCCTGGGCTGGTCGAGCAGGTGGATGCAGGCGCTCACCACTTCCCGCAGGTTGTGGGGCGGGATATCGGTGGCCATGCCGACGGCTATGCCGGTGGTGCCGTTGAGCAGCACGTTGGGCACCTGGGCGGGCAGCACCATGGGCTCGTCGAGGGTGCCGTCGAAGTTGGGTTTCCAATCCGCCGTGCCCTGGCCCAGCTCGCCCAGCAGCAGGTCGGCAAACCCCGTCAGCCGCGATTCGGTGTAGCGCATCGCGGCGAAGGATTTGGGATCGTCCGGCGAGCCCCAGTTGCCCTGGCCGTCGACCAGCGGGTAGCGGTAGCTGAAGGGCTGGGCCATCAGCACCATCGCCTCGTAGGCGGCGCTGTCGCCGTGGGGATGGAATTTGCCGATCACGTCGCCCACGGTGCGGGCCGACTTCTTGTACTTGGCGCTGGCCTTGAGGCCGAGTTCGCTCATCGCGTAGATGATGCGCCGCTGCACCGGCTTGAGGCCATCGCCGATATGGGGCAGCGCCCGGTCCATGATCACGTACATGGAGTAGTTGAGATAAGCCTGTTCAGTGAACTCGGCGAGGGAGCGGCGCTCCACGCCTTCGAGGCTCAGATCGAGATTGTCGGTCATGGTTGTTCCATCGTGGATGCGGCGGTCAGATCAGCACTTCGGCGAGGTTGCCTTTCGATTCCAGCCAGGTTTTGCGGTCGCCAGAGCGTTTTTTGGCGAGCAGCATGTCGAGGATTTCCTCGGTGCCCCGGCGGTCGTCGAAGCCGAGCTGAACCAGCCGTCGGGTGTCGGGGTCCATGGTGGTCTCCCGCAATTGCAGGGGATTCATCTCGCCGAGCCCCTTGAAGCGGGTGACCTGGGGCTTGCCGCGCTTCTTCTCGGCGTCGAGGCGTTCGAGAATGCCATCCCGCTCGGCGTCGTCGAGGGCGTAGTAAATATCCTTGCCGAGATCGATGCGGTACAGCGGCGGCATCGCCACGTAGACGTGCCCCGCCTCCACCAGCGGCTGGAAATGGCGCACGAACAACGCGCACAGCAGCGTGGCGATGTGCAGGCCATCGGAATCGGCGTCGGCGAGGATGCAGATCTTGCCGTAGCGCAGCTGGGTGAGGTCGGCGGCACCGGGGTCGACGCCGATGGCCACGGCGATGTCGTGGACCTCCTGCGAGGCCAGCACGTCGGCGCCATCCACCTCCCAGGTGTTGAGGATCTTGCCGCGCAGCGGCATGATCGCCTGAAACTCCCGGTCGCGGGCCTGTTTCGCGGAGCCGCCGGCGGAGTCGCCCTCCACCAGGAACAGTTCGCTGGCCATCGAGTCGCCGCTGGAACAGTCGGCCAGCTTGCCGGGCAGGGCGGGGCCGGTGGTGATTTTCTTGCGCGCCACCTTCTTGTTTGAACGCAACCGGCGCTGGGCGCTGTTGATGCAGAGTTCGGCGAGGGTTTCGGCATCGCCGGTGTGCTGGTTGAGCCACAGGCTGAAGGCGTCCTTGACGATACCCGAGACAAAGGCCGCCGCCTGTCGCGATGACAGCCGTTCCTTGGTCTGGCCGGAAAACTGCGGGTCGGACATCTTGAACGACAGCACGTGACTGCACGGATCCCAGATATCGTCGGGCGCCAGCTTCACCCCCCGCGGCAGCAGGCTGCGGAATTCGCAGAATTCGCGCATCGCTTCCAGCAGCCCGGTGCGCAGGCCATTGACGTGGGTGCCGCCCTGGACGGTGGGGATCAGGTTGACGTAGCTTTCCTGGATCAGGGCGCCGCCCTCGGGCTGCCACTGCACCGCCCAGTCCACCGCTTCGCTGCTGCCGGCGAAGGAGCCCACGAAGGGCTGTGCCGGCAGCGTTTCCCACTCCGCCGTGGCGCTGCCGAGGTAATCGGCGAGACCGTCCTGATAAAGCCAGGTGTCGGATTCACCGCTGGTCTCGTCGAGGAAAGTGACTTCGAGCCCCGGGCACAGCACCGCCTTGGCCCGCAGCACGTGGCGCAGGCGGCTGAGGGAAAACTTCACCGAATCGAAGTACTTCGGGTCCGCCAGAAAGCGCACGCTGGTGCCGGTGTTGCGCTTGCCGCAACTGTCGATCACGGCCAGTTCGCTGACCTTGTCGCCGCCGGCAAAGGCCATGCGGTAGACCTGACCGCCGCGGCGAATGGTCACCTCCAGGCTCGACGACAGGGCATTGACCACCGAGACCCCCACGCCGTGCAGGCCGCCGGAGAACTGGTAGCTCTTGTTGGAGAACTTGCCGCCGGCGTGGAGTGTGGAGAGGATCACCTCCACCCCCGGCCGCCCCTGCTCGGGATGGATATCCACCGGCATGCCGCGACCGTCGTCGGTCACCGACAGGGAGCCGTCGCGATACAGCACCACGTCGATTCTGCGGGCATGGCCGGCGAGAGCCTCGTCGACGCTGTTGTCGATCACCTCCTGGGCCAGGTGGTTGGGCCGCGAGGTGTCGGTGTACATGCCGGGGCGCTTGCGCACCGGGTCGAGGCCGGTGAGGACCTCGATATCTTCCGCTGTGTAGTTACTCATAATCGCTAGTCGTTCCAGAGCCGGGCCAGGCCCAGCAAAAAATATTCGGCAGGAATCGTTCAAAACCCTGAAAGGCGTGATCGCCACCCTCTTCCACCGTCAACCGGCAGTCCCGATACTTGTCGAGGGCATGCCGATAATCCAGTACTTCATCACCGCTTTGCAACAGCACCCACAGATTCTGCGGGACGGGCAGCGGGTCTATCTCCCAGCGGACAAAAGCATCGATATGGCGCTGCTCGAACAGGTATTCCTCGCCGCTGTGAAAATTCTTCTGCCGGCCGAGCAAGTACTCCCGGCCGCGCCAGGGTCTGACAGCCGGGTTGATCAGCACGCCCTTGCAGGCGAAGGTCTGGGACACCCAGGTGGCGTAAAAGCCACCCATGGAACTGCCCGCCACCAGGGTATCGGCGCCGACCCGGGCGGCGCCGATCGCTTCGAGTGTCGCCATCGCCTCCTCGGGGTAAGGACTCAGCAGGGGGCACTCGAAAGCGACATCCGGATGGTGGCGCGCCAGCCACTCCCGGGTTTGCACCGCCTTGTGAGACTGGGGGGAGCTGTTGAAGCCGTGGAGATAGAGCAGGTGCATGAATCCTGTCCGGGTAAAACGTGGCCGGATTATAGCCGCCGGGACAGGGCAGACAACAGCCGCACCGGCAGCGCTGGAGGCTAGTCAGTACCCGCTGATATGAGTGTCCACCCGCTCGGCGGTATCGGCGATGGCGACGATGCCCGTGGCGTGGCTGCCATCGGAGTGGAGATCGATCCAGCGATAAGCCGGCGGCTCGGTGGCAATGGCGAAATCATCGCTGCCAGCGGCGAACTGGAAGCAGGTCGACGGCGTGGTGTACAGCGGAATGCCGGCGAATTCGGCGAATCCCTCCTGATGGACATGGCCGGTGAACACCGCCCGCACCTGTGGGTGGCGACGGAGGATGGCCGCCAGCTCTTCGCCATTGGCCACTTGCTGGCGATCGAGCCAGCGGCAGCCGATCGCTGTCGGCGGATGGTGCATGAACAGGGCCACGGGGTGGTCCTCCAGGGCCTCCAGGGTGGTGCCGACGGCGGCGAGCTGGTCGCCATCGAGATAGCCACCCACGGCCTCGGGTACCGCCGTATTGAGGCACAGGAGGCGCCACCTGCCCACCGCGACCACCGGCTCGAAAGGCGGCAGGAGGCTGTGCGCGCACATCCGCTCAAAGACGTCGTGGTTGCCCGGCAACCAGCTGTAGGGCAGACCGGTGCCCGCCATGCGATGACAGAAAAGCTGATAGGCCGGGGCAACTCCCTGCGCGGCGATATCGCCGGTGACCATGATCCGGTCCACCGGCTCGCCGGCGGCACCGATGCGCTGCAACACTTCCATGAAACTGTAATAGGGACGGACGCCGGCGAGGCGGTATTCGCTGTCGGCACCGAGGTGGCAGTCCGTTATCTGGATGATGCGGACCGGCCGGTTCGCGGATGTTGCAGAGTCGTGCACTGTTCAAGACCCATGACGGTATGCATGCCCCTCAATCGATAAACTCGTAAGGGCTGTCGACAGCATACCCAGTGTGAATGGCAATGGACAACCATTCCGCCAGGAAACGGTTCCATTGGGATTTTTCATCGGGCTGGTGCATGACCCTGTTGGGGTAGGGGTAGCGCGGGCGGATGCGGCGCGTGCGGTCAAACCCCACCACCTCCGCCAGCCGCGCATCGTGGTAGAGGCGCACCCGGATAACCGGAAAACACCGCCACGGCGCCGGCTCCCGGATGCGCTCGGCGACCTCGATCAGCGACGTGTAGGGCGACCGCTCCAGCACCGCGATGGCGAACTGCCGCCCGCCCCGGTCATCGACACTGAAAACCTGGCCGTCGACGTCATCCATGGCCGGAAACAGCCGGCGCAACCGCACGTAGTTCGCCTCGCAATCCGCCATGAACTTTTTGAGATCTACCTTGTAACGCAAAATACTGTTTCCCGGAATATATGAATAACAGAGGCTTGTGGCCGCGCTCAGCCCTCGCCCGCGACCTTCGTGCCTCCCGCGAGGCCGCCATGATGCAGGGCAAGCCACTGCAAGGCAATAATCAGCGGAGCATTGTTGCACGATCCGGCGGCCAGCCCGGCCATTGCCTCGTCGCGAGTGATGATATGCAGGCGGATATCCTCGTTTTCATCCGCCAGGCCGTGAATACCCCCCTTGCCCTGGAGGTCCGCCTGGGCGCAGTAAAGAGTCATGCGCTCGTCGGTGCCGCCGGGACTCACCAGATAGTCGGCGATGAGCTGCAGCCTGGCATCGCGAATTCCCGCTTCCTCCACCAGCTCCCGGCGCGCCACCTCTTCGAGGGTCTCGCCCTCCTCCACCACGCCCGCCACCACCTCCAGCAGCCAGGGTCCACCGGGATCGTCGAGAGCCCCGACCCGGAACTGCTCCAGCACACCGACCAGATCGCGCTGCGGATCGTAGAGCAACACCCCCACGGCGCTGCCGCGAACGAACAGTTCGCGGCTGTACACCGCGCTCCAGCCGCCGCTGAACAAGCGGTGGCGAAGCCGGTATTCGACCATGCGGAAAAACCCCTGGAACAGGGTCTTGCGCTCGACAACCTCATAATCATCGGAGGAAAACCATCGCTTGCCAATCATCGCGTCACTCCTGAAAATACCTGGACAAAGAAGATACTCTGTTCGTAAGAAATGGTAAAAGCGGCAGACACCCTTTCCGGATTTGCGCTATCATCCCTCCCAACTTTTCGGCCCATGGAACTGGGGCTACCTCCCCCTCCGGCCACCAATCTGCATCACGCCGTCTCAAGGAATATTCTGAAACAATGAAGAAGATTGCCCGCAAACTGCTCTGCGCCGCCATTCTCGTCAGTCCGATGAGCGGCTTTTCCGATACCCTCTCGGAGATTTTCGATCTCGCCGTGAACAACGACCCGCAATTGCGCGCGGCGCACGCCGCCTATATGGCCGGCAAGGAATCGAAGAACATCGGCCGCGCCGGACTGCTGCCGCGGGTGATCGGCAGCGCCGAATACTCCGAGACCGATTCCGATGACTATTCCCGCTCGGTGTTCGTCCTGGACGGGCAAACGGTCGATTCCGGCTCTTCCGGCCGCGGCGACGCCGAGCAGACCATCTTCGGCGTCTCGTTGACCCAGCCGCTGTTCAACCTGCCGGCCTGGTATGATTTCAAGCAGGGCCGCACCATCAGCGACCAGGCCCGCATCCAGTATGCCGCCGAACAACAGGAGCTGATTCTGCGGGTCACCGAAGCCTACTTCAACGTTCTCAGGGCCAGCGAAAACCTGACCAGCGCCATCGCCGAGCAGGAAGCCATCGGCCGCCAGCTCGAGCAGACCCGCCAGCGCTATGACGTGGGTCTGCTGCCCATCACCGACGTCCACGAAGCCCAGGCCGCTTTCGACGACGCGCGAGTCAACACCCTGGAGCTGCGCGGCAGCCTCAACGTCGCCTTCGAGGCTCTGGAAGTCCTCACCGGGCGCCCGCATCAACAACTCGCCGGCCTGACTGCCAACTTTCCGGTCAACGATCCCGAGCCCGGCGCGCGGGAGGAGTGGGTGAACTTTTCACTGCAGAACAACCTCGACCTCAAGGTTACGCAGCTCGCCCGGGATGCCGCCAGCCATAACGCCGACGCCCGCAAGGCCGAGCACCTGCCGACCCTGACCGGCTCCTACAGCTACACCGATACCGATTTCGACAAGGATTTTCGCGGCCGCAGCCTCACCGGCGACCGCATCAACACGCCGTCGGCCAATGACAACGAGGTCAGTGTCGTCGCTCTGCGCCTCGACGTGCCGATCTTCACCGGCGGCCTGGTGAGCGCCCAGCGCCGCCAGGCCTACCAGCAGTACGTGCAGGCCGAGGAGACCGCCAACGCCGTGCAGCGCAACGTCACCCAGCAGGCGCGCACCAGCCACCTCAACGTGGTCACCAACGCCGCCCGCGTCACCGCCCGCCAACAGGCCATCATCTCCGCCGACAGCGCCCTGGAAGCAACCCGGGCAGGTTACGAGGTGGGCACCCGCAATATCGTCGACGTGCTGTTTGCCGAGCGCACCCTGTACCAGGCCAAGCGCAACTACGCCAACGCCCGCTACGACTACATCGCCAGCACTCTGGAATTGAAGAGAGTTGCCGGCCAGCTGAGTCCGTCCGACGTCTACCAGCTCAATGCCTGGCTCGACCCGGCCCTGATCATCGAACCCACAACCGTTCGATAACGTCGAGCAGGCGCGCCATCGCTCCGCGGTTGGCCTCGGCCACCCCGCGGGCCCTTTCGCCCATCGCCACCCTGCCCTCCGGATCGCCCAGCAGCCGCTCGACAGCAGCGGCAAGCTCCGGCGCCGACGAACAGATCGCCATCCCGCCTGCCGCCTGCAGCAAGCCGGCCATCTCGCTGAAGTTGAATAGCGACGGCCCCGACAGCACCGGCACCGCCCAGGCCGCCGGTTCGATCAGATTGTGGCCGCCGGTGGCGACCAGGCTGCCGCCCACGAAAGCGACATCGCAGGCGCCGAAAAAATCCGCCAACTCCCCCATGGTGTCCCCCAGCAGTACCTGATCGGCCGCCCCCGGCGCGGCGCCGGTGCTGCGCCTGACCAGGCCGAGGCCGCGTTCGCGACAGAGGCCTGCCACCTCATCGAAGCGCTCGGGATGGCGCGGCACCAGCACCAGCAGGGTATCCGGATGCTGCCTCAGCACCCGGTCGAAAGCATCGAGCACAATGGCATCTTCACCCTCGTGGGTGCTGGCTACCAGCCACACCCGCCGGCCCGCGGCGCCCCGCCACTGCGCGGCCAGCGCAGCGGCCCGCTGGCGCCGAGCGGCGTCGACCTCCAGGTCGAACTTGATATTGCCAGTCACCTGCAGCCGCTGGGGCTCGAGTCCAAGCGCCAGAAACCGCTGGCCGTCATCCCCGGTCTGGGCGGCAACCACCGTCACCTTCGCCAGCATATCCTTGACCAGCGGGGCGAAACGTCCGTATCCCGCCGCCGACCGGGCCGACAGCCGGGCATTGGCCAGCACCACCGGCACGCCGCTGCGACCACAGGCATGGAGAATATTGGGCCACAGTTCGGTTTCCATGATGATCACCAGCGCCGGATCGGTACGCCGCAGGAAACGTCTCACCGCACCCGGCAGATCGTAGGGCGCGTAGACATGGTGGACACTATCGCCAAAAGCGGCGCGCACCCGCTCCGAGCCGGTCGGGGTCATGGTCGTGACCACCAGCCGGGCCGCCGGATAACGCTGCTGCAGACTGCGGATCAGCGGGATCGCCGCCAGCGTCTCGCCCACTGACACCGAGTGCACCCAGATCGCCGCCTGCCCTCTGGGCAGTGCCGGCCCGAAGCCGAAGCGCTCGCCCCAGCGGCGGGCATAAGCGGGCGCCCGACGGGCGCGCCACAGCAGCCGCAGGACCACCATCGGCATCAACAAATAAATCAGAGCAGTGTAGAAAAATCGCGCCAAAGTGCACCCCCGGGCAGAGGATAGCGATGGCCGGTTGCCGGTGCAAAGACTTTCCTCCCGCCGCTCCCTCAGCGCAGCTATGTTCCACCCGGGCGGGGGCAATTTGTGGGGCGGCCCCCGACCCACTTCATGTCCTCCTTCAGGATGCGCTGGATTTCCAGTACCGCAGCGGCGTTCTGTTGCACGCTGTGGCCCGATATGATGATCTTCTCGGACAGTGCGCCGGGAAGGTGGGCGCTGCGGTAAGGCACCAGGCCGTCATCGGAGTCAGCCAACGACACCCTGGGATTGACCTGGGCCACGATCGAGTGATAACGCACCAGGGGCGAGATGGGCAGGTCTGTCGCGGTGCGCACGAAAGGGTCGTTCTTGTCGAGGTTGTTGACGCTGTTGGGTATCACCCACAGCTTTTCGCGGCTGTCGGCAGTCGCATTCGGCACCAGTTTCTCGGTGATCTCTTCGAGTACTGTGATCGGGAAGCGGATGAATCCAGCCATCCAGCGACCCAGACGCCCACCGGCGATGGTCGTACCTCGATGCGGCGCGGCGACGAAGATGGCCCTGCCGATCTGCGGGAAAGGCTCGAAACGCAACATTGGGCCGATGCGCTCGATCTGCTCGGGGGTCAGCTGGCTGCGGTCCACCGCCAGCTGTATCAGCGATTGGTCGGCCGCCGACACCATCAAGCGTGCGATGACACCGCCCATGCTGTGCCCCACCAGCACCAGATCGGCAGAGGCCGGTGCCTGACCGGAAGGGTCGAAATGCGCCAGGGTGTCGTCGAGTGCCCGGCGAATCATGGCGTGGTTCACGGCGATCGGCATGTTGGTGGGATAGTAGACCTGCCAGATCTGGTAGTGCTGGCGCAGGCTCTCATCCCCCAGGATCTCATTGGCCAGTTCCACCCAGGCCTCAGGGCTGCTGGCCAGGCCGTGCAGCATGACGATGATCCGCCGGTTCGGATCGTAAGGTTGCATCAGGTAGACATGGGGGCGGTCGATGCCGCCCTCACGTCCAAGCAGGCTGCGCAGCGACTGTCGGCTGAAGCCGGCGCGGGACAGCCACAGCCCATAGCCGGCAGTGAAATTGGCAGCCAGTGGCACGGGTTGACCATGCAGCATGGCAGCCGATTCGACGTAGGGGTCGTGCACCGTCAAGCGGGCGGTACGGGTGCGCAGTACAGTGTCCAGGTCTTCCCCGTCCGGGTGCAACAGAATCGTCATGGACGGCGCGGGCATCTCGCTCCATGGCAGCGGCTGGGCATAGCGGCCCGCCAGCGGGCGGCCGCTTTGGGTCGGGGCCACCGCCAACGGCTGGTCCGGCATGACTGCCACCAGTTCGGCGCCGAAGCCATCGCGCCGGTAAAGGCTGCGCAACCCACGGAAAGACAGGGACGAGGCGGGCAGGAGTTCGGCTGGCACCGCCGCACCGCGTGACAGGCGCGTACTGCCCATATCGAGCTGTATCACCCAACCGGCGATGTCCCGGCTGCTCTGTGCCTGCAATTGCGCAGGCAGTTGTTGGCGCATCTCGAACAGCCCCGTGGCGGCGCGCTCGACAGCGTGGTTGTACCAATCGCGTACCTGGGTCTGGCGATCCTCGAAGGCCCGCTCGCCGGGCGTGCGGTCGCCGAAGAACAGGTAGGCATAGGCATGGCGGATGGTCTCAAGCCAGGCGGCCTGTTGCTCCGGCCCGGGTTTCATGGTGTATGCCCGCGCCAGCCAAAGTTCGGACAGCGCCGCCAGGCGCCGATCCGTGGCAACACCGGTCACCGCGGCCAGGGCTTCAACGCAATCCCGCGCGGTCGGCGTCGCGCAGGCACCTGCATCCAATGCCGCTACCCTGATGGTCTGGCTGGTCGCATCGCTGAGCTTGCCGCGTGTCAGGATATCTCCGCGCTTGAGTTCGATGGCCTCCTCGGCATTCAGCGTATGGACTTCGACCGCAGGTCCGAACTCACGCAAGATCGAGCAGCCCCCCAGCAACGAGGAGGCAACGGCAAGTAATACCAGCGGGCGACAGCGCTGTACGAACCTCATGGGCGCACCTCGTCGACCGGAATGCCAGGCACGCCCTGCCGAATCGCCATCGAGAAATCGCGCCCTGATACATCGGCGGCCAGGGCGCGCTCGTTGATGTGGCCCAGCGACTGCAGTTCGGCGTAGCGATAGCCGGGCGTCAGCCCGTGCAGATCGCGGGCGTACTCCGCAAAGCGTCCCGACACCAGCAACCGATAGTCCAACGGCAGGGTCGGGGCAATAAGCCGGGCCAGCTCGAACACAACCGTCGTGCAGTTGCTGGTCAGCGTATTGTAAAAGCGCGGGGAGCGCCGCAGTTCGTTGGCCGCGCGCAGGTATTCCAGAAACAGCGCGCGAACATTCGCCTGGTCCATTTGCAGCCGGTAAAGGTAGACATCCTCGCCTCGGACATTGCTGCGGGTTCGCAGGATGTCGCGCTCATCGGCCGCCATCAGGATCTGCTCGAACTGACGGAAGAATCCACCGACCGTCGAAAAGGATTCGTGGCGCTCCTTGCGTATTTCCACCGAGAACACGATCCGCTCACCACCGTCGAAGCCGAATGACACCAGCGTGTGGGCTATATGCGGACCCATCCAGTAGGAAAGCACCAGGTCGGCGCTGCGCAGCCGGTCCAGCTCGTATGTACGGTTCTCCCAGCGCGGGCTGTAGTCGGTCTCGCTGCGCCACTCGAAGTTGCGCACGTTTTCCAGGTCAACCTGGTTGCCGTCGATCCTGGCCTCCAGCAACCGGGCGACGTCGTCGGCCCACAGCCGTTGGTGTGAGGGCTGCAGGGTGCTCCACCACCCCGCCAGGATAGCAACGGCGCTTGCGAACACCACCGCCGTGAAATTGCGCGTCCGACGGCCGGGCAGGCCTGTCAGCGCCACCACCATCGACAGCCCCGCGGCCGTCCACAGAGCAAGGGCAATCCAGCGAACAGCCGGCTGCGGTGCCTGATACCACAGGGCCAGCACTCCCCAGGCAGTCAGCACCAGCACCGCAAAGCCAGTGACCAGCCGGGCTAGGCGGCGCCGGGCGCTACTCTTTGCCCGGCTCACTTGGGCTGCAGCAGTTCAAGCAGTAATTGCCGATGTATGTCCCGCAGCTCCGCCAGCGATATGGCGGGATTGTTCGCGGACAGAATCGTCGAGTTCAGCCACAGCAGCGCCGGGGAGAGCGCCAGCGGGAAGAAGTGCTCGGTTAGGACACCTTGGCGAACGATGCCGCGGCTTATGCAGCGGTCGATGATGGCCCGTGCCCGCGCTCGCAGCCGGTGCACAACTTCGTCGCGCCAATGTTTCACCAACTCCGGCACCCTGGCGCTCTCGGCCAGCAGCAGCCGGTAGACCGCCATCGTCGCGGGCGACTGAAACGTCGTGTACAGGCGATCGAGATAGACATCCACCAACTCCGGCAACTGCAGGTCTTCGTCCGGAAGCCAGCCCTGGATATCGTTCAGCTGGCTGGTCGCACGCTCGAGCAGGGCGTGAAAAATCTCATCCTTGCTTTTGAAGTGGGCGTAGATGCCTGCCTTGGACAGGCCAGCGCATTCGGCAATGCGTTCGATCGACACGGCGTTGTATGTCCGGTCCGAGAATTCGACCAGCGCGGCGTCCAGTATCTCCTCCTTCCGTTCTGCAGAAGGCAAGTAGCGGCGCTTGTCCGATACGTCGTTTTTCTTGAGAGACATTGAAAGACCTTATTCGTAAATATGTATGAGTGGTGCTCTGTGGCGATCCGCTGCGCCGGAAGAATCGGGCAGTCCCAAGCCCGCACCGTGCAGTTCCAGTATTGATTTCGGCGCGCAATGGGCAAAGAGCGGCTTGCGCCCTGCGGATTGTACCGTATAATCAAAAACAACCGTCCAGTCGTTTTTATCTGAGAGCAAGCTGCGAATGCTCCAGAGGCCGCGAAGGGACACATCGTGGATGGCGGCTACCACAATCTCAACCAGGCCCATCCAGCTCTCGATATTCGTACGGACCGCGATCATGCATCCAGTTTCTCCCATTTTTCCCGAGTCCCGGCGGCGAGCTCCATCGGTGATGGTGCTAACGGCTGTCGTACTGACCGGCTGCATGTCGCTGGCGCCGCAGCCGGATACACCGCCACTGCCGGTGTCCGATACCTGGCCCGGTCATTTGGCGTCCAACGTCAACGGCGCCCACGCCGCGGATCTTTCCTGGCGGTCATACTTCACCGATCCCCTGCTCCAACGCCTGATTGAAACCGCACTGGAGAATAACCGCGACCTGCGCCTGGCCGCGCTGCATGTCGAGGAAGCGAGCGCCGCATTCCGCATCCGGCGCGCGGACCGGTTTCCTGATGTCGGCCTGGGCGCGCAGGGTGGACGCGTCCGGAGCCCGGGGGACCTGAACCTGTCGGGCCAGTCGGTCGTCAGCGGCGAGTACCGGGCCGAGGTCGGCCTGAGCAGCTGGGAGCTCGACCTGTGGGGCCGGGTACGCAACCTCGAGGATGCGGCCCTGCAAAGCTGGCTGGCCACCGACGCGGCCCGCCAGGCCGTCCACCTTGCATTGGTCGCCCAGGTGGCAGACGGCTATCTGGGCCTGCGCGAAATCGACGAGCGCGTGACCATCGCACGGCAAACCGTCACCACCCGCGAGGAGTCGTATCGCATCTTCCAGCGTCGCCACGAGGTCGGCTCGACCTCAAAGCTGGATCTCACCCAGGTCCAGACCCTGTTGACCCAGGCGCAGGCGCTGCTGGCCCAGCTTGAGCAGGCGCGCGCCAGCCAGTTCCACGCACTTGCCCTGTTGGTCGGCGCGGATCCTGGGCCGCTGCCGGCCAAAGCACCCTTCGACGCGACCACTGTGCTGGCCGATCTTCAGGTGGGCTTGCCCTCGGAACTGCTGGCGAATCGGCCGGACATCATTTCCGCGGAACACCAACTGCGCGCCAACGATGCCAACATCGGTGCGGCGCGCGCCGCGTTCTGGCCGCGCATTGCACTGACCGGAAGCTATGGCACGGCCAGCGCGGACCTCGATGGCCTGTTCGACTCCGGCAGTCGCGCCTGGACCTTCAGGCCCACAGTGTCGCTGCCCATCTTCGACGGCGGACGACGGCGCGCCAATCTGACGCTGAGCCAGGTGCGTCGCGACATGGCCGTCGCCGGATACGAAAAGACCATTCAAACAGCCTTCCGCGAGGTGGTCGATGCATTGAGCGCCAAGCAGTGGCTGGCTGAGCAGTTACAGATCCAGCGCACCAATCTGGCGGCGCAAAGCGAGCGCGCACGGTTGGCTCAGCTGCGCTACGACAACGGTTCGGCGGCCTACCTGGAAGTGCTGGACGCCCAGCGCGACCTGCTGGATGCCGGGCAGCAACTGGTGCAGGCACGCCGCGCGCTCCTCTCCAGCCAGGTGGCGCTGTACGCCGCCCTCGGCGGCGGCAGCCTCGCTGCCGACAGCGAAGTACAGAACGGCATCCCAGCGCCCGCGCCCTCCACATCAACCCGTTAAGGCACGACCGAATCC
>Ga0265293_10003821_pt1 | contig 27444 bp, 31 predicted proteins | sample Munlanlewell138R_FD_192505 | JGI IMG/M metagenome (GOLD analysis project Ga0265293, IMG submission 192505) | Leachate microbial communities from a municipal landfill in Southern Ontario, Canada - Leachate well 138R | ecosystem: Engineered > Solid waste > Landfill > Unclassified | place: Canada...
ATACCGAGAAGACGGGAAAGAATGTGGCGCTGGGCGTGACGGGCGCTTTTTTTCTAGTGCCGCTTTTCTTCATGGATTTCAGTCAGGCTGAGCAAATCGAGGTAAACGCATATCGGCAGCGGTACAACCATCTGGCTATCCTCGCGATGGAGAAAGGGTGCGAATCGAATCGCAGGCCAATTGACATGACTCCACCGAAGCCCGCCGCCCAAGCTGCTGGCGAGGCATCTCCAGCCACTGGCAGATAAGCATTCCAATTCGGCGTGACGCCCGGCTACGTGCTTTCCTGGCCGAACGAGGACGGGAAGAGGCATGGTGGATGGGTGGCGGGCAGCGGCAGGTTGTAGGCGACGCAAAGCCCCATCAGGGCCTGAAAGAGGTCAATCGAGCTCTAACAGAACCTTGTAATCGCCCGTGAGCCACCAAGGTCTTTCCTTGTTCGGATGCCGGCGCTGCCATGTGCCTTCCTCGCCTCCATTGAACGTGAAGCCCGGCGTTGGATGTGGCGCGAGCACCAGCAGTGTCACGTGGCCCCCTTCGGGCCTCACGATATCGATCATCGAGCCCAGGGTCAGGGCCGCGATCACGCCTCCAATGAGGATGATAGTTCGGGTTCGCATGAGATCGGTCGGGAGTTTGGGAAAGGAAAGCGTACAGTAAAAACGCTCGTAAAGGATTAACTGGCGGACGGGCGGGAAGCACGGGCGCAAGCCCACCGCGCTCAATACATATTCCGCTTGTAGTCCTGCTCCAGTCCCTTGCGTAACAGGCCGGGAATGGAAACCGCGCCTTTGGCTATCGCCGCGCGCAGTCCGCGCGCCTTGTTCAATTTGACGTGGGCGGCGAAAACGTCGGCGGGGTCGATGTCCACCGGCGCCATGGGTCTTGTCCATGGCCGGGCCCGCGCCAGCGCGGCGCTGTCGCGCATCGTGACGGCCGACACGGCCAAGCGGGTGACGAGCTTGGGCATTTTGTCCTGAACGGTGAATGCCTGCCGCAGTTCGGGATCGGCGCTTAGCCGCGCATCGCCGTGAACGACGACTACGCGGGTGCAGCCCGGTATCATCAGGATGGCGGCGGCGATCGGGCGCGCGAGCAGGTTGCGCAAGCTGTCGGTGCGGCGGTTTCCGGGGCGATCGGCGAAGCGGATTTCGCGCTCATTGCCTTGCGCCAGCAATCCGGCGGGGTCGCCTTTCGGGCTGACGTCTGTTTGCAATTCGGTGTCGGACGTGGCCAGCGCCATGTAGCGGCATGCCGCCAGGAATTCGCCTATGTCGGCGGGCGTGGCGCCTTCCTCCGGTTGCCAGAATCGGGACCGCAACAATGCTTTCGCGCAATGGGCATAGCATTCCTGAACGGCAATAACGACGTGCTCATCGGTCGCGCTTTCGACAGCGCCGTTGATGCGCAGCGTCTCTCCCAAGCCGGGGATAAGAAACAGCAGCCCGGCGCCGCGTCCGGCTTGCGCCTGCCGCGGGTCGTCCAGAAGCGTGCGAGGCAGGGTCAGTCTCCGGGAATCGGGCATCGAGGCAAAGCCGGGCTGCGCCCCGGCAATCGTCGCGTCGATTCCTTCTCTATCGCTGAATCCGGCAAACGCCAGCGGCGAGGCCGCAAGCCAGCGCCGGGCATGGTCGTCCAGATGGTCGATGACTTTCAGGTTCACGGCGTCGGCCCGGGCGCCCACTTGGGCTTCGAGCGCCGAGACCGTGCGGATTGCGTCGTCCATGGGACCTCCTTGAGGGCCGTTTGCCGTACGTGCGGGGCGGCGGCGCTGGCGCGGTGCGCATTACCGGGAACAAAGCGCGCCCCGTTATTTATTGAGTATGAGAATCATTAACGATTGTATCCGATCGGGAAGCCCGACACCGGAAAATAAAGGCGTGCGGCCGTCCCGGCTTTTCGGCGGGTTATCCGTACAAACCCCTATCCCTATCAGGGATGCCAGCCAGCTGCGGACCAAAATCAAGGACAATGACTCCCTCTTTCCACCCTCATCCGGAGCCGTATCGTTCATGAGCAGGATCGTACTTTTCGAGAACATTCACCCCAGCGCCCAGGAAGTGTTCAACGCGGCGGGCTTTACCGATATCGTGACCCATCGGTCGGCCTTGCCCGCGGAGGACCTGTTCGAGGCCATGCGCGGCGCGCAGGTGGTGGGAATACGCTCCCGCACGCATCTGGATGCGGAACTGCTCCACGGCCTGCCCGATCTGCGCGCGGTGGGCTGCTTCTGCATAGGTACGAACCAGGTCGATCTGGATGCCGCCATGAACCACGGCGTGCCAGTGTTCAACGCGCCGTTTTCCAATACGCGGTCGGTCGCCGAGCTGGTGTTGGGCGAGGCGATCCTGCTGTTGCGCCGCATCCCGGAAAAGAACGCCCGCGTGCACAGGGGGCACTGGGACAAGACGGCCGACGGGGCGTTCGAGGCCAGGGGCAAGACGCTGGGCGTCATCGGCTACGGCAATATCGGCTCGCAAGTCGGCACGCTGGCCGAGGCCGCCGGCATGCGCGTGATTTTCCACGACGTCGATGCCAAGCTGCCGCTGGGCAATGCCAGGGCGTGCGCATCCTTGAAGAAGCTGCTGGCCCAGTCCGACGTGGTGACGCTGCACGTGCCGGGCGGCAAGTCGACCAAGAACGTCATCAACGCCGCGGCGATCGCGGCGATGAAGCCGGGCGCGATATTGATCAATGCATCGCGCGGCTCGGTCGTGGACATCGATGCCTTGCACCAGGCGCTGGTGTCGGGCCATTTGTCGGGCGCGGCGCTGGACGTGTTTCCCGTCGAGCCCAAGAGTCCCGACGAACCGTTGGACAGTCCGCTGATCGGCCTGGACAACGTGATCCTGACGCCGCACATCGGCGGCAGCACCCAGGAATCGCAAGAGAACATCGGCCGCGAGGTGGCGGAGAAGCTGGTGCAGTTCATGGCCAGCGGCGCGAGCAAAGGGGCCGTCAATTTCCCCGAAATCCCTTATCAGCCGAAATCGGGCTCGCAGCGCATCATCCACGTGCACCGCAATCTGCCCGGCGCCATGGGGACGTTGAGCAATATCTTGGCCGAGCACGGCTTGAATATCGTCAGCCAGCATTTGCAGACCCGGGGCGCGATCGGCTATGCGCTGACGGACGTCGACGGGAACGTGGACGACATCGTGCTGTCCGTATTGCGCGAGCACCCGATCACGGTGCGCTGCGATCAGGTTTGACGCGCGGCGCCCAGTTCGCGCAGCGGCAGTGCGGGCGCGCCGTCCTTCGTCGCATTGTCATTCTGCGCATCGGCCGCGGTCAGGATGTCCGCCAGCGTATGGCGATCGAGTTGTTCCAGGAAGGCCGCCAGGGCATGCTGCATGATGCCGGTCAGGCGGCACCTGCCGTTCAGCGAGCATAGGCTGCCCGCGCCCATGCATTCCACCAGCGCCATGTCGTTTTCGGTGCATCGCACGACGTCGCCGAGACGAATCTCGCGGGGCGGCTTGGCCAGCCGCATGCCGCCGTTCTTGCCGCGTATCGTTTGCAGCCATCCGTCTTGGGCCAGCCGATGGGTGACCTTCATGAGGTGGGGCTCGGAGATCGCGTGCGCCTGGGCGATTTCCGAAATGGTGCAAAGACGGTCGGGATGATTGCCGACGTGCATCAGCAGACGCATGGCATAGTCGGTCATGATGGTCAGGCGCATGCCGGTCCCTTTCAGCGAATGATGGTCGGGCCGCCGGTGTCCGGACGGGGGCGCAGCATCCAGGGCGTGAAGCGCCACAAATACAGGCCCAGGCTCAGGATCCAGCAGAATGCCGATGCGTGCAGCAGCGACAGGTACGCGCCGCTGGGCCAGAGCGCCGCCAGGCGCAGCGCCACGGCGGCGACCATGGCGACGTAGCTGGCCAGCATGCTGCGATCCAGCGCCATGGGCCGGCCCAGGTGGCCGAGCGAGGTGCGGCTTACCATGCCGATGATCAGCAGGCAGAAGCCGCCCATGCCCAGCATGTGGGCGGGAGCCGCCATTCGCGCGAAGCTGCCCTGGGTGATGCCGGCAAGCTGGGCCGCGGCAAGCAGTAGTCCGATCGCCATGACGGCGTAGCCCAGGTGCAGGATCCATAGTAAAGGCCGGCGATAGATGCCCGGCGTCTGCCAATGCCACAGCTGCCACAGGCTGAGCGCACCGGAAAGGGCGAGGAACACGGCCGCGGGCGTGGGATGGCGCATGGCGACGGCGGCCAGCGCGACGACGGCGCAGACCAACTGCGCATGGCCGCTGCGCGCGCACATCGGCAGCGTGACGCCGGGAATGGCGCGCATCGTGAAAAACGGGATGACGCGCCGGGCGATGAGCAGCGCCAGGATCGCCATGCAAATCAAGCCCAGGCCGAACTGCCGCATCAGCTCGTCGTGGCGCTGGTCGAGCGCGGCCATGACATACAGCGCATGGCTGATTCCCAGGCCCAGGGCGAGCAGCGGTATGCCGTAGTTGCGCTTGCTCTTGCTCCGGATGATGATCCGGGCCAGGGCGATCCCGCTGACGGCGAAGAAGGCGAAATCGCAGATCGCGGCGATCCAGAAACCCGTTTGGCCGGCGAACAGGTAGCCGATGCGCGCGATCAGCCACAATACGCATACGACCGCCAGATGCTTGCCTTTGGACGGATTCAGGCCCGTCCAGGTAGCGCTGGCGGTCAGCAGAAAGCCCATGGCGGTGGTGGCGATGAAGCCCCACAGCATTTCATGGGCATGCCAGGCCACGCCGGACAGCGGCTGGGCGGCCCATTGCGGCGCGAACACCCATATCGCGACCGCGATGCACGCCCAGGCGCAGCCGGCTATGTAAAGCGGGCGAAAGCCCAGGCTGAACAAGGGGTGTTTGTCGACGTGGATCATTCCCGGCTCCCGGTTGCGTCAACCCAGCTTGAGCTCGCTGGCCATCTGGTCCGGACTGTTGTTTATTTGATAACCGAACCACAGGCTTTGCGCGATGCGTTGCGCCATTTCCATCGCGCGCTCGGCGAAGCGGCGGTTCGGCAAGGTGTCGGTCGTTTCGCGGAACAGGGCCAGCCAGCGCTGGAAAAGCTCGGCGCTTAGATCGGGCAGACGCACGTGCTTGGGCATGGGTTGGCCGTGATAGGTGCCGGCGCCCAGCAGCAGCGAAGACCAGAACCGCACCATGGTTTGCAAATGCTCGTTCCAATCATGAATATGCGAATTAAATATGGGGCCAAGCAACTTATCCGCGCGGACGCGGTCATAGAAAGCATGAACGAGGGCGGTGATCTCGTCTTCGCTGCATAACGAGGAGCGCTGGGTGCGTATATCGGGATTCATAAGGGCCTGGTCGTTGCGTGGCGCATGGATGCGTAGTGAAGGATATGTGCTTAAAGATATATTTAAGATGAATCTTATATCGCGGCGGATTTCCAGGCAATCCTTGGCAGGCGCGCAGTGATATTTTTGCACTCGGCCTTTACGCCGGGTATTAGGGCTGTTACGATCTCTAGTTAACGTTTTTTTACATTGTTTTCCTTTCGCCACGGGCTGGATGGCGGGAAAGCGTGTCATTTGCCAAGGGTGTATCCATGTCCGAGTCCGTGCCGATTTCGTGCGTGATTCCTTGCTTGAACGAGGATGCCAATCTCAATGCCTTGCTTCCGGTGCTGACGGCGGTGCTTCGCCAGCTGACCACGGATTACGAGATCATTGTGGTCGATGACGGCAGCACGGACGCGACGGCGGCGCACATGATCGATTGGACGCGCCGGTTTCCCGAGATCGTCTACATGCAGCTTTCGCGCAACTTCGGCAAAGAGGCGGCGCTGACCGCCGGCCTGGAGGCCGCCAGGGGACGCGTCGTCGTTAGCATGGATGCCGACCTTCAACATCCGCCCGCCTTGATCCCCAAGATGTTCGAGCGCTGGAAAGAAGGCGTCGAAATGGTGTATGCGGTGCGCGCGTCGCGCGCCAGCGAGTCGGTTTTCAAACGTGTCGGCACGCGGATCTTCTACAAACTCATGCGCGGCTCCAATGGATTGCACGTGCCGCCCAACGCCGGGGATTTCCGGCTGATGGACCGCGCGGTCGTCGACGCCCTGATGCTGCTTCCCGAGCGCAATCGCTTCATGAAGGGGCTGTTCGCCTGGGTGGGTTTTCGCTCCGAGCCTTTGCTGTACGAGCCTCCGGCACGGTTGCATGGCAAGTCCTATTTCAAGCCCCTGCGCCTGTTCGGTTTCGCGATCGACGGCTTGACGGCGTTCACGACTTGGCCGCTGCGGCTGCTCAGCGTGGTGGGCATATGCCTATCGCTGTTGTCATTCCTGTACGGCATCCTGGTCGTCGTCATGCACCTGCTCTACGGCGACCCGGTGCAGGGCTGGGCCACCTTGATCACGGTCATCCTGTTCTTTGCGGGACTCCAATTGATTTCACTGGGCGTCGTGGGCGAATACGTGGCGCGCATCTTCAGCGAAGTGAAGATGCGTCCGGTCTACCTCGTGCGTCGCACGGTGGGACGCGGCATACAGTCCGGCCCTCCCGAGGGCGATTCCGAACGTCAATGAGCCATCCAGGCAGCACATTCTCATGAATAAAAACCAGCACGAATTTACGCTTTCCCCGACCAAGCCGCCTTTTTTTTCGGCGGCTGTGTATCTTTTCGTATCGAAAATTATCGATATTCGTTCGGAGTGGATCGTTTTCCTGGCGGCGTTTCTGTGGTTCGGAGCCACGACGGGCCTGTATCCTTTGCTCCTGCCCGACGAAGGCCGTTACGTGGGCGTGGCGTGGAATATGGTCGGTACGGACAACTTTCTCGTGCCCGTCATCGACGGCATGCCTTTTTTCCATAAGCCGCCGCTGTTCTATTGGTTGACCGCGTTATCGCTGCACGTTTTCGGCGTCAACGAGTGGGCCGGGCGTCTGGTAAGCGTGTTGGCGGCGAGCGGGACCGTGGGCATGGCTTTCTGGTTCCTGAAAACCTATGCCGATCGCCGCATGGCGGCCGTCGCGACGCTGATTCTGCTGTCCCAACCCTTTTTGTTCGGCGCTTCGCATTATGCGAATCTGGACATGACGGTGGCGGCGCTGATCGCCGCCACCGTCCTGGCCGCCGCCGCGGCGGTGTTCCGCATCGAGCGGGGCCAGGCCTATTTCGGGACGCTCTTGCTCGCCTACGGCCTGGCGGCGCTGGGATTCCTGGCCAAAGGCTTGATCGGCGTGGTCCTGCCGGCGGGCGTCATCGTCTGCTGGCTGCTGGCGAGCCGGCGTTTTTCGACGCTGGGGCGCATGGTATCCGTCTCCGGCATCATCCTGTTCCTGGCCGTCTCGCTGCCGTGGATGATCGCCATGCAGCAGCGCTATCCCGACTTTTTCGACTATTACATCATCCATCAGCACGTCGAGCGTTTCCTGGAAAAAGGCTTCAACAACGCCCGTCCGTTCTGGTTCTACGCCCCGGTGCTGTTCGGCTTGCTGCTGCCGTGGTCATTGCATGCCTGGCGCTTGTGCAAAAGAACCGTCCGGGCCAGGCCCGCCTACCCGGCGCTCAACGGCTTGATGGCGTCGTGGTTTCTCGTCATATTCGTTTTCTTTTCCATTCCCAATTCGAAGCTGATCGGCTATGTCCTGCCGTTGGCGATACCCGCCGCGTATTTCCTGGCCCTGCCGTTCGTCGATAGGTTGGCGGGACCGCATCGGGCGGCCGCGATCAAGTCCTTGCTGCTGTCTTTTTCGATCTCCCTGTGCATTTGCGTGGCGGCCGTGCTGGCAATGGTTTTTTATCCTCAGCCAAGCAGCAAAGGGCTGGCGCAGCAGTTGAAGAGCCTGCGCGGTCCCGCCGATCAGGTCGTCATGCTCGACCGGTATCGCTACGATCTCAATTTCTATCTTCGCGCCGCCGAGAACGCGATGGTCGTGGCGGACTGGCACGATCCGGATCTGCAGAAGACGGACAATTGGCGGCGGGAACTGTTCGAGGCGGGTCGATTCGTGCCCGATACCGCGCTGCGCCTGCTGATCACCGAGCCACAGCTGCGCAACAAACTGTGCGCCTATCGCGCCGCTCCGTTATGGCTGATCGGCGAGGACGGCAGCGTGGAGCGCTATGAATTCCTGAGCGGCTTGACGCCCAGGGCCCAGGATGGCCGCTTGCGGGCGTGGTTCATCCCGGCGGAGGAGCGGCTTGGGTTCTGCGGCGAAAGGCCCAGATCTTTCCAAGAATGAAGGTCAGAAAGGCGATCGCGATTAAAATGAGGGCCAGCAGCACGTCGTAGCGCAGAGACGATACGTGCAGCAGCCAGGCGTAGGCCAGCTCGTTGATGCTGAAACCCGTTGCGGAAACGACGAAAAAGCGCCTCAGGGCTTGTCCGAACGGCGCATGCTGATGGCGAAACGTGAGCTGATAATGGCCGGCAAAGGATGCGATGAACGCGATCAGCCAGCCGACGACGTTGGCCAGCAGCGGCGGCACGCCCAGCATGGACACGCACGAGACAGCCACGGACCAATGCGTCAGCGCGGCAACGGCGCCTACGATTACGAAGCAGGTGAGCTGTCCTATCAGGGATGGCATAAGAGGATTTCCGGAGCGGTGGCTTGATCGAAACAGAACGAAAACGCATTGTGATCTGCGCCGATGATTTTGGCATGAATTCGGCCGTGGATGACGCCATTTTCCAGCTTGGAGGCATGGGCCGCTTGAACGCGGCCAGTTGTTTGACGCAGGGCCCGTCCTTTTCCGACGGGGCCGTCGCGCTCAGGCAGTCGGCGCTGTCGTGCGGCGTGCATTTGAATTTTACCGAGCGGATGAGCGACGACGATGGAATCTACCTGCCCATCGGGCGCCTGATACGACAGGCGTGGCTGCGCCGGCTGGATCCGGCGGCGGTAAGGGCGCAGATCGTCGCGCAACTGGACCGTTTCGAGGAACACATGCTGCGCGCTCCCGATTTCGTGGACGGCCATCAGCACGTCCATCAGTTTCCGGTCATCAGGGAAGCGCTCTTGCAAATTCTGGCGCAGCGCTATGGCGCGCGGCGTCCGTGGCTGCGTTCGACCGTGGCGGCTTCGCTATCGGGCATGCCATGGACCACGCGATACAAGGCCCATCTGATCGCGGCATTGGGCGCGCATCGCTTGCGCCGGATGGCTCGGGCCGGCGCCTATGCGCAAAACCGCCGCTTTCTCGGCGTCTACGATTTCAAGGGCGGCGCGGCGTCGTACGCGCCGCTTATGCAGCAATGGCTGGGCCTGGCCCGATCCCAGGATTTGATCATGTGTCATCCGGCCACGCGCGCGGTTCCGGGCGACGCCCTGGGCGAGCAGCGGCGGGCCGAATATGAACTGCTGTCGGGGCAGGCGATGTCGGATTGGATGGAGCAGCAGGCGATCGTCCTGGCGGCGCTTCATTCGCCGGGCCGCCCATAGCTTTCGTCGGGCGGCGTGAGATGCCCGCCGTTCAAGGCGCGCTGCATGAAGATGACGTCGATCCACTGCTTGAACTTGTAGCCGGTCGCGGGCTGGGTTCCGGCATGCGCGAAGCCCATCTTGCGGTGCAGGTTGATCGATCCGAGATTGTGGTTGCCGGCGATCACCGCGATCATCTGCCGCCATGGTCCTTGCTCGCAGCGCTGGATCAGGGTGGCCAGCAGCGCCTGACCCATGCCTTGGCCCAGCATGTCGTGGGCCAGATAGATCGTGTCTTCTATGGTGTAGCGGTAGGCCGAGCGGGTGCGGTAGGGGGCCGCGTAGGCATAGCCGGCGATGCGCTCGCCGGATTGCGCCACCAAGTAGGGCAGGCCCTGCTCCAGAATGGAACCGCGGCGGCGCAGCATCTCGGATTCCGAGGGCGGTATTTCTTCGAAGGTGGCGGTGCCGTTCTGCACATGGTGCGCGTAAATGCGCTGCACGACGGGCATGTCCTCGGGCATGGCGTCACGTATCGTTACGTTGCCGCGCGCGGCGGCGGGATCGGTTTCGGGGACTTGCTCAATGCGGGCGCCGGTCATACTATTTCCCATGTCAAAATACTTTTTTCCAACACCAGGAGTTTCGCATGTCTGTACCCATTAATGCATTGAGCGAGGATTTTGCCGTCGCTCCCCAATTGGGAGCCGACGATATGCAGGCGGTGGCGGACGCCGGCTTCAAGAGCGTGATCATCAATCGGCCGGATTTCGAGGGCGGCATGGATCAGCCCCGGTCCGGCGACGTGATCGCGGCCGCTCAGGCCGCCGGCTTGCAGATCGAGTACCAGCCCGTGGTCAGCGGCGCGATGACGCAGGAGGATATAGAACGCTTCGCCCATTTGCTGCGGACCTTGCCCGGCCCCGTTCTGGCGTATTGCCGCTCGGGAACGCGCTGCACGCATTTGTATCAGGCCGCGCGCAACGTTTGACGCAGCTCAAGTCCACGGGCATGTACTTGCTGTATTCTGTCCGTGGTTAGGTTACTCTAAGTCCAAGCCCCCTGAACTTCAGAAAAGGTAGGTACCATGTTCAAGAAAATTCTTATTCCGACCGATGGCTCCAAACTGTCGTCCCAGGCTGCCAACAAAGGTGTTACCTTTGCTCGCCAGATAGGCGCGGAAATCGTCGCTTTGCATGTTACTCAACCCTTCGCCGCGACGGTGGGCTTCGACGGCATGGCCGCCGCCTACGCGATCACAGACGAGGATTACGACAAGACGGCGGAGTTGCAGGCGCGCAAATACGTGCAGGCCGTGCTTGACCGCGCGGATACCGCGGGCGTGAAGGCGACGGCCAAGTACGTATCCAACTTCAATGTGGCCGACGGCTTGGTTCAGGCGGCCGAGGAAGAAAACTGCGATCTTATCTTCATCGGCAGCCACGGGCGCAGCGGCCTGTCGCGCCTGCTGCTGGGCAGCGTCACCAACAAGGTGCTGAGCCTGGCCAAGACGGCCGTGCTGGTCTATCGCGTCAAGGAATGCGACTAGACGTCGGTCGCGGCTGATGCGCGGTGTGGGCATCGGCCGTTTTCGGGGTCAACAGTTCCTGGTTGGCCTCGATGGACTGGCGCACGAACGGATCCAGCCTGGATTCACCCAGTGCGCCATCGGGGTGTTCGCGCAAGAACCCGAGCAAGTCCGCGCGCATGCGCGGATCCCAGAAATTCCTGATGTGCGTGGCGACGCCTCGCAGGCCTTCCTCCCGATCGGGCAACGATTCGAAAAACGCGCCGATGCGGTTGGCCATGTCTATCAATGTGTGGACGTTGTTCATGATGGGTAGTTCCTACTCGTCATGGGCGCGGCAGGGCGCCAGAAATTCGGGGTGCGCATAGAGGGTGTAGCGGTACTGCCGGGCGAAGCCCGCCAGCATGACGTTCAATTCCGTTGCCAGGGCGATGGCATAGGTGGTGGGCGCTGAGACTGCGACCAGCGCGGATATGCCCGCCGCCGCGGTTTTTTGCACCATTTCGAAGCTGGCCCGGCTGGAAATGACGGCCAGATACCGTTCCCGATCCAGGCCGTTGCGCAGCATATGGCCGATCAGCTTGTCCAGCGCATTGTGGCGGCCGACGTCTTCGCGCACGGCGTTCAGGGCTCCGTTCATGTCGGCCAGGCCGGCGCCGTGGGTGGCGCCGGTCAAGTGGTGCAGCGGTTGCCGGCCGCGCAACTGCTCGGCCGCCCTGGACAGCGCGGCGGCGCTGAAACCGGCATGCCGCGCGGGCAGCGGAGCCAGCGCGCGCTGCACTTCATCCAGGCTTTCCAGCCCGCACAGTCCGCAGCCCGTGCGTCCCGCCAGGCTGCGCCGGCGGGCCTTGAGCTCGTGCATGCAGGCGCTGGCGATGGCGATGCGCACCACCAGGCCGCGTTCATGCTCGACGATTTCGATGTCGCGAATGTCGCCGGCATCGCGGACGATGCCTTCGGTGAGCGAGAAGCCGTAGGCCAGGTCTTCCAGGTCCAGCGGCGTGGCCAGCAGCGCGGCATGGCTCAAGCCGTTGTATTCCAGGGCCACGGGTATTTCCTGCGCCAGCTCGTCGCGCTCGGGCCGGGGCGGAGCGTCCGGGCCGATGCGCATGACGTCGCGCGCGTCGTGGCCGGTGTAGCCGTCCGGCGCGTCTTCCACGGAATAGCCATGCATGAGGTCGGCCGAGGTCGACATGGCGGCTGCCTCAGGCGGGCTCGTTCACGGGGGACGGCGTCGCCGCGGCCTTGGATGGGGCTTGGTCCCCCGCCTGGGCGCGAGCCTGGGCCCGGGGCAGCAGCTGTTCCTGGAGTGTGCTGAAGCGGGTCCATTTCTCCTGCCATCGCGATGGCTCGGTGACCAATCGCACCTGCACCGCGGTCACTTTGTATTCCGGGCAGTTGGTCGCCCAGTCCGAGCTGTCGGTCGTGACGACGTTGGCGCCGGATTCCGGGAAGTGGAAGGTGGTGTAGACCACGCCCGGCTGCACGCGCTCGGTCACCTCCGCGGTCAGCGCGGTTTCGCCCGCGCGGCTTTGGATGGCGACCTTGTCGCCGGTCTTGATGCCGCGCTCTTCAGCGTCGCTGGGGTGGATTTCCAGGACGTCTTCGCTGTGCCACGCCACGTTGGCGGTGCGCCGCGTTTGCGCGCCCACGTTGTATTGGGACAATATGCGTCCGGTCGTGAGCAGCAGGGGGAACCTGCGTGTGCTGCGTTCGCTGGTCGGCACGTACTTGGTGATCATGAATTTGCCCTTGCCGCGCACGAACTGATCCATGTGCATGATGGGCGTGCCTTCCGGCGCATCGTCGTTGCACGGCCATTGCACGCTGCCGCCCAGCTCGTCGATGCGTTTGAACGATACGCCGGCGAACGTCGGCGTCAAGCTGGCGATCTCGTCCATGACGTCGCGGGGATGCGCATAGTTCATCGGATAGCCCAGCGCATTGGACAGCGCGCACGTGGCTTCCCAGTCCGCCTTGCCGGCCTTGGGCCGCATGACCTGGCGCACGCGTGAAATGCGCCGCTCGGCATTGGTGAAGGTGCCGTCCTTTTCCAGGAAGGAGGAGCCGGGAAGGAAAACGTGGGCGTACTTGGCCGTTTCGTTCAGGAATATGTCCTGGACGATCACGCATTCCATGGCGGCCAGCGCGGCCGCGACGTGCTGGGTGTCGGGGTCGGACTGCACGATGTCTTCGCCCTGGCAATACAGGCCCATGAACGTGCCGCCCAGGGCGGCATCGAACATATTGGGTATGCGCAGGCCCGGTTCGGGCTGCAGCGTAACGCCCCATGCCCGTTCGAACCGGCCCCGCACCAGGTCGTCCGAAATGTGGCGATAGCCGGGCAGTTCGTGCGGGAATGAGCCCATGTCGCACGAGCCCTGCACATTGTTCTGGCCGCGCAGGGGGTTGACGCCCACGCCTTCGCGGCCCAGGTTGCCGGTGGCCATGGCCAGGTTGGCGATGGCCATGACGGTCGTCGAGCCCTGGCTGTGTTCGGTGACGCCCAATCCGTAGTAGATCGCGCCGTTGGGTTGCCGGGCGAACAGCCGGGCCGCGCCGCGCACGTCGGCGGCCCGGCAGCCGGTGATGGACTCCGTGGCTTCGGGCGAGTGCTGTTCCTGGGACACGAATTCGCGCCATTGCTCGAAGGCCTTCGTTTCGCAACGCTCGGCGACGAAGGCTTCGTCGATCAGTCGTTCGGTGGCGATGACGTGGGCCATGGCGGTCAGTATGGCGGTATTGGTGCCCGGTCGAACCGGCAAGTGGAAATCGGCCTTGATGTGAGGCGAGCTGACCAGTTCCGTGACGCGCGGGTCGATGACGATCAGCTTGGCGCCCTGGCGCAGGCGCCGTTTCAGGCGCGACGCGAACACCGGGTGGGCGGCGCTGGGGTTGGCGCCCATGACGATGACCACGTCGGCATGCATGACGGAGTCGAAGGTCTGGGTGCCGGCCGATTCGCCCAAGGTGGTTTTCAGGCCGTAGCCGGTGGGCGAGTGGCAGACCCGCGCGCAGGTGTCGACGTTATTGTTGCCGAATGCCGCGCGCACCAGTTTCTGGACGAGGTAGGTTTCTTCGTTGGTGCAGCGCGAGGAGGTGATGCCCCCGACCGAACCCGTGCCGTACTTGGCTTGGATGCGCTTGATCTCGGAGGCGGCGTGATTCAGCGCCTCGTCCCAGGAGACCTCCCGCCAGGGATCGGCGATGCTCTTGCGTATCATGGGCTTGAGGACGCGGTCCCGGTGCGTGGCATAGCCCCAGGCAAAGCGGCCCTTGACGCAGGCATGGCCGCGATTGGCCTTGCCGTCTTTCCAGGGCGTCATGCGCACGACTTCCTGGCCTTTCATTTCCGCCTTGAAGCCGCAGCCCACGCCGCAATAGGCGCAGGTGGTGATGACGGCGTGCTCGGCTTGCCCCATCATGATGACGGATTTTTCCATGAGCGAGGACGTCGGGCACGCCTGCACGCAGGCGCCGCACGATACGCATTCGCTGTCCATGAAGTCCTGTTTCTGGCCCGCGGCGATGCGGGATTCGAAGCCGCGTCCGTCTATGGTCAGCGCAAAGGTGCCTTGCACTTCTTCGCATGCGCGCACGCAGCGGCTGCAGACGATGCATTTGCTGGAGTCGTAGGCGAAATAAGGGTTGGAGGCGTCCGTGGCGTCGGACAGATGATTGGCGCCGTCGAAGCCGTAGCGCACGCTGCGCAGGCCCACGACGCCGGCCATGTCCTGCAGCTCGCAGTCGCCGTTGGCGGGGCAGGTCAGGCAGTCCAGGGGATGGTCGGAAATGTACAGCTCCATGACGTTGCGGCGCAGCTCGTGCAGCTTGGGCGTCTCGGTCCAGATCACCATTCCTTCTTCCACGGGGGTCGTACAGGAGGCGGGATAGCCGCGGCGGTTTTCGATCTGCACCAGGCACAGGCGGCAGGATCCGAAGGCTTCGAGGCTGTCGGTGGCGCAAAGCTTGGGTATGTTGATGCCCGCTTCGGCGGCGGCGCGCATGACGGACGTGCCTTCGGGCACTTCGATGGGCGTGCCGTCGATGGTGGCGCGGACCGTGTTGGCGCTGGTTTTGGCCGGCGTGCCGAGATCGCGCTCGCGCTTCAGTATGGTTTCGAGCATGGCGGCGGGTCTCCTCAGGCTGTGGCTTCGTCGGACGCCGGCTGGGTGGCCGGCAAGCCGAAGTCTTGGGGGAAATGGTTCAATGCGGACAGCACGGGATAGGGTGTCATGCCGCCCAGCGCGCACAGCGACCCGGAGAACATGGTGTCGCACAGGTCGCGCAGCAGATGGACCTGATGCTCGCGCTGGTCGTCGCGGCGGATCTTCTGGATGACTTCGACGCCGCGCACGGCGCCGACTCGACAGGGCGTGCACTTGCCGCAGGATTCGACGGCGCAGAACTCCATGGCGTATTGCGCCATGCCGGCCATGTCCACGGTGTCGTCGAAGGCAACCAGGCCGCCGTGTCCGAGCATGGCGGATATGCCCATGTAGGCCTCGTAATCCAGGGGGACGTCCCATTGCGATTCGGGCAGGTAGGCGCCCAGCGGGCCGCCAACCTGGACGGCGCGCAGCGGCCTGCCGCTGGCGCTGCCGCCGCCGAAGTCGAACAGCAGCTGGCGCAGGGTCAGGCCGAAGGCCTTTTCCACCAGCCCGCCGCGTTTGAGGTTGCCGGCCAGCTGGAAGGGCAAGGTGCCGCGCGATCTTCCCATGCCGTAGTCGCGGTAGTAGGCGGCGCCTTTGTCCAGGATGATCGGCACCGACGCCAGCGAAATGACGTTGTTGATGACGGTGGGCTGCCCGAACAAGCCCTGGATGGCGGGCAGTGGCGGCTTGGCGCGCACCAGGCCGCGCTTGCCCTCCAGGCTTTCCAGCAGCGACGTTTCTTCGCCGCAGATGTAGGCGCCGGCCGCGGTGCGCACTTCCATGTCGAAGGCGCGGCCGCTGCCCTGGATGTCGGAACCGAGCCAACCCGTCCGGCGGGCCTGTTCGATGGCGCGAGCCAGCACGTCGACGGCATACGGGTATTCGGAACGCACGTAGACGTAGCCGTAGTTTGCGCCCACGGCGATGCCGGCGATCGTCATGCCTTCGATCAAGGTGTAGGGATCGCCTTCCATGAGCAGGCGATCGGAGAACGTGCCTGAATCGCCTTCGTCCGCATTGCACACGACGTATTTTTGCAGGGCCGGAGTGGCCAGTACGGTTTTCCATTTGATGCCGGTGGGGAAGGCGGCGCCGCCGCGGCCCCGCAGTCCCGAATCGACGACCTCGCCGACGATGGCTTCAGGCGCCATGGCCAGGGCGTTTCGCAGTCCGGCGTAGCCGCCGTGCGCCTGATAGTCGGCCAGGGACAAGGGGTCGATGATCCCGACACGGGCGAAGGTCAGCCGTTCCTGGTTTTTCAGGTAGGGGATCTCGTCGGTCGGGCCATGACGGAGCGGGTGGGGCGAGCCGTCCAGCCAGCCGGCCTCGAACAGTCCGGGCACGTCGTCGGCCTGCACGGGGCCGTAGGCGATGCGGCCCGCAGGCGTGTCGATCTCGACCAGGGTTTCCAGCCACAGCAGTCCGCGCGAGCCGTTGCGCACGATCTGGACGTCCAGGCCGAGGGCCTGGGCTTGGGCCGTGATGGCCGATGCGACGTCGTCGGCGCCGACCGCGATGGCCGCCGTGTCGCGGGGAACGAAAATACGCGTGTTCATTTCAACACCCTTCGGCCGCCAGCACGAGGTCAAGCTTGTCGGCGGACATGCGCGCATAGGGTTTGCCGTTGACCATGACGGCGGGTGATTGGGCACAGAGCCCCAGGCAATATACCGGTTCCAGCGTCGCGGATCCGTTGGCGGCGGATTGATGGAAATCGCAGCCCAGGCGCCGGCGGGCATGATCCGCCAGCGCGTCGCCGCCCATGGCCTGACAGGCTTCGGCGCGGCATACTTCCAGCAAGATCGGACAGGGTCTTTCGGAGCGGAAATGGGCATAGAAACTGATGACGCCATGGATTTCAGCGCGCGATAGCTGGAGCGCCGATGCCAGGGTGGCGACCGCCGAAGAGGGGATGCAGCCCAGCGCATGCTGGACGTCGTGCAAAATGGGCAGCAGATTGCCTTTTTGCGACCGATGGCGATCCACGGCTTGTTGCGCCGCGCGCTGGATGAACTCGTCGTCGGGGTCGAATTCAGTGGAGTCGGAGGGGGTGTGCATAATCGGTGTCCCTGGGGTTCTTGCCGGGCCAGGCGTGCAAAATACGGTTTTCATATGTATAGTTTTGCATATAGAGGCCGTGCTTGGACTTCGCTGTGTCCACTCTACCCGCAACCGGGCATTCGATCAATAAGCAAGCATGGACATATAAGCATTGTTAAATATGTAAAATTAAACATATATGATTGGCGGCAGGATATGCGATACAAATTCAAGGCGCGCCTGATGTCCGAATGGGTGTTGGAAAAGAGCGAGGGCAGCGCCCTGTCGCTCAGCGACGTGCTGCGTCTGCTGGAAGCCATCGAATCCATCGGACATATCGCGGGCGCGTGCAAAGCCTGCGGGGTGTCGTATCGCCACGCCTGGGGCATGCTGCGCAATGCGGAAAAAGAACTGGGCGTGCCGCTGGTATCGACTTCGCGCCGCCAGGGCACGGCCCTGACGGTATTGGGCCGGCATCTCGTCTGGGCTAATCGTCGCCTGGACGCCCGGTTGGCGCCCACCTTGGAAAGCATGGCGTCGGAGCTGCAGGAAGAGCTCGATCGCCTGCACCCGGAAAGGGGGCCGCGGCTGAGACTGCACGCGAGCCATGGCTTCGCGGTCGAAGGCTTGATGCAGGCCGCCGGCCAGGCCGACACGCTGGCGCTGGAACTGCGTTATCGCACGGGGATCGAAGCCCTGGCGTCGCTGGAAAGCGGCGATTGCGATCTGGCGGGATTCCAGGTGCCGGTCGGCGAGTTCGAATCGCCCATGCTCCGGCAATACAGCGAATGGCTCAATCCGGAAGCGCATCGCTTGATCCACCTGGCCGTGCGCAATACCGGCATGTTCGTCAAGCCCGGCAATCCGAAAAACATCATGTCAATAGCCGACCTGGCCAGGTCCGACGTGCGTTTCGTGAATCGGCAGATGGGCTCCAGCACGCGGTACATGACGGGATTGATGCTGCGCCGCTTCCAAATCGACCCCGTCCGGGTCCAGGGCTTCGACAACAGCGAATTCACGCACATGGCGATCGCCACGCATATCGCCAGCGGCATGGCCGACGTGGGCGTAGGCGTCGAGACGGCGGCCTGGCGCTGCGGCCTGGATTTCATTCCCCTGGCGCGGGAACGCTATTTTTTCGCCACCCATCGCGATGTCTTGGCGACCCCCCCGATGCGGCGCCTGCTGGAACTGATGCAGGGCGACGCGTACCGGACATACGTATCGCAACTGGTGGGCTACGATGCGGCGGAAATGGGCAAAGTGCAGACCTTGGACGAGGCGTTCGGCCCGGAGTTCGCGGAGGCCGGCGCATGAACAGGATCATCTACCTGGCCGACGAACGGTCCGCCACCTTGTTTCCGGATCGTTCGGTTCCCGTCGGGGCGGCGCGGGATGCCTTGGCGGACCGGCGCGGCAGGCCGCTGCGCGATTTGCGCATTTCGGTCACGGACCGATGCAATTTTCGTTGTACGTACTGCATGCCGCGCGACGTGTTCGATACCGATTACGCGTTCATGCCCTATGGCCAGTTGCTCAGTTTCGAGGAGATCGCCCGTTTCGCCGGACTCGCGGTCGATGCCGGCGTACGCAAGATCCGGCTGACCGGCGGAGAGCCGCTGTTGCGGCGCGACATCGAGCGCCTGGTCGAGATGTTGGCCGTCTTGCGCACGCCACAGGGTGAAGCGGTATCCGTCACCTTGACCACCAATGGGACGCTGTTGAAGAAGAAGGCGCGGGTCTTGAAGGACGCCGGCCTGTCGCGAGTGACCGTCAGCCTGGATGCCCTGGACGAGCGCCTTTTCGCCGACATGAGCGACAGCGGGATCGGCGTCGGGACCATCCTGAACGGCCTGGACGAGGCGCGCGCGGTGGGGCTGGCGCCGGTCAAGGTGAATATGGTCGTGCGCAAAGGCCTGAACGACGACCAGATCCTGCCCATGGCCCGTTACTTCCGCCATAGCGGCCACGTCCTGCGCTTCATCGAGTTCATGGACGTGGGCTCCACCAATGGCTGGGACATGAGCCAGGTGCTGACGGGGCGGGAGATCATCGAGCGGGTGGGCGCGGAATTCGCCGTGCGGGCCGTGGATCGCGACTATCGCGGTGAAGTGGCGTCGCGCTGGCGCTATGAGGACGGCGGCGGCGAGATCGGCGTCATTACCAGCGTGTCCCGGCCTTTCTGCGGCGATTGCACGCGCCTGCGGCTTTCCCCCGAGGGCAAGCTGTACTTGTGCCTGTTTGCATCCGGCGGCTATGACGTCCGTGCGCAGTTGCGTTCCGGCGCGGACGACGCGGCGCTGGCCGCCTACCTGGCCGCCGTATGGTCGGGCCGCGACGACCGCTATTCGGAGCTGCGCGGCCAGGGCGCGTCGGGACGAAAGATCGAGATGAGCTACATAGGCGGATGATGAACACGGACCTTACCGGCGTCATACTGGCCGGCGGCCGGGCGCGGCGCATGCAGGGCGACCCGGCGCTGCGCGCGATGAATCCGGATGCCTGCCGCGCCGGCGCGCAGGACCCGGGCGGGGGCGGGCCGCGGACTGACATCGAAAAAGGCTTGCTGGATTGGCGCGGACGGCCGTTGGTGGCCCATGCCGCCGCTTATCTCGAGCAACGCGTGCGGCAGGTGTTGATCAGCGCCAATCGCGCAGCCGATCGCTACGCGGTTTATGGCCGGGTGGTTTCCGATGAGCAAGTGTTGGGCCGGGACGCGGGGCCTTTGGCCGGCGTGGCCAGCGCTCTGGCGGTCAGCGCCACGCCCTGGCTGCTGGTGATCCCGGTGGACGTGCCCAATCTGCCCGGCGATCTGGACGCGCGCCTGTTGCTGGCGGCGGCTGAACAGGGCAGCCCCGTCGCCTATGCGATGACGTCGAGGCCGCATCCCCTGTGCATGGTGGCGCATCGCGGCGTATTGCCGGATTTGCGGTCCTTCCTGGCCGCGGGCGGGCGCAGGGTGCGGGACTGGCAGGCACGGCATCGGCCCGCCTGCGTCGCGTTCGCGTCCGACGAGGGCTGGTTCGAGAACTTGAACACGCCCGACGACTGGCGCCGGGCGGCGCGGTCGAGATAGTCCGGCGGTTGCGCCTGTCAGCTCAGCCAATGCGCCAAGTCGTAATACGGAACGATGTCGCCGTCCTGGACCACTGTATCGGCTTTGATCCTGGCCAGGCCGCTTGCCCAGGGCAACGAACTGATGATGCCCGAGCCTTGCTGGGGATAGGGGTGCAGCATGATTCTCCCGTCGGGAGCGGGCTCGCCGCGCACGCGCAGGAACTCTTCGCGTGTTTCATGGAATCTGGCCGAGGTGGCGAGGATGCCGTAGTGCATAGCGGGCAGGATATCGGATCGCCCTTGCATGGTCCGCATCAAAGGCGTGACCAGCAAAGTGAATACCGCATACGCGGACACCGGGTTGCCGGGCAGGCAAACGATGGGCTTGCCGCGCGCATGCGCCAGCGCCACGGGCTTGCCGGGCTTCATCCGCACACGCCACAGGTCCATCTCACCGCCCGCCGCTTCGATGGCGGGCTTGACCAGGTCTTTTTCGCCGACCGAGACGCCGCCCACGGTCAGGACCAGGTCGCAGCCGTCTAGCAAGGCGCCGAACGCCGATTGCAGGCTGTCCATCGTGTCCGCCGCATGCAGCACGTGGACGACGGATGCGCCCAGGCGGTCGACCAGGCCGGACAGCATGGTCGCGTTCGAATTGTAGATCTGGGCGTCGCCGCGCGGCTGTCCCGGCGCCACGAGCTCGTCGCCCGTGGTCAGTATGCCCACCTTCAACGGCGCATAGACGGGCAATTCGGCATAGCCTTGGGAGGCGAGCACCGCCAGCTCGGCCGCGCGCAGCACCGTGCCTTTCGGAAATAGCTGTTCGCCTTGGCGCACGTCTTCGGCGCGTTTGCGAACGTGGGCCCCCGGCGTCGGCGCGACCCGGATGGCGACGCCCGATTCGGTTTCGTCGCCGTCTTCTTGCATGACGACGGTGTCCGCGCCCTCGGGCATGAGGCTGCCCGTGAAGAGGCGGATGGCGTGGCCCGGCTTCAAGGGCTGCGATGCGTCTCCGGCGTAGCAGCGTTGCTGCACGGGCAAGGACGTTTGCGGCGCGTAGTCGGTGTGGCGTATCGCGTAGCCGTCCATGGCGCTGTTGTCGGCCGGCGGCAGATCCAGCGTGGCGTATAGCGTTTGCGCCAGTACGCGGCCATGAGCCTGTTCCAGGGAGCAGAGCTCGGTAATGTGTGGAGGCTTGCCGGCATGGGCCAGGCGGGATTGGGCTAGGTCGAAATCAAGCATGGCGGAAATGGGTGGCGAAATTACAAGGGCGATGCGCGCTGTTCAGTTGCTCGCGCAGGATTTTTTCCCATGCCGTCTTGCAGGCGTTGGTGGAGCCGGGCATGCAGAAGATCAGCGTGTCGTTGGCCGAGCCCGCGAACGCGTCGGACTGCAGGGTGGAGCTGCCGATCTCCAGGTAGGACAGGTGGCGGAACAGCTCGCCGAAGCCCGTCAACGTCGTGTCCAGCAAAGGCGTGACGGCGACGGCGGTCGACTTGTCGTGGCTGAAGCCCGTGCCGCCGTTGGCCAGGATCACCTGGATATCGGGGTCCGCGATCCAGTCGCTGACGATCTTGCGTATGTCGTAGCGATTGCCGCTGCTGATGGCGCGCGTCTTGACGCGATGGCCGGCTTGCGCCAGGCTGGCGGCAAGATAGTCGCCCGAGGTGTCGTCGTCGGGGCCGCGCGTGTCGGAAATGGTCAGGACGGCACAGGTCAGGATGACGGGCTGTCCTGAAGTGTCAGCTTTACTCATGATGGTCGGGGTTTCCTGTTGCGGTATGCCATTGCTCGGCTTTGCGGGCGTCGCGATCCTGCTGTCGCACCCAGAACTGCCGGCCATCGGCCAAGGTTTCGCGCTTCCAGAACGGCGCGCTGGTTTTCAAGGCGTCGATCAGGTATTCGCAGGCGCGAAAGGCGTCGCCGCGGTGGGCGCCGGCCACTGCGACGAATACGATTTGCTCCGTGTTGCGCAGTTCGCCCACCCGGTGCGCGACCAGGCAGTCGGCGATGGGCCAGCGTTGCCGGGCCTGCTCGCAAAGCTCGCCGATCCGGCGCTCGCACATGCCGGGGTAATGCTCCAGGAACAGGCTGTCCGTCGCCGTGTCTTCGGCGTAGTCGCGCACATAGCCGGTAAAGGTTACGATGGCGCCCGCCTTGCCCTGCGTGCGGCGGCGCAGTTGCGCGGTCAGCTCGGCCGCGTCGAAATCGTCATGCTGGACGACGACCATGGCTCAGCCTCCGGTGACGGGATCGAACACGGCCACTTCGTCGCCGGCTCGGATGGTTTCGTGGCGCTTGGCATGGCATTGATTGATGGCCAGCTTGAGCTTGTCCGAGGGGGCGAGCTGCGGATACCGGCTTTCCAGTTCCTTTAGCCACGAGCCCGCGTCGATGGGGGCGGGCAGGGGCCAGGATTCATGGCGCTTTCCCGTCAGGTCGGCGACGCGAGCGAAGTAGAGTACGTTAATCGTTGCGCCACTCACCGCTTTTTCCTCCCGATTTATAGTGCAGCTTTATCTGCTCTATCACTATACCCTTGTCGGCCGCCTTGCACATGTCGTAGATGGTCAGGGCGGCGACGCCGCACGCGGTCATGGCTTCCATTTCGACCCCGGTTTTATAGTCCGTGCGGCAGGTTGCCTGTACGGTTATGGCCAGCGCCTGCTCGTCGGCCGTGAAATCGATGCCGACGAAGCTCAATGGCAGGCTGTGGCACAGCGGTATCAGCTCCGCGCAGCGCTTGGCCGCCAGGACGCCGGCCACGCGCGCGGTGTTGAGCACTTCGCCCTTGGCGTTATCCTGGGCCGACAGTAGGCGATAGGCGACGGCGCTCATGCGCACCCGAGCCCGCGCGACGGCGACGCGCGGCGTCGGCGCCTTGGCGCCGACGTCCACCATGCGCACTTGGCCGGACTCGTCCAGATGGGTGAGCGAGGGATCGGAAGAGGGCGTGGTATTCATGGCATCGATCGAAATGAGATGGCGCCGCGCTGGCGGCTGGAATCATGGCGAAGTAACATGCCTATCGTATCATTGACCCTGCGTGCGTCGATACCGGCGCCGTATTGCTTTACCTATACATCAACCAACAGGCGGAGAGTGCTATGACGATTAAAGTTGGCGACCGGGTTCCCGACGCAACGCTGAGCGAGTTCATCGAAACGGCGTCCGAAGGATGCTCGGTGGGACCGAATAATTTTCAGGTGTCGGATTTGGCCAAGGGCAAGACGATAGCCGTGTTCGCCGTGCCCGGCGCGTTCACGCCCACATGCTCCGAGCGGCATCTGCCCGGTTATCTTGAATTGCACGACCGGATCAAGGCCAAGGGCGTCGATGAGATCTGGTGCGTGGCGGTGAACGATCCTTTCGTCATGGGCGCCTGGGGCAGGGACCAAAAGGTCGACGGACGCGTGCGCATGATGGCCGACGGCAGCGGCGACTGGACGCGCAAGCTCGGCCTGGAGTTGGACCTGTCGACCCGGGGCCTGGGCAAGCGTTCCCAGCGCTATTCCGCGCTGCTCAAGGATGGCGTGGTGACACGGCTGAACGTCGAAGAGGCCGGCAAGCTGGAAGTCAGCGACGCCAAGACCCTGCTGTCGCAATTGGATTGATCCGAACGTCTCCATCCTTGCCATACCGTCCGGGTTGCAGCCATGTTTCAAATGATCGCCGCCTTTTTTTCCTTGTATTTGACGACCCTGGTGTTGCTGGTCGGCACGGGGTTGTTCAATACCTACGTCGGTCTGCGCCTGACGGCGGATTCGATCTCCGAGTTGTGGGTGGGCGGCATCATGGCGGTCTATTACCTGGGGTTGGTCTGCGGCGCGCGGGTGGGGCACAAGCTGATCATCCGCGTAGGCCACATCCGGGCGTACGGGGCCAGCGCGGCCATCGTCACCGTGACGGTGCTGGGCCAGGTTCTGGTGGACACGCTCTGGGTATGGCTGGTTTTTCGCTTCATCGCCGGCGTGGCGATGGTGACGCAATTCATGGTGCTGGAAAGCTGGCTCAACGAACAAACGGAAAACCACCAGCGCGGCCGGGTGTTCGCGTTCTACATGGTGGTCTCCGGCTTGGGAACCGTGCTGGGCCAGTTGTCGCTTACGCTGTTTCCCAGCCTGGACTACGGGCCGCTGGTGTTCGTGGCGATCTGCGCGGCGCTGAGCCTGGTGCCGGTCACCCTGACGCGCCGGCTGCATCCGGCGCTGCAGGTTCCCGCGCCCATCCAGGTCAAGTACTACCTGGCGCGCGTGCCCCTGTCGCTGACGGTCTTGCTGATCGCGGGCATGATCACCGGCGCTTTCTATGGCCTGGCGCCGGTCTACGCCAGCAAGATGGGGCTGAGCGCCGATCAGGTCGCGGTCTTCGTGGCAACCGCCGTGGCATCGGGCCTGCTGGCGCAGTGGCCGATAGGCTGGCTGGCTGATCGCATCAACCGCTCGAACATGATCCGGCTGAACGCCGTGGCGCTTGCCGTGCTTGCCGTCGCGCTGTGGGGATGGTGGGTGCCGCCGTACTGGCTGCTGCTGGTTTTCGCAAGCTTGTCGGGCATCCTGCAGTTCACCTTGTATCCCTTGGGCGCCGCCTTCGCGAACGACAACGTCGATCCGGAGCGTCGGGTCGGCTTGAGCGCCATCCTCCTCATGGTCTACGGCATGGGCGCCTGTATAGGGCCTTTGGCCGTGGGTGCGCTGATGCGCGAACTGAGCGCCGGCGTGTTTTACGTATTCGTCACGGCAGTGTCCGTCGTGCTGGTGGCGACGGTCAGGCCGCAGCGCATCACGGGCGCTCACCTCAGCCAGGATGCGCCCACGCATTTCGTGCCGATGCCCGACAGCCTGCAAAGCTCGCCGGTCGTGGCGGCCCTGGATCCGCGCGTCGACCTGGATATCGACGTATCGCATGTCGACTTGCCGGCTGAAAATGGCGATCCGCCTGCGGCCGGCGATTCGCCGGGGGCGACGGATCCGGCCGATCCAGGTATCGCGCCCGAGCCATCGGCGGCGCACGATTCGTCCGATGTGTCCGGACCGCCGGCCGTGTCCGGCTCGTCCGGCGCGCAGCCGCCTCGCTCCGCTTAGCACCGCGCGCGCGGTGGTGATTCCGCCGCCGTCAACGCGGAATAAGAATCACGATGGCGCTGATGGCCAGCACGATGCCCAGGAAGTTGATCCACGACAGCTTCTCTTTGAAAAAGCCCGCGCCCACCAGCGTGCCCAGGGAAATGACGCCGATGTTCATGGCCGAGAACACCAGGGTCGGGTTGTCGGGAAAGACTTGATGCGCGCGGATGTAGAAATAGATATTGCCGAAGTTCAGCGTCCCCAGGACGACGCCCGCCAGGGCGTTGCGCCGGGTCCAGACGGTGCGCTTGGCAAGAAGGTAGCCGAAGATCACGACGGCGGCGATGGAAAAACTGATCAGCAGGCTGGAGGAGAAGGCCGCGCCCGCCTTGGCCATCTGCTTGAACAGAATATCGATGACGCCGTAGCCTACCCATACGCTCAGCAGGAAGCCGACCGATTTGAGCGTATCGCCGGGGGCGGCGACGTCCCTGGGGCGCAGCAGCAGGCACACGAGCGCGATCAGAGCAACGCTGATGCCCGTGATTTTTCCCGTCGAGAGCTGCTCGCCGAACAGCACGAAGGAGGCGATCAAGGGTATGAACAGGGACAGACGCTGGGCCGCATCGCTGAGGACGATGCCGGCGTGGCGCACGGCTCCCGCCATGGTCAGGAAGATGGTGGGCAGCAAGATGCCCAGCGCCGCCAGGACTCCCCAGGCATTGTCGGGCTTGAGCAGGCTGGCCGGGGCCGGCTGCAGGATGAGCGCGCACAGCGTAATGGCGACGAGGTAGTTGACCGCGATGGCTTGCGCGACGTCAATCGATTGGCGGCGGGCGATTTTCAGCAGGATGGATACGGCGACACTGCAGGCGATACTGATGATGAGTGTATGCATGATGAAGGTGGAGACAGGAAAGAAAGGTTTAACAGGGCGTGGATGCCGCGTGGTTCGCGGCCTGGCCGCTCAAGCCCAGGCGCTTGAGCAGATCCTGGTCGGCTTCCCACTGAGGGTTGCCGGTGGTCAACAGCTTGTCGCCGTAGAAAATGGAATTGGCGCCCGCGACGAAGCACAGGGCCTGCATGGTCTGTTCCATGGCTTCGCGTCCGGCCGACAGGCGCACGTGGCTCTTGGGCATGGTGGTGCGCGCCACGGCGATGGTGCGGATGAATTCGAACGGGTCCACCGGATCGGCGTCGAACAACGGCGTGCCTTCCACTTTGACCAAGTTGTTGATGGGCACGGATTCGGGATAGGGTGTCATGTTGGCCAGCTGCGCGATCAGGCCGGCGCGCTCGCGCCGGGATTCGCCCAGGCCGACGATGCCTCCGCAGCAAACGTGCATCCCCGCGGCTCTGACGCGCTCCAGGGTGTCGAGCCTGTCTCGATAAGTGCGGGTGGAAATGATGTTGCCGTAGAACTCGGGGGAGGTGTCCAGGTTGTGATTGTAGTAGTCCAGGCCCGCTTTCCGAAGCCGGTCGGCCTGGCCGTCTTTGAGCATGCCCAGCGTCACGCAGGTCTCCATGCCCAGTTCCTTGACCGCGCGCACCATTTCCGTCACGGCATCCAGCTGCTTTTCGGTGGGCGAGCGCCAGGCGGCGCCCATGCAGAAGCGTTGCGCGCCGCCGTCCCTGGCCTGCCGCGCGGCTTTGATCACGTCGTCCAAAGACATGAGCCCTTCGCGCCGGCCCGGCTGGTCGTAGCGCGCGGATTGTGGACAGTAGCCGCAGTCTTCGGGGCAGCCGCCGGTTTTGATGGACAACAGTCTGGACAGCTGAACCGTATTGGGGTCGTGATGTCGCCGGTGCGTTACTTGCGCCTGGAACAGCAGGTCCAGGAACGGCAGTTCGTACAAGGCGACGATGCGGTCGAGCGGCCACGTCGGAGCGGATGTGGAAACGGCGTGCATGGGATCTTGCTTGCATGGAAAAGCGCCGATGGTAGGCGGTCTTTTTCAACGGTGCAATATCCAACTTCTTCTAATTGCGTCTAACGTGTCATTTAAATAAGATAAATTTAAACTAATTGATTCCTTCTCGCCTCATAAGCCGTTAATCCAGCCTTGCCGCGCGGCAATTTTCCTGCGCGGTTAATTTGTATCTTTATGTGACAAAAGTGGCGATTTGACGGCAAGCGCAGGGCGCGTGGAGCCGAAGGATGGGCCGAGCGTCTATGATCGGGGGGTCAGATATACGACGCAGGTTCACA
>Ga0265293_10003822_pt1 | contig 27440 bp, 26 predicted proteins | sample Munlanlewell138R_FD_192505 | JGI IMG/M metagenome (GOLD analysis project Ga0265293, IMG submission 192505) | Leachate microbial communities from a municipal landfill in Southern Ontario, Canada - Leachate well 138R | ecosystem: Engineered > Solid waste > Landfill > Unclassified | place: Canada...
CAAAATACTTACAAAAATCTCTGAAATACAAAATGTTGTCAAGGAGAATAAAAACTTTCTACAGATTATCGCCCTGCTGAGTGCTTACACTCAAAAAGAGTTGGGGTTTATGTGCGAAAGTTGAGTATCTTATGTCAAAGTTGGGCAAAAGGCATATGTGAAGCTCGACACTTATGACTTTAGCATCTACGGAATGTTTGATGCAGAGGTAAGTTATATTAGCCCAGATACGATTATAGAAGAGACCAGCAGAGGAGAAGAGTATCACTTTAAAGTGCAAATAACACTTCAAAAGAGTAGTCTCGTAGCCAAAAATGGAGATCAAATCAAAATAGCCCCAGGGATGGGAGCGCAAGTGGATATTATAACAGGCAAAAGAACAGTGATGCACTACTTGATAAAACCTATCATTAAAACACTTGATGAATCCTTTGTAGAGAGGTAATTAAATTATAATTCAAGTATAATTTCAAAAACAAAACTAAAGGCTCTTTTTATGGCAAAGCATCCATCACTCTTAAAACAATTTCGCTCTTTTTACTTTCAAAACAATCCTAAAGATATGGAGCAAGCTATAAAATACTTTTGCGTCTTTGGAGGGATGAGCTGGAGCGTTGATATGAGTGTGCCACTAGAGGAGCTTATAGAGAATAAAGTTTTGAACAACTACAAATATATCCATGCTGATATTACAAAGATTACAGAGAGCGATAGGCACTCTCATCTACTACTAAGTGGCATCGCTATGGGAGATCGTCGCACTCACTCTGCTCTAAAAAAAGCTCGCATCTCAAGGTCAGATGGTGAGTACGCTTTGGAAAATCTTTACGAAAGAGCTATGCTAGAAGCTGAGCACTCACTAGAATCGCCACCAAACTCAGATGATAAGATAGATGAAAAACTAAATTTTACCAAACCATTTATGAGATTTTGGTTCGCTTTTATATCTCCATATTTTAAAAGTATCAAAGATGGAGATTTTAAAGAGTCAAAAGAGAGTTTTGCCAATCGCCAGCAGGAGTTTTTTGAACTTATCTTTACAAAACTAGCGATGGAAGTTATGAAAAAGAGCTTTAAAGAAGACCCAATTGTAGAGATAGGAAGTTACTGGGATAGAAATACTGAGATAGAGATATTGGCAAAAACAAAGTCTGGAAAAATTGTAGCTGGCATCTGTAAAAACTCTAACTCTAAAGCAAAAAAGAGTGAGCTTACAAAACTAAAAGAGCAGTGTGATAGAGCTGAATTAACTGCTGATATAAATGTTGTCATCTCAAAAAGTGGTTTCTCAAATGAGCTTAAAAATCTAAAAAGTGATGAGTTAAAACTATTTTCTATAAAAAACTTTAAAAGCTTAGTCGAAGATTTAAGCGAGAGAGATTTTATAGAGTGCATAGGCAAAAGGTATTAAGATGAAAAAAAGAGTAGCTTATCAAGGAGTAAGAGGTGCTTACTCTCACCTAGCTTGTTATAATAAGTATCCAAAATATGAGGCTATCGCGTGTAAATCATTTGATGAAACTATGCTCCTTGTTGAAAATACTAAAGCCGATGTTGCGATGATACCAATGGAGAACTCAACAGCAGGCAGAGTTGAAGAGATATATAGACTTATACCAAAGATGAAACTCTACATCATAGATGAGTATTATCAGCCAGTAAATCACTGTCTTTTAGCACTTCCTGGAACAAAGATAGAAGATTTAAAAAGTGTCTCCTCGCATCCTCAGGCACTAGCTCAGTGTAAAACTCATATAGAGAAGTACAACCTTGAGGCTCGTGCAAAGTTCGACACTGCAGGCTCAGCAGAAGAGCTTATCGAGATGCAAGACAAAACTCACTCAGCGATAGCATCTAGCCTTGCTGCAGAAATTTATGACTTAGAAATATTAGAAGAAGGGTTTCAAGATATAAAAAACAATACTACCCGCTTTCTTGTTCTCTCTAAGGAGTATATAGTTCCTAGATTTGAGGAACATCAAAACTACATTACCTCTATCCTCTTTGAAGTAAGAAATATACCAGCAGCACTCTACAAGGTTCTCGGTGGTTTTGCGACAAACGGTGTAAATATCATCAAGATAGAGAGTTACTCTGGAAGTGGGACGCTAACGCTCTCTCAATTTCACATAGATATAGATGGACATCCAGATGAGGCAAATGTTAAACTTGCACTCGAAGAGCTAGCCTATTTTGCCAATAGTGTTAAGATGCTAGGAACTTATATACCTCACTATTTGAGAAAGACCTTACAAGCCTGATTTAATATCAAAAATTATGAAAGGCGTATATTTATTTGCAAGAAGCTAATTTTATACTAAACCTTTCTCTTTTAATGTTACAAATATACACATTTTGTCAAAAACTGACAAAAATATTATATCCTCTTAATATATCACTAAATATGATATATATACATTATCTCTTAATACTTCGTATTGTTAAAGTTCGATAAACAGGCACTTCTGCACTCTAACAATTAAAAATATTTCGATTTTAAATCATAAAAAATAATCTAAACTTATACTTATTAGAGAATTAAAATTAAAATTACTTATATTATTTTTTTACTTTAAGTTTCTAATAACTATAAAGCCTATAGTATTGTCTTTATCCTAAAGATTTGGATTTCTTATATCACCCAAGGAGAATTAATGAAAATGAATCGTAGAGAAGCACTAAAATTTGGTGCACTAAGTGTTGCAGCTGCTGCAACAATGGCTACAGTTACAGGCTGTAATGAGGGTGCTAAACCAGCATCAGCTTCAAAAGCAGGTAAAAAAGTATGTAAACATAAGGTAGTAATTATCGGTGGTGGTTTTGGTGGCTTAACTGTTGCTAAAGAGTTAAAGAAAAAAGATGCTAGTTTTGATGTTTTAGTAATCGAGAAAAATGAAACTTTTATGTCTTGCCCATTTTCTAATACTTACCTAGGCAAGCTAGAAGGTGTTAATCTTGGAACATTAGTTCATGATTATGCTCAGCCAGTTGAGGCTAATGGTTATGGCTTACTTCATGCAGAAGTAACTGCTATTGATAGAGCCACTAAGCAGATTCACACAACTAAAGGTATAGTTGAGTATGAGATTTTAGTTATGTCTCCGGGTATAGGATATGACTACAAAGGTCAATTTCCAACTTGGGATGATGAAAAAATCAATCATATTTCTCGCATAGCTCCAGGTGCACTTATCCCAGGAAAAGAGCATGTTATTTTAGAAAGACAACTAGTTGATATGGAAGATGGCAACGTTGTTATCACTATCCCAGCTGGAAAATTCCGTTGTCCACCTGCTCCTTTTGAGCGTGCTACTATGATTGCATCTTATATGAAAAAAGAGGGGATTCCTGGCAAGGTGATTATGCTAAATGCTACAAACTCTGTCTCTAAGGGTGCTGCATTTAAGGAAACTTGGAAAGATTTATATCCAGATATAGTTGAGCATATTGATTTTGCTACGATTCAAGATGTTGATCCAGTCTCAAAAACAGTAACATACCATCTTAAAGATGATATGGAAGATAAAGGGTATAAAGTTAAGACGCTTAAGTACTCAGTTTTAAATCTTATACCTAACAATATCTCAAACCCAGTTATAGAGATGAGTGGGGTTGAGACTACTACTGATAGCTTTAAAAAAGTTGTTATGAATGGTTGCTCGTTCCAAACTAAAACAGATAAAGATGTTTATGCTGTTGGTGATGTTGTGTCTCACGCTGTACCTCCAAGTGGGCAAACTGCTAACTGGACTGGTAAGCAATGTGCACTTGAAATTGCTAATAGACTACATAAAAAAGCTTTTGAACTTCCAGTTAAAACTAGTACAATTAAGGCTGGAAATGTTTGTTACTCTATGGTTGGTGAAGACCCTGAAGAAGCTATTATGGTTATTCATGATTTTAGCTTTAGCCAAGAAAAAAATATAATCGTAAGTGCAGCTACTGTACCTGTATCTCCAAGTGGTAAATACCGCTCTAGCGCTACTGCAAAAGCTACTCGTGACTGGTACGGCGGAATTATGAGAGATCTATTCGCATAAGTCATTTTAAAGCCCCTTCTCTTTTTTTTAAGAGAGGGTCTTAATAAATAACTTAATATATAAAAAGGAAGATAGACAATATGGATAGAAGAAATTTTTTACGAGTAGTAGGTGCTACAGGTGCACTAGTAGCAATTTCGCCATCAACTATATCTGGTAGATTGTATGCTAGTAATGGGTTATATGAGTCGTATGAAAGGGTGCAACTTCTAAATGCGGACGGTGTAGCTATAAAACTTGCTGATCTAAAAAAAGAGACAAACTATATTTTTCAATATCCATATATTGGAACGCCTACGATGCTTTTAGATTTAGAAGATAGTACAGCAAAAGATGTAAGATTAAAATCTGACGACGGGGAAGAATACATCTGGAAGGGTGGGGTTGGTAAAGACAGAACTGTTGTAGCTTATAGCGCAATATGTTCACATCAGTTAGCACATCCAACTCCTGATGATAGTTTTTTGCAATATGTGCAAAAAGACAAAAAGACTATGGCGTGTAACCATGGTGGTGTTGTAGTTTGTTCATCGCATCTATCTAGTTTTGAAGCTAAAGAGGGATGTAAAAATATCTCTGGTCCAGCTTCATCACCACTAGCAGCAGTTGTTTTAGAGATTGCAGATGATGACACTATCTATGCAGTTGGTGTACTCGGTGGAGATAAGTTTCATGAATACTTTAAAGCTTATAAACCTGAATTTAAAAAATATTATGGAAATGCAAGGCAAGCAAAGAAAAAAGTAACAAAGAGCGCTACTATGGTTGAGCTGACGCAGTACACTAAAGAGATAATTCAATATTAAGGAAATAATGTGAAAAAGATTATAATAACCACAGCTATGACTTTACTTCTTAGCTCATCTCTGTTGGCCAATGCTAAGGAAAAGGCGCAACTCTCTTCAGATATGCGTGAGATGCTCTTGGCTGTTGAGTTGATACAAAAAGGTGGCTTCTACTCAAAACCGCAGATGATGAAAGAGGGTGTAAAAAAACTAAAAGCAAAGTTAGCTATTTTAGAATCTGCAGATGCATCCAAATACTTACCAGATGATAAAAAAGAAGCAGACAAATTTGCTAACAAAAGAGCAAAGATGATAGAGATGTATGCAGATGATTTAGTCGTATCTATAGATGCAAACAACTTAGATGATGCACTTGAAGATTACACGCAGATAATTAAACAATGCACCTCTTGTCATATACGTATTCGCTCGTACTAAACTTTTTGTAGCTATAAGTTTTTTATTGACTTATAGCTATACTCCTTTTTTCCCATATTTTTTAGCTTTTAACTTAACTATGATAAAATTGTTGCAAGTGATGAGGAGTTTCTTGTGCCACGAAAAATTAGAGTAGAAAAAATAGATTTTACTAATCCAATAAGTGAAGAGGAACAAAAAAACTCAATAATTTTTTAAATACAAAATTACAAATCAAAGAAGATGGCGTGCCTCAAAAAGACAAACCTAAAATAGAGAGCTATTTTAGAGACAAAGATGAGAGCTTAATAAGAAAAGAAGAAGCTATTTATAAAGCTATGTGTGATGGCTATACCCAGAGGGAAGTAGGAGAGTATTTGCTTCTTTCACACGTTGCAATATCAAAAATTGTAAAAATATATAAACAAAAAGTAAAACTTTATGAAAAGTTACGAGATAAAGGGATATTTTGGAGTTATAGTAAAAGTGCAAGTTATGAAGAGATTGGCTCATCTATTTTGATAGAGTATCTTTTAAAGTATGGTGACTTTGATGATATCAAGCTTGGATTTGCACTTTTTTCAAAAAGATATATAAAAAATACTTGGGAAGAAAAACTTAAATCTGACAAAAGTTTTATAAAAACAAATCTTATGTTAGCTAGAGTATTTTTTGATATGGATGTAGATAGTAGTTATTTTAAGGAGATAAAAAATGCAAGATTTGAAAAACTTAAGATGCTTGCTTCCTAAGACAAAAGAGCTGCTTCTTACTATAGTAGCTAAATGTGATTTTCTACATAAGTATGTATTAGTGGGTGGGAGTGCTTTGACGCTACATATTTGTCATAGAAAGAGTGAAGATCTAGACTTTTTTACTTATGATGATAGTTTTAACAAAAAAGAAATAGTTGATTTTATTCAAAGTTTCAAAAGTAAAGAAATTATAAATCAAACTGATGAACAGATTGACTTACTGCTAGATGGCGTAAAAGTTACATTTTTCAATGCAAAATGGAGTTTTTTAAAACCACAAAAAGTAGAAAAGTTCAATTTAGCAACAATAGAAATGATTGCTGCTATGAAAGTAAATGTACTCTTTTTAAGAGCAAAGTATCGAGATTATTATGATATTTATTTTTTAGTAAAACAGTGTATGAGTTTAAAAGATATCTTTAAAGTTAGCGAACATATTGTTGAAGGTGTTACCTTTAAACTTTTTGCTGTAGCTTTGCTATATATTGATGATATAGAAGATAATAATATAGACTATTTAGAACCAATACAAAAAATAAAAAAAGAAGAGATTAGAGATTTTTTTCAAAAAAGCATAAAAAGTTATCAATAAGATAAACGTCTCCATATTACACATTCTTATAATTATTCATATAAAACTTAATCTCTCTTTTAAGCAGGTTTTCAGCACTTTTGCACCTATAAAAACTCTAGGTGTTACAATTTTACACCTATGTTACAAACTGCAAATAAAGATGTATCATTTGGTGACATTTTAAAATTCTTCTACTTTTTGTATATTATATTTAATACTCTTTTTGATATAGTGCATTAACTGTTTTTTCTTGCCCCTCTTGCGAGTAAACAAGGAAAAAATTATTTAAAGGTAGGTTGTATGGAGCATATAGTGACTTCAAATCCGTATTTTGGTGTATTTGTACTATTTGTTATAACATTTGGTGCATTTACAGCTACAACGGTAATTGCTCGTTTAGCGAGTCGTGCATTAGCAGCTAAGGATAGTGAAAAAATCAAGCTCTCGGTTTATGAGTGTGGACCAGAGGTAACTAAACAGCCAAATAGAATTTCGCCACAGTTTTATCTATTTGCACTTCTTTTTTTACTCTTTGATGTTGAGATTATTTTTATGTTTCCATGGGCAGTAGATTTTAAACTACTAGGTTGGTTTGGTTTTGCTGAGATGTTAATGTTTATACTATTGTTGACTATCGGTTTTATATACGCATGGAAAAAAGGAGCGCTTGAATGGCACAACATAAAGTAAATTATACACAAAATGCTGGCTTGCCAGTAGCACTTACAAGTATAGATAAAATAGTTAACTGGGGTCGTTCAAATTCGCTTTGGGCACTTACTTACGGTCTTGCTTGTTGTGGAATTGAGATGATGGCATCTGGTGCATCTAGATATGACTTTGACCGTTTTGGAACTATCTTTCGTGCATCTCCTCGCCAATCAGATGTTATGATAGTAGCTGGAACGCTTACAAAAAAACACGCAGAGTTTATTAAAAGACTCTACGATCAGATGACTGAGCCTAGATGGGTTATATCTATGGGTTCATGTGCAAATACTGGCGGTATGTTTAACACTTATGCAACTGTTCAAGGAGTAGATAGAATCATTCCTGTAGATTTATATCTCCCAGGCTGTGCACCACGTCCTGAGACACTTCAATATGGTGTAATGCTTCTACAGAAGAAAATCCGTGCAAATCACGCTTCAAGAGCACAAAAAGCAAAAAGGTTAATGTAATGAGAGCTTATAAACCTAAAGATGATGTACAGAAAAAACCATACTATACAGATAGATTTTACAAATCTCCCCAAGTTCCTAAAAGTAGCCCAGAGAGTGATGAGCTCTTTAGCGCAGACTTAGATGCTATAAAAGAGAAGTTTGAAGTACTAGATGCTTATATCCAAGTTGGACAATTAGTCGTTTATATAAATTCACAAGATAATTTTAAAGTTTTAGAGATGCTAAAAAATGAGAGAGCTTACTCTCAACTCTCAGAGATGAGTGCCATTGACTGGATTGCAGATCGTGGTGGATTTGAGGTTTTTTATCAGATGCTAAGTATGGCAAAGAGAAGAAGAATTCGCATAAAAACTTTTATAAAAAAAGGTCAAGCTGTAAACTCGGTTGAGAAGCTTTTTCGCTCGGCTGATTGGTCTGAGAGAGAGATGTTTGATATGTTTGGCATAGAAGCAAATGGACACCCTTTTATGAAGAGAATTCTTATGCCTTATGATTGGCAAGGACACCCGCTTCTAAAGACTTATCCGTTACAAGGCGATGAGTTTGCTGCCTGGTACGAAGTAGATAAGATTTATGGCAAAGAAGCAAGAGATATTATAGGGCCTGAAATACGTGACACTGCAAGAGTTGATCGTTATGATTCAGAGAGATTTACTCTTTTAGGTCATGAAGTACCTAAGGGAACTAAGATAACAGGCGATGAGCCTAAACATAAAGAGTCTTATCAAGAAGAAGATGGAGTTTTTATGGTTAAAAAATTTGATAGAAAGTCATCAGTAGTTATTGATGATCCTCAAAGATAGGTAGAGATATGGCACAAATAAAAAATAGATTAACCCCGTTTTTTGAGAACATCACTTTTGATAGAGAAGATAATGAGCTTATCTTAAACTTCGGCCCACAGCATCCATCAGCTCACGGACAGTTGCGTTTAATGCTTCATCTTCAACAAGAGATGATTACAAAAGCGCATCCAGATATTGGTTATCTTCATCGTGGGATGGAGAAGATGGCTGAGAACATGATTTACAATGAGTTTATGCCAACTACTGATCGTATGGACTATATTGCATCATCTTCAAACAACTACGGTTTCGCTTTGACAGTTGAGAAACTTATAGGTTTAGAAGTTCCTCGTCGTGCAAAAGTTATACGTATGATGCTTTTAGAGATAAACCGTCTTATGTCTCACATATTTTGGTTAGCAACTACTGCGCTAGATATTGGCGCAATGACAGTTTTCTTATATGCGTTTCGTGAAAGAGAGTATTTGATGGATATCATCGAGGGCTATTGTGGAGCTAGACTTACACATGCCGCTATTCGTATAGGTGGGGTTCCACTAGATATTCAAGATAGTTTTATCTCTCAACTAAAGACATTTTTAGATAAATTGCCAGAAAATATCAAAACATATGAAGACCTTCTTGATACTAACCGTATCTGGCTTATGAGAATGGAAGAGGTTGGTACAATTTCTACTGAGATGGCACTTTCATGGGGTTGTACAGGCCCAATGCTAAGAGCTAGTGGTGTAGCTTGGGATATTCGTAAAGAAGAGCCTTATGAACTTTATGATGAAGTGGAGTTCAGTGTTCCTTACTCTGATAAAGGTGATAACTTTGCAAGATACCGTATCTTTATGGAAGAGATGAGAGAGTCTGCAAAGATACTCTACCAAACTATAGATATGTATGAGAAATGTGTAAAAGATGGGCAAACTGAGCTTATGGCTCACGCTCCAAAGTATGTCTCGGCTCCGAAGCTAGATATCATGACTCAAAACTACTCTTTGATGCAACACTTTGTGCTTGTGACGCAAGGTATGAGACCTCCAGTCGGAGAAGTTTATGTAGCGACTGAATCGCCTAAAGGAGAGCTAGGCTTTTTCATAAACTCTCAAGGCGGTCCATACCCATATAGACTAAAAGTTCGTGCTCCATCTTTTTGGCACGCTGGAATTTTAACAGACCTACTCCCAGGTCACTACATCCCAGATGTTGTCTCTATTATTGGGACAACAAACATTGTATTTGGAGAGGTTGACAGATGATTAGCCAAAGAGAAGCAGATAGCTTTGCTTTTTTAGGTGAAGCTACAGCTGGTGCAAAACTTGTAGTGCGAGAGCAATTCATTAGTAAGGATATAATTAATGAAAAGATATGATTTAAGACACTTAAAGTCTGATTTTGAGCCTAGAATGGAAGAGATTTTAACTACTCATAGCGCAGGAGAAGTTGCAATCTTTTTATTTGAGATAGGTGATTTCTCTCCTATTCAAAAATCAGCAGATTTAGTAAAGAAGAGTGGATATGAGTTGATGAACTCTTTAAAGTTTAACGAAGTCGACTGGACTATCGTAGCTAAAAAAGTTTAGGGATTTATTTTGAGTAAAGTATATTTTTCCACTTGGAATGGTGAACTGGTAAATAATGTCGGCAAACCACAAGAAGAGTGGGAGGAGTCGGCTTATAATCTGCCTGCAACTTATGATGACCATCGTGAGTCTAAAGCTTTTATAGGTTGGGATGGAGTCTCTCTTTTTAATGCAGATGTTGATGTTATCCGCTTGTGCATGGAGTATGCCGCACAATATCAGGTATATTCTGAGGCTTGTGGGCGATGTGCACCTGGTAGATGGGGTGGTAGAATTCTCTACGATCAGCTAGATAAAATTGCTCGTGGAGAGGGCTCCATCAGCGATATGGAGCATCTCAAAGAGATAGGCAAGAGCATGCAAATCACTTCAAAATGTGAGATTGGAAAAACTGTTCCAAACCCTATCATTGATTTGATGACTCACTTTGAAGATGTCTTTCTGGATTGTATAAATAACCAAAAGCCATCAAAACACTACAATGAAGATGTTAGTTATATTGCAAAAATAACTGCACCGTGTACTGATATGTGCCCATCTCATGTTGATATCCCAGCTTATATAGAGGGTGTTAGAGATTTAAGATTTGATGACTCACTTAAGGCTACTAGAGAGACTATGCCACTAGCACATGTTTGTGGTCGTGTCTGTCCTCATCCATGTGAAGATGCTTGTAGAAGAACAAATCTTGATGAGCCTATCTCCATTATGGAGTTAAAGCGCCTTGGAGCTGATTACGAGACAGATCATGGTTTTGGCTTTTTTCATTCAATAGAGAAAAAACCTAAAAATGGCAAAAGAGTCGCAGTTATCGGAGCTGGTCCTGCTGGGCTTACAAATGCTTACTATCTTGCAGCTGAGGGCGTTGAGGTTGATGTTTACGAAGAGCTTCCTGTTTTAGGTGGAGAGGTTGCTGTTGGTGTTCCAGAGTATAGGATGCCAATTGATAAGTATAATCAAGACATTGAGTGTGTTAGAGATATGGGTGTAAACTTCATAACTAACAAAAAAATCAATGCAGATGATATGAGACGTTTTGAGCAAGACTACGATGCTACTATGGTAGCAACTGGGACTCGCATCTCAAAGCAAATTCGTTGTGATAACGAGAGAGCTGAGATAGAGGGTTACTGGTCAGCAATCGAGATGCTTGACCAGATTAACCTTTGGGATAAGTATGAGATAGGCGAGAGAGTAGATTTAAGCGGTAAAACTGTTGTTTGTGTAGGTGGTGGGTTTACATCTATGGACGTTGTTCGCTGTGCTATCCGCGCTAATGCTAAAAAAGTATATATGATTTATCGTCGCGATGAGGAAACAATCATAAAAAATACTACTTATGAAGAGTATCATGAAGCAGTAGAAGAGGGCGTTGAGTTTCTTTTTCACTCTGCGGTAAACGCTATGGTTGATGAAGATAATGTCTTAAAATCTCTTCTTATAGATAAGTTTGAGTTAGTTCCAGACCCAGATGGTGGTCGCGCTCAGTTACTAAAAGTTGAGGGTGCATCTTATAGCATCGAGACTGATTATATTATCCCAGCAGTCTCTCAATCAGCTGATTTGGAACTTCTTCCAAAAGAGTGGGAGTTGGAGATGACTTCTTGGGGAACTATAAAGACAAATGGTAAAGACTATATGACATCAAGAAAAGGTATCTTTGCATCTGGGGATTGTGAGTATGGCCCTATGACTATTGTAAATGCAGTAGGTCAAGCAAAACGTGCTGCATCTGTTATGGCACGCTATTTGCAAACTGGAGAGATTACGCTAAGTGATGATGAGATTATGGAAGACCATCTTCGTAAACTTAGAGTCTATGATAAAAAAGAAAAAGTAACAGGTTGGCTTCCAGGTCTTCCTAGACAAAACAGTCAAAAACTAGCAGTTGATGTTCGTATAACGAATAACAAAGAGGTAAATCTTGGATTTACTCAAGAAGAAGCGATGGATGAAGCTGATCGCTGTATGCGTTGCTACTATATAGCAATGATAGCAACTTAAAGCGGAGGGATATATGAGTAATTTGATTAACTTTAAAATTGACGGTATCTCTGTAGAAGCAAAGAGAGGCGAGACAATACTAAATGTTGCTCGCAACAACGATATCTACATCCCAACTATGTGTTATATCTCTAAGACTACGCCTTGTGCGTCTTGTCGTATGTGCGTGGTTGAAGCTGGGGGAGTTGATGGCTTTGTTCTTTCATGTAACACTCCTCCAACTGAGGGCATTGAGATAATAACAAACACTCCAGCCTTAGAACTTGAGCGGACAAATATTATGAAACTCTACGATGTAAATCATCCGCTAGAGTGTGGAGTTTGTGATAAATCAGGCGAATGTGACCTACAAAATAAAACATTAGAGTTTAATGTAAGTAGACAAAGCTTTTCAGCTCGTGACCAATTTCGTCAAACAAAAGATTGGGGACTTATTGGTTATGAGGCATCTCTATGTATTTTATGTGAAAAGTGCGTCCATGTCTGTAATGAAGTAATTGGAGATGATGCCATAGAGGTCAAGTTTGGCGGCTATAGTTCAGTTATAATTCCTAAAAATTCTGAGGTTCTTGATTGTACTTTTTGTGGAGAGTGTATAGCAGTTTGTCCTGTTGGAGCATTAGTGAGCACCAACTTCAAATATAGTGCAAATGCTTGGGAATTAAGCCAGATTCCAGCTACTTGTGCACACTGCTCTGGAGGCTGTCCACTAGAGTATGAGACAAGACACACATCAATAAACGGAGATGATTCTATCTATAGAGTAAAAAATAATTTTGAATATACATCGCTTTGTGGTGCAGGAAGATTTGGTTTTGATTTTGATAATAAAAATATTAGCGATGAGCTAGCGTTTTTAAGAGCAAAAGAGGCTCTAATGAGCGCTAAGGCGATACGTTTTTCATCTATGATAACAAATGAAGAGGCTCATATCTTAAATCTTTTAAAACAAAAGCTAGGGCTAAAGCTTTTTAATGAAGATGCTAGAAAATATCAAGAGTTTATGCACTCCTATAGTTTAATAAGCTCAAAACTTCATTATAGTGGCTCATTAGATGCTATAAAACAAGCAGATGCTGCCATCATCATAGGAAGCAAAGTAGCAACTGATAATCCAGCTGTAAGATACGCACTAACAACTGCTGCAAAACATAATGGCGCAAAGATAGTATATGCTCATCCTATAGAAGATGCACTTATGCAAAACACTATCACGCAACTTATGAAGTATGAAGTTGGGACTGAAGAGGGTGTAATGGCTCTTTTAGCAAATGCAATACTCGCAGATGCAGATATGAGTGAGAGTGAAAGAGCATTTTTTGATGACTTAGATCTTGGTTATTTGGGTGCTGAGAGCAACATAGGCGAAGAAGAGTTTGAGTTTATGATGAAGTCATTTAGTAGAGCACAAAACCGTGTCTTAATTGTTGGAAGCGATATTATCTCACATAAGCGTTCAAAAAACATAGCAAAATTAGCAGCAATGATAGAAAAATATAGCTCGTTCTCTCTAGTTGTTATCCCAAATGATGTAAATACTCTTGGAGTCTCTTTGATTTGTGAGTTAGATGCTGATGAGAACATAGATGCTGTTGTAGGTTATAACGCAAATGGAGATTTTACTATCTCTTCGGTTGGGTCGGCAGATTTTTATGTTGGAGCACTAAATCAGCAAGAGGGAACTTTTGTAAGTATTGACAATAGAGTCCTACCTACAAATGTTGCACTTAGTTATGAGGGATACACTCTAAATGACTTAGCATCTGCATGTGGAGTAGAGGCTAAAAATACTGTTGATTATACAGCCAAGTTAAATAAAAACAGTGGATTCAAGGTGGTAGAATTTGATAAGCTAGAAAACTTTTTATCAAAACATGGAGATGATAGTAGAGGTTATATCCTCGATGAGATTTTTTGTGAGGCTAATGCTGAACTAGAAGAGATAGAAGATTTACCAGAATTCAATGGTACAATTATATATCATTCAAATCCAGTTTTACAGTTTAACGCATATACAAACAAAACAAAACAACTAGAGCGTGACACAACCCTAAGAGGCTCAGCCCAGTTTGCTGCAGCTGCAAAAATCTCTGATGGAGATATGATAGAGATGACTTTTAACTCTAGAGTTTTACAAAGAGAGTTTAAACTTGATTGTGAGCTCAAAGGTACAATTGCACTAAATCCTACCTTTGATGATGCCCTTGATTCAAGTAGATATAGATTTGAAAAAACTAAAATAGTGAGAGTAGTATAATGAGTAAAATTACTATAAATATAGATGGTAAAGAGATAGAGACAGAGGAGGGCGAGTATATTTTAAATGCTGCTCGTGCCAATGATATCTTTATCCCAGCTATCTGCTACCTAACAAGATGTAGTCCGACGCTAGCGTGTCGCATCTGCCTTGTTGAAGCCGATGGCAAACAAGTTTATGCTTGTAATGCAAAGAGCAAAGATGGCATGAACATTACAACAAAGACAGAAACAATTGCTAAAGAGCATCGTGCAATTATGGAAGTTTACGATGTAAATCATCCACTTCAATGTGGAGTGTGTGACCAGTCAGGCGAATGTGAACTACAAAACTACACTCTAGAGATGGGAGTGGATTCTCAAAGTTATGCAGTAAAGGATGTAGATAGAAGTTCTCATGATTGGGGGCATATTCACTACGATCCAGGCCTTTGTATAGTGTGTGAGAGATGTGTAACTGTATGTAAAGATATGATAGGTGATAACTCTCTAAAGACTGTTCCTCGCGGCGGAGATGCACTTGAAGCTGAGTATAAAGAGAGTATGCCAAAAGATGCTTACTCAATGTGGAACAAACTAAACAAATCTCTTATTGGACTTACAAATGGAACTGACGTTCTTGATTGTACAAGTTGTGGAGAGTGTGCGGCGGTTTGTCCTGTTGGAGCATTAGTAGATACTCACTTTATGTACAAATCAAATGCATGGGAATTAACTCAAATACCTGCTACTTGCGGACACTGTTCTGCAGGGTGTCAAATCTACTACGATGTAAAACATACAAGTGTCTCAGATGATACGAGAAAGATCTATAGAGTTATGAATGAGTGGAACTATGTCTCACTTTGCGGAGCTGGTAGATATGGTTTTGATTATGAAAATAGAGTCGCATCTAAAGATGAAAAAGCCTTTGCATCCGCTATAGAGGCTTTTAAGAAGGCTGATACTATAGAGTTTACTTCTACTATTACAAATGAAGAGGCTTTTATCCTGCAAAGTCTAAAAGAGAAGCATGGTTATAAACTCATAAACAAAGAAGCGAAATCATTACAGACTTTTTTGAAAAACTATAGTGAGGTAAGTGGAAGTATGCTCTATAGCGGAGACTTAGAACTTACTCACAACTGTAATTTTGTTATCTCAATAGGCGCAGCACTTAAGAGTGACAATCCAAATGCAAGATACGCTCTTAATAACTCAATGACTGTGAATAAGGGTGCAGGGCTATATTTCCACCCTGTAAAAGACCCTATTATAGAGGGACTTGGCAAGAGCATTATGACAGTAGAGCACGCTCCACTTCAAGAAGAAGTAGCGCTCTATCTTATCTTAGACCTATTTGCAGACAGAGAAAAACTTCCTGTAAATGTGCTTGAGTATTTAGATGGCTTTCACTCTAAAAAAACTATAACTGTTGAAGAGACTATAAAAGAAGAGATAGTTGAAATCGTTAAAGAGATGAAGCTTAATGAAGAAACAGGTGTAGAAGAAGAGATAGAGGTAGAAAAGAAAAAAATGGTGCCTAAAAAAGTATCTAAAGAGGTAGAAGTTGATGATAACGCTCTTTTAGAAATCTTAGGGCTTGATGATAGTTTTATGGAAACTTTAGAGAAAAATCTTAACAAAAAAGATAGCTTTGCAATGATAGTTGGAGAGGACATGTACAATCATCCTAACTCTAAAAATATAGCAAGACTTGTAGCCCTTGTAGAGAAGTGCAGTGAGATAAAACTAACTATAATTCCGCCACTAACTAACTCTTTGGGTGTTTCTCTTATTTGTGAGCTTGATGATGAGAGAGGCTCATTTACTGTTGGATATAACACAAAAGCAGACTTTACTATATCTGCTTTAGGTGATGGCAATTTAGATATGCCTGCAATGAACCAACAAGAGGGGACACTAACTTCTATAAACAAGAGAGTAAACCCGACAAATGCTGCACTACCTTACCATGGCTATGAGCTAAATGACATAGCAAATGAGCTAGGGTTAGTATCAGAGCAAACGATAGACTATACTCCATCTCTTGCTGCAAAAGCAGGGTTTAAAAATGTTAACTTCGATGAGTTACCAAATCATTACGAAAATGATGGAAGTGAGCATAGAGGTTATCTACTTGAGGATATAAAAGTTAAAGAAGGTTCAAACCAAAATGTCGAGCCTTTTAGTGATGAAAAACTACTAAGAGATGCTGAGATGATTATTTATCTTGCAAACCCTGTAAGACAATTTACAGAGTTTACCCATAAGGCTACAAACCTTGATGAAGTCTCTGGTTTGTATCTTAGCGAAGAGTTTTTAGCTAACTCAGAGTTTAAAGAGGGACAGAGTGTCCGTGTGAAAAACTCTAATGGTGAGATAGTTGTCAATATCGTAAGTGATAATAAAATCGCTGGGGATATAGCAGTCCTACCAACATTTGATACTAAAATAAATTCAGAGGCACTTTTTAATGGTTACCGTTTTAATAAAGCTTCGATTGAAAGGGTGTAATATATGGAAACAGCATATTTAATTGAGACAGTTATAAAGATTGTTGTGGTTTTACTTGTCTTTTCTGCACTAGCAGGTCTAGGGACTTACTTTGAGAGAAAAGTTCTTGCTTTTATGCAAAGACGACTTGGACCAATGAACGTTGGCCCTTACGGATTGCTTCAAGTGGCAGCTGATGGGGTAAAACTATTTACTAAAGAGGATGTGATTCCACAAAATGTGGTAGCTCCTATATTTAAGATAGCTCCTGTTGTAACTGCAGCTACAGCATTCATGGCGGCAGCTGCTATTCCATTTTTGCCACAATTTACTATCTTTGGATACACAGTCCATCCAATAGTAGCAGATATTAACATTGGTATTTTATATATCCTTGGAGTTATGGGAGTTGGTCTTTATGGTCCACTTCTAGGCGGTATGGCATCTGCAAATAAGTTTTCACTTATCTCAGCTGCAAGGGGTGCTGCGGTTTTTATCTCTTATGAGGTGGTAACTGGGCTTTCTATCTTAGCACCAATTATGATGGTTGGTTCACTCTCACTTATTGACTTTAACAACTATCAAGCTGGGGGTTTTGGTGACTGGATTATCTGGAGTCAACCTGTTGCCTTTGTACTTTTTTGGATAGCTGCATTTGCTGAGACTGGAAGAACACCTTTTCACCTTATAGCAAACGACCATGAGATTATTGATGGTTTTGGTACAGAGTACTCTGGTATGAGATGGGGACTCTTCTTTATAGGCGAGTATGCAAATATGTTCTTTATGTCTTTTGTTATCCCTCTTCTTTTCTTAGGTGGTTTTGGCGATGGCAGCCTTTTAGGGGCCTTAGGATTGCTGGGGAAAATGGCATTTTTCTTTTTCTTCTTTTTATGGACAAGAGCTGCATGGCCTGATGTAAGACCAGATCAGTTGATGTGGTTGTGTTGGAAAGTGCTAATGCCAATTGCAGTTTTAAACATCTTAGTAACTGCTATAGTTTTGATGTAAGGGGGTAGTGATGGAACAATTTAACAACAGAAATGTCTCAAATGAGTATTTCTTAGTAGACATAGAAGACTATCCAACTGATGGATGGGGTAAATTCAAACGAGTAGTAAAGCGAACCTTTAGAGCTGAGCTTTTTGTTGGACTTTGGGTTGTTTTGCGTGAGATGATAAAGTTTGATATCCACACAGTTAGCTATCCTGAGGAAAAGATGCCAATAGGTCCAAGATATCGCGCTGTTCATGAGATGAAGAGACTTTGGGAATCAGATGCTGAGAGATGTATTGGTTGTGGACTTTGTGAGAAGATCTGTATCTCTAACTGTATCAGAATGGATACTAAGATAGATGCAGAGTCTCGTAAAGAGGTTAGCGAATATACTATAAACCTAGGTCGTTGTATCTATTGTGGTTATTGTGCTGAGGTCTGTCCTGAGCTTGCAATTACGCATGGTGGAGAGTATGAAAATGCCTCTGATCAAAGAGAGCATTTTATAGATTTTAAAACAATGCTCACACCATTAGAGACAATGAAAGCGGGGACTCAACTAGAGTTTGAAGGTTTTGGTGCTATTACACCACATGAAGATGAGCGTGTTAAAAAAACACCTCTAGCATATTAAGGAGTTTGATTATGTTTGAAGCGATTGCTTTTTATCTGTTTTCTTTTTTGACAATAGCGATGTTCTACATTACAGTTACAACATCACAAGCATTATATGCTCTGTCGGCATTAGCAGCAGGAATGATTTTTATATCAGCATTTTTCTTTATTTTGGGAGCTGATTTTTTAGGTGCGGTGCAGATTGTAGTTTATTCTGGTGCTGTAATGGCTCTTTATGCTTTTGGAATGATGTTTTTTGACACAACAAGAGATGTAAAAGAGAAGAAAGGCAACAAGTATCTAATTACTGGTCTTGCTACACTAGCTGCTATTTTAGTAGTTGTTATAGTCTCAGCTCCACTTATTGGAGAAAATATTAGTGCTTACTACCCGATGACTGAGGGAGCAGGGAATACTCAAGAGATAGGAATGGTTCTATTTACTAAGTATCTTGTTCCTTTTGAATTAGCTGCGGTAATGTTGCTAGTTGCTATGATTTCAGGGATAGTCCTCGCTGGTAAAAAGATGGACCTATCTCTTACTCTTATGAGTGATAGAGAGATTATAGAGATGAGAGAAGAAAAAAATAAAAAGGTACTTCTATGATGGAAATAGGACTCAACCACTATCTTGTACTATCTACTATTTTATTCTCCATTGGATTAGTAGGTGTGATGAGAAGAAAGAACTTACTGATGCTCTTTTTCGCAACTGAGATTTTACTAAACTCTGTAAATATTTCTTTTGCTGCGATTTCACATTTTTATGGCGACTTAACTGGTCAAATGTTTGCATTTTTTGTTATTGCAATTGCTGCATCTGAGGTTGCAGTGGGACTTGGACTACTTATAGTTTGGCATAAACGACACAATGCAATAGATCTTGACTTAATGTCAACGATGAAAGGATAGATAAATGGAACTATTACTCTATACTGCACTATTTGCACCACTCGTGGGCTCTTTGTTTGCTGCACTATTTGGTGCATCACCTAAGACACTTGTGACAGGTGTTGTTACAAGCTTACTTCTTGGTGTCTCACTAGTCGCTAGTACAATTCTTTTAATATTTGTAATCACAAGTGGGCAGTTTGTTCATGTTGAGATGATGACTTGGATTACTGCTGGTGATTTATATATTCCTTTTGGGTTTATTGTTGATCAGATAAGTGTTACTATGATGATGGTTGTGACTTTAGTCTCAACAGTAGTTCATGTCTATGCTATTGGTTATATGGATCACGATAAAGGCTTTAATAGATTTTTTTCATGGTTATCAGCATTCGTTTTTTCAATGATGGTTCTTGTTATGAGTGATAACTTCGCTGGTCTTTTTATTGGCTGGGAAGGTGTTGGTCTTTGTTCTTGGGGTCTTATTGGATTTTGGTATCAAAAAGAGAGTGCAACTTGGGCTGCTAATGAGGCGTTTATAATGAACCGTATAGCAGACCTTGGGATGCTAATTGGTATCTTTTTAATCTACTGGAACACAGGAACTCTTCAATATCATGAAGCTTTTGCAGCGATGCCAGCTTTAGAGAATGCAACATTAGTATGGATAGGCATCTTCTTGTTTGTTGGGGCTATGGGTAAATCAGCTCAGTTTCCACTTCACACATGGTTAGCAGATGCGATGGAGGGACCTACTCCAGTTTCAGCACTAATCCACGCAGCTACAATGGTAACAGCTGGTGTTTACTTAGTTATTCGCTCACATGAACTCTATGCTCTTATTCCAAATGTTGGACTATTTATCGCTAGTCTTGGTGCCTTTGTTGCAATTTTTGCCGCTTCCATGGCTCTTGTAAATCGAGACATAAAGCGTGTAATTGCTTACTCTACTCTTTCTCAACTAGGTTACATGTTTGTTGCAGCAGGACTGGGCGCTTACTGGGTAGCACTCTTTCACCTAATGGCACACGCATTCTTTAAAGCACTTCTTTTCTTAGGTGCAGGTAATGTTATGCATGCAATGGATAGTGAACTTGATCCATTTAAGATGGGTGGTTTAGGTAAGAAAATGAAAGCAACTATGATAATGATGACATTGGCATCAGTAGCATTAGCTGGTATCTACCCATTTGCGGGCTTTTTCTCAAAAGATTTGATTTTAGAGGCAGCTTTTGTTGAGCAGCACTATATTATATACACGGTTTTACTTCTAACTGCAGGTCTAACTGCATTTTACTCTTTTAGAATTATTGCTTTGATTTTTCATGGAGAGGAGAGGTATAAACTCTTTGGTTTTCATCCTCATGAAGCGTATAAATTTATGCTTGTTGCAATGAGCCCTCTTCTTTTGTTAGCTATTATTGCAGGCTCATTTAAACTCTCATACTTTGAGATGGTAACTAATCTACTTCCAGCGATTGAATATCATATTCACCATCCGCTCACATATTGGGTTATAACGCTTGGTACTCAACTATTTGTAATAGCTGCAATATTCTTTGCATACAAAAAATATATGAGTAAAAGTATAAAAGTTCCAGATGGAACAAGCGTAATGGAGAAGAGTTTTTTCTATAAACTACTAATCAACCAGTACTATATTCCACGCTTTTATGAAGAGTATTTGGTAAAGCCTTATAGAGAGCTCTCATGTGTATTTTGGAAGCATGTAGATCAAAAAGTAGTAGATGCTACAGTTGATGGGATTGCAAATGTTATCTATAGAACGGGCGAAAACAGTAGAGAAATGCAAAGTGGTAATCTCTCAACAATGTTAAAGTGGATGGTAGCAGGTCTTGTTGCTCTTCTCTCTTTAGCGGTTGTTTTTGGATTAGCAACAAGACACTCTGATAAAATCATGTTGATTTTATCGGGCTTAGGAGTTTAATAGATGTTAGATAATATATTATCAATTTTGGTTTTCTTTCCAGCAATAGCAGCGATATTTGGTTTTGCTGTTGCAAAAGATAGTATAAGAGCTTATGGTGTTGCAGTTGCGTTTATAGAGTTTGCTCTATCCTTGTTGTTGTGGTTCTCGTTTGATTCAAGTGTATCTGGAATGCAGTTTATGGAGATGGTTCCACTTGTTCCTGCTTTTGGAATCAACTACATTCTAGGAGTAGATGGCATCTCACTTTTCATAGTAATACTAGCTTCATTTTTTACTATGATAGGCATAGCATCTCTTGGTGAGACTAAAAATGTGAAGAACATGATAATCTCGCTGCTATTTTTACAGATGACTATGGCTGGTGTTTTTGTTGCATTAGATGCTATTGTGTTTTATGTTTTTTGGGAACTTTCACTTGTTCCGATGCTTTATATCATCGGTGCATGGGGTGGACCTCTTAGAATTTATGCATCTGTGAAGTTTTTCCTCTACACTTTTACAGGTTCGCTTATTATGCTAGTTGGTATGCTTTTTATGGCGTACTTCTACTACCAAGCAACAGGCACATGGAGTTTTGCATTTTTAGAGTGGTATAGACTTATACTTCCTGAGACATTTCAGTTATGGTTATTTGGGGCATTTTTTATTGGTTTTGCCATTAAAGTTCCAATGTTTCCATTTCACACATGGTTGCCATACGCTCACGGTCAAGCACCAACTATTGGTTCTGTGATACTAGCGGCAATTTTACTAAAGATGGGTACATACGCGTTTATCCGTCTGTCACTTCCGATGTTTCCAGATGCTTCTGTATTTTTTATGTTTCCTATAGCAATAATTGCTATTATAATGATTATATATACAGCTATGGTGGCTTATGCTCAAGAGGATATAAAACAGGTTGTAGCTTACTCCTCGATATCACATATGGGTGTTATTATCTTAGGAACATTTGCACTAAATGTTGAGGGTATTACAGGTTCTGTATTTTTGATGATAGCTCACGGTGTAGTATCTGGAGCACTCTTCTTACTTGTTGGTGTTATATATGATAGAAGACATACTAAGATGATGGCTGAATTTGGTGGACTTGCATCTGTTATGCCAAGATATGCAACAATCTTTGGAATTATGCTTATGGCATCTGTTGGTCTTCCACTTACTATAAACTTTGTTGGAGAATTTTTAAGTCTTTTAGGTTTCTATCAACAATCACATATCTTAACTCTTCTAGCTGGAATAGCTATTATAGTTGGTGCTATCTATATGTTGTCAGCTTATAAAAAGATGTTTTTTGGTGAAGTTACAAATGAAGAAAATAGAAATCTCCCAGATGTAAACAAAAGAGAGCTTGTAGCTCTTGTTCCTCTTGTTCTTATCACAGTTTGGTTAGGTGTCTATCCTAAGCCTCTCTTAGACCCGATTAGCAACTCAGTTAAATCAGTTGTTCAACTGATGCACGATAAGGCTATTAGCGAAGAAGCAAAAACGAGAATCCCTAACCTAATGGATGGGGTTACTAGAGTTAAGGAGACAAACTAATGTTAGAACCAGTAAATGTTTCGCTAGAGTCATTAAATTTGATGACTCTCGCACCGATGTTAATCCCTATCATTGGTGCTTTATTAATCTTAATCATTGATATTTTCAAGAGTGATTTAGATAAAACCCTTTATGTAATGATAAGTATCATTTTCTTGCTAATGGACCTTGGTGCAATTGCACAAACGGCTGGAATATTTAATGAAAGTGGCACTATAATGGGTGTCTTTGATGTGATGCTAATAGATGGACTTGCTATCTTAGCACAACTCACAATAGTTGGTGCATCACTACTCTTTATCCCATTAGCTCTAACGCATAGTAGATTTCATGAGTTTTCTTATTCTGAATTTTTTGCACTCTTTTTGTTTATGCTTGGTGGTTTTCAGTTTATGGTTGCCACAGACAATCTAATCTTAATTTTTGTAGGATTAGAAACATCATCTCTTGCACTCTACACATTGATAGCTATGCACAACCGTGACAAAGCTTTTGAAGCAGCGGTTAAATATTTTACTATGGGAGCATTATCAGCTGGCTTTTTTAGTTTTGGTGCAATGGTGTTTTATGCACTAACTGGTTCTATAGAGATTAACCAAATAGCTACAGTGTTAACAGAAAATGGTTTTGCTGATATGGGCTTTGTTCTTGTTGGTACAACTTTTCTCTTAGGGGCTATTGGGTTTAAACTATCTCTTGTTCCATTTCATACATGGGCGCCTGATGTTTATGAGGGCTCATCTGCTGCGACAGCTGGATTTATGTCTATAGTTCCAAAAATAGCGCTTTTTGTTGTAGCTATGAGATTATTTGAGTTCTTGATTCATAGCGGTGTAGTGTGGCTAGAAATAATCCTATATATTATAGTTGTTGTAACAATGACTGCTGCAAATATTTGGGCATTAGTACAAAATGATGTAAAGAGAATGCTAGCTTATAGCTCTATCTCTCACGCTGGTTTTGTAATGGCTGCAGTCCTTATTGGTACTACACAGTCAAATAGTGCACTGTTTTTATATTGGATACTATTTAGTTTTACAAACCTTGGTGCATTTAGTATGCTTTGGATTTCTCGCCAAAAGCATCTACCACTTCACCAAAGCTCAGACCATAGTTATAACAAGTTTGCAGGCATGGTTCAAACGGCACCAGTTGCAGCGACAATAATGGGGCTTTTTATGCTAAGTCTAGCTGGGATACCTCCATTTGCACTATTTTGGGGTAAACTCTATATGATATCATCAGCAGTATCTGGTGGATATACAGTTCTTGCTCTTATCATGGCACTAAACTCTGCGATAGCTGGATATTACTACTTAAAACTTATAGTATTTATGTTTATGAGAGAGCCTGTTATTAACAAAGATGGGCATGTTTTTGTATCAAATGCAACACATCCATTAAGAACTATTATTGGCTTTGCAGCAGTGGGAACTATTTTTGCTTTTGTTGCTATAAACCCTGTTTTAGAGTTTATTACAGCTCTAGTATTTAAAAGCGGATATTAGCGGATACTACGCAGTAAAACGAACTTGTCCGTTTTACTGGCAGGGACAGATGTCCCTTGCAACCCCCCTGAAGCTATGAAAAATAAGTTTTTTGAGAGTGCAAGATAAGCATTGTTTTGTACTCAAGATCTTTGCTTTAGGATAGATTAATTATTAACAAGCAAAGGAAGAAGATTTGTTAAAGTGGATGCTTTTAGCCTTTTTCTCTTTTAATCTTTTTGCACTTGATGTCTCCATACAAGGCGCAAGAACTAACTTTGAGGACTACTCAACACTCCATATAAAAGACAGAGAGAGATTTTTATGTCAAGAGATGAGAGATGACTTTAAAGAAGTAGTGCAGATAGTATGTGCATTCTCAAAAGCCCCTGCAAAAGAGCTAAAACCAATCCAAAATGACTTTTTTAAAATAGAATCACAGATAAAAAATAAAACATTTTTCCTAATCATCACACCTTTTAAAAAGATGAAACTATATTCAGTTGTGTTTAACTTAAAAGAGGACGATAATGTCTTTGAAGCTAATGCAGAGCTAGCATCTCACTGGATGATAGTTGGTTACATTAACGAGATGCCATTTTTAAAAAGTCAAGAGAGTCCAGATGTAGCAATAAACTTTCCATTTTTCTTAGATAAAGACAGGCTTCCTTATGTAGGAAGTCTCGATATGGAAGGTAAACCTGTCCATATCAAAGAAGTCAACGATGTTAGCGAATATCTAAAGATAAAAAAACTCTATGCACAAAAAGAGTATGAAGGCACTTTAGACCTTATAAATGAAGTTATGCACGAGTATCCATCTTCACTCTTTAAGGCTGAACTTCTCTACTACAAGATAAAAGTTAGCGCCAAATTAGAGGGTAGTAATGATGAAGTTATAGAGTTGTCAAAAGTCTATCTAAGAGAGTACTCATCAGATGATAATGTAGCTGAAGTTTTATCTCTTATTGCTAAAGCTTACTCTAAAGAGGGCATCTCTACTCAAGCTGATTACTTCTTTGATAGGTTATTTAGTGAGCATGGAGATTCCCCATTTGCAAGATGGGGCTATATATATAAAGCTGAGATGCTAGAAGAGTCAGGGGCATCTTCAAAAGCTCTATCATTCTATGAAAAAGCTCTAAATGAGACAAAAGATATAGATATCGCAGCTACAGCTGCTTTTAAACTCGCACAATACAATGTTGCAAGAGAGAATCATAAGATTGCTAGTGAGTATGCAATGAAGATAGTAAATGCAAAGCCTAGTTTCTTCGCCTCAAAGTATGAGGAGTCTCTAAGAGTTATGGACTCTCTTTTTGAAAAAGAGGAGTACGAAGTAGCTGCAGCCATTGCACAAGCACTTTTAGACGAGATAAATGTGGAGTATATTGAGTATGAATCCTTAGTTAAAGATGTTGGTATATGGCTTGCAAAAACTCCTAAAAAACAAGAAGCACTTATGGCACTTAACAAGTACTTTGAAACATTTCCTGATGGAGTCTTCGAGCCTGAGGTTCAAGTAGCAAAAGACTCTCTATTTTTTGATGTAAGTGATGCAAATTTAACTACTAAATTGGCAGACTTTGAAAAACTAGAAGAGACATATAGAGATGACACTATAGGTAAAAGAGCCATTTATGAAAAAGCAAAGCTAATGCTTGAGAACTCAATGTATAAGCAAGTTTTAGCAGTTAAAGATAAACTTTTAGAGCTAGATGCAACAAGCTATGAAGATACACAAACCATTATAAACGATGCAGCTGTTGGAGCTATGGAAGAGGCACTAAAAGAAAAGGAGTGTCATAGCGTTTTAAATATAGCGGCGCAGTACTCCATCAAACTCTCTGATAGTTGGGATGATGGCATCTATGAGTGTGCCATGAAAGGTGCAGACTTTATACTTGCAAAAAACACAGCTCTAAAAAATTTAAAATCAGAAGATTTGGAAGTTAGGAAGAAGTGGCTATACCGCTATATAAGGGTTGATTTTGCAACAGGAAACTATAGTGATGTAATAAAGGCATCAAAAGATTTAGTAGTACTTATAGAACAAGAGAAAGACTCTGAGTACAAAGATGTTTATAGAGTTTTGTTTGATACCTATCAAAGGCTCGAAGATGCAAACAAAATGGTAGAGAGTATTGTAGATATAGAGAGGGTTTATGGAGATAGTTATATTGATATAGAGAGATATATTGCAGTGATGGCAATAGGAAGCCAAAGAAACGATGATAATCTAGTCATAAAGTATGCAGATGAAGTTATGAAGATACAAGCGGCTTCAAATTCCTATGTTCAGAGCCCATTTGTAGAGTTTACGCTATATCAAGCCTATATAAATAAAGGGGATTTAAATAGAGCTCTAGAGGTTATAAAATCTTTAGATAAGGTAGAAATATCAAACTCAAACAGGGCTAGACAGAAGTATTTATTGGGAACTGTTTATGAAAAACTTTGGAGAGGCGAAGATGCCCACAGGGCATATGAAGATTCTATAGAAGCAGATAGAGACTCGGCATGGGCGAAGTTAGCCGAGAGTGCGAAAAAAGGATTAATGTAGAGCCTGAAAAAACCCATTAAACTTCGCAAGAAGCTTTTTATCATCTGTTATGTAGAGAACTTCATAGTTGTCTTTAAAGCTCTTTTTAGTCCAGTTTGGGCTTCCAAAGAGAACTGTTTTTTTATCAAAAATAGCTATCTTTGTATGGAGTTTTTTCTTTAGTGTTTTTGCATCTATATCTTTAAAATCTACATCTTTTTTATCATAAAAGACTTTTACACTAACGCCTCTTTTTTGAGCTTTACTTAAGAGCTTAGCTAGTTTTTTATCTCCAAAGTTGTACATAGCTATATCGATGCTATGCTTAGAGTTTCTGATAAGCTTTTCTATCTTATCTTGCGCTGCTTTAGCATCTTGAGGGAAAAAATAGAGAGAGTCTTTTGCATATAGACTTATACTTAGAAGTAAAATGATAAATAGTCTCATGATAGTAAAACTTCCAGTTCATTTAGTTTTGCAGATATTACATTTTTAAATTGTGTGCGGTTAAAGGTTTGTTGCCTTTTTGCAAGCTGAGCGGTGTGGGTTG
>Ga0265293_10003823_pt1 | contig 27437 bp, 25 predicted proteins | sample Munlanlewell138R_FD_192505 | JGI IMG/M metagenome (GOLD analysis project Ga0265293, IMG submission 192505) | Leachate microbial communities from a municipal landfill in Southern Ontario, Canada - Leachate well 138R | ecosystem: Engineered > Solid waste > Landfill > Unclassified | place: Canada...
AAGATAACTGACGGTAGTCAGTTTGTTCTAAGACAACACTCATCACATGCTCTTGTTCTTTATACACAGCTAAAGCGTATGGGAAATGTAAAAACCCTTCTCCGTGGGCATTGTGGGGATCAATTTGTTCAAAAGCTGTCACGTGCTCTTTTTCCCAATTCCACGCACCACCACTACGATCAAGAGGGTCGGGCATACCCGGATAGAGAAGAGTATCGATCACTTCAAAGCTCATAGTATCCACAAATTACCTTCCTTGAGTGTTGACCACACTCTTTTACCAATACTACAATGAGTTTAAGAAATGGACAATCAGTGGAGGTTTTGATGAATAGCATACTCACTAAGCCAGAACTTATGGCTCTTATAGCTACGTTAGGGACATGGGCCACCACTGCCCTTGGAGCAGCGTTAGTCTTTTTCTTTAAAGAGATTAAACAACATGCACTTAATATGATGCTTGGCTTTGCTAGTGGAGTGATGATTGCTGCGAGCTTTTGGTCTTTATTAGACCCTGCAATTGTGATGGCTGCAGAATTCTCCCCCCTTCCTCCATGGTTGGTTGCCGCTTTAGGATTTTTAGCAGGGGCTGCATTTTTATGGTTAGCTGATGAATTGATGCCCCACTTACACCTCGATTCTAAAAAGGGAGATACCCCAGAAGGAATTCCGACGAACTTACGCCGTAGTATGTTATTAGTCCTCTCAATTACGCTGCACAATATTCCTGAAGGTTTAGCTGTTGGAGTCGCCTTTGGTGCTGCAGCTAGTGGGCAAGCAGGAATGTCGATTCTCGGAGCTGTTGCAGTAGCTATAGGAATTGGAATACAAAACTTCCCCGAAGGGGCAGCTGTCTCTATTCCCCTCAGAAGAGAGGGACTTTCACGATCTAAGAGTTTTTTCTACGGACAAGCTTCTGGAGTTGTGGAACCAATTGCAGGAGTGTTAGGAGCTTACCTGGTAACCAGCATGCAACCTATTTTACCTTATGCATTAGCCTTTGCTGCTGGAGCAATGATCTATGTTGTAGTTGAAGAGCTTATTCCCGAATCTCAAGTGGGAAAAAACCACACAGGGACACACTTAGCAACATTTGGGACTATTATCGGCTTTACCGTGATGATGATATTAGACGTCGCTTTGGGTTAACAATTGATCAATCGAAAGGCCTTTTAGTGATAAAAGGCCTTCTAGTTCAAACCTACGAGCTACATCACTTCCTATTGAATCATTAAGCGAACCACCTTTGCCATACAAAGAAGAGACTAAATCTGCAACAATTATATCCTCTAATGGACGAGCAGGAATAAATGCAGATCTAAAATTATTTGTGGCAATGATATAAGAGAGTTGAGATAACTCATCTAAAATGGAGAACAGCTGACGTTCATTCAGTAGTAACACTTGTGCTAAATCACGAATACGTGTTTCTCCCTCCCCTTGGCGATACCTCTTGGCAATAATCATCATCACATTAATCCCATTTGAGACTTGATCTGATGGGGAGACAGGCTTTTTAATGGTCTCTTTCTCTGGTTGATATTGGTGGATATAACTCACCTCAACAGCCCCTAAAACTACAACCCATAAAAAGTAGACCCACACTAAAAAGAGAAACACTGCAGCAAATGAACCGTAAATAACAGAGTAGCCAATAAGATTTGAAATCAGAGTTGAAAACAGTGCATTGACAATAATAGTACCAACAGTTCCTGCTAAAGCTCCGATGGTAGCACTGATTCGATCAACTTTTGCATTTGGAGCTGAAGTAATAATAAAGAACAAAAAGACCCACCCTGCAACCCAGGGGATAAACATCTGAATAAAGCTCGTAAAGAATGTTGCAGATAAATTCCACCCGAGTAAAGAGGAGAACCACGAACTCATCAGTGATTTAGCACTGAAGTAGATTCCTAATAAAATAGCACCTACTACCAATGCGGTAAGAAACCCCGCTGAACGCTTCACGACATTCACTGAATTAAAGTTTGATCGATAAATCTGATTCACCACCGACCACACTTTGTTTAATAACAATAATGATGTCACTAAAAAGGAGATTAATCCAAATGCACCAAGACCTCGAGCATTCATCGTAAAATTACGAATCATCCGAGCGAGTTCCCCTCCAGCAGCTTCTCCAAAAATGGAGGCAAAGACCTCGTTTATGAGAGAGAAGAAAGGTAGAAGCATATCAAACAAGGAGAGAAAAGCGACTAAGAATGAGAAAAATGGAACAATTGAGATGAGGGTGCTAAAAGCAACTCCACTGGCGAGAATTGTGATACGGTCGTTGTTAGACTTCCCAAACCACACCTCAATGAATGTCCATACCTTTCGAACCTTTGAGTTCTCCTTTACAAGCATCTCTCTCATGGCGTTCACCTCTCACTCATTGTTGGTGATACTACCATTGTTTGGTGGAGCTCTCAAGAGAGATGACTACGAAGCCACGATCCAATGTCTGTATAGACCTCCTTTCGGTTCGTCTCATTAAGAATTTCGTGTCGCCCTGCTTTTACCAACTTCAACACAACATCCATCATCCCTACTTTTTGGTACATCTTAGCCACTTTTTCAACTCCCTTACCAAAATCGCCTACTGGGTCATTAGCCCCACTGATGATAAACAGGGGGAATTCTTTGGGGATAAACGATGCATAGCGCTTATTGTTAGCAAGAGAGACTCCTTTAAGCAGATCTCTAAAGAACGTTGAGGTACACACATAACCACACCAAGGGTCTTCAACGTATTGATCTACCTTAGCTTCATCTTTACTCAGCCAATCAAATGCAGTACGTGCTGGTTCAAATGGGCGGTTAAAATGGCCAAAACTTAACTTATCTAACATATGATCGGGGTCTTTTCCTCGTACAATTGAACGAAGAGCTGCCACTATAGACCCTGCTGCACCTTTGATTCCTTGCGAAGAACCTGTGCCGCTCAGAATTGCCCCGTGATAGAGATGGTGGTGTAAAGGGAGAAGAGAGCGGACTAAAAAAGAGCCCATGCTATGGCCAAAAAGAAACAAAGGAACATCACTGTGTCTCTCCTTTATCACCTGAGAGAGTAGATATCCATCTTCTACAACTACCTGCCACCCTTTGTGAGAAGCAAACCAACCCGCAATTGAGCCTTCAATATTCATCCCATGCCCACGATGGTCTTGGGCATACACTGCAATTGAGAGCTTATTAAGATAACGGGCAAACTCATCATAACGAAGAGAGTGCTCTGCCATGCCATGAAAGAGATGGACCACCGCAATAACGTGGTCGTTTTCAGGTAACCAATAACGGTAGTGTATCTCTTTTCCCTTAGAGCCTATAAACGTTTCTTTTTTCATCATGATCTCCTGATACGAGTGTAGTTCACACTTTAGCTATCCGCAACACTCGACTTTAGCCGATAGTTTTCTTACATTGTTTTATATGAAACAACTGGCTGTATGTTCAGACATCCATGGGAGCCGCCATGCTCTTCAATATTTCCTCACTGAAATAGAACCCCTTCACGTTGATGCTTTATTGATTGCTGGAGATGTTGGATTAAAAGAGGTTGGAGTATTGCTTCAAAACCTCCCTTATACATTGGTCATGGTTCGAGGGAATTGTGATCTTACATGGGATTATCAGAGCTTTGGCTTTAAAGTAGCACCCCGCGTAACGGTACAAAAAATTAAAGAGCGGACTGTTGCAATGAGTCATGGAGATTATTACTCAGATTGGAGAGCTCTTCCCATTGATCTTCATGATGGAGATATTTTTGTCACCGGTCACACCCACGTAGCTACACTACGAAAAGTGAAACATGGTCCATATATCTTAAACCCAGGGTCATTGAGTTACCCCCGTGATGGGAGAGAACCCTCATATGCATTAATCGACGAACAAAAAATCGTGATTAAAACCCTACGAACAAAACAAATTATTGAACACGAAAATTTGTCCTTATAATCTACTACCCATAGTGATACGAGCCATCACAAATAGTTGAGCAATCTCTGTAAACTCTAACAATGAGGGGAGATTAGAGTTATCACTTAGAATGAGACCACCTTGCACTTCAAGACCATACCCCACTCCCCCATACTGAAGTTGCCCTGAAGATAAGAAACGTACACCAATACTGATCATCGATGAGAAACGAACCTCATCGAGCGTAGTGTTTCGCTCTGTCTCTTCCACTTCAGTAACGAGGTATCGCTTAAAGCCTAATGCTGTAGAGGCAAATGTGTGTAGGTATGAAGTTCTTAATTGGGGAATTTCATAATCGATACCTAAAAGCCAACTTGAGATATTTTCCCGCTTACGCACCCCCTCTGTATCGATTGGGATCATTTTAAAATAGTTATGTATCGTAAAGCCTAACTCTTTATACAAAGAATACCGTAATGAGGTAGCAATCATCCCTCCTCCAAAGAAGGGACCAATTGAGAGAATAATGTCATTTCTTTCCCACTTCTCATGTCCGTTAATGCCAATATCGAGTCCTAATCCACCATAGCCCTGTTTGGTTTGTAAATACCATGTATACGAGGCGGCAAACATCCCCATATGACCTTTTGCTGTTGCGGTAAGACCAGACTCTTTATTACTTACCGCCTTATGGGTTTGCCACTGATCAAGAGGTTCATTCCATGTATACCCCAGCCCCAGGAAAAATTCACTTAACCCCTCAGTTCTATGACCAACAAGAAGCGAGGCTGCAAGACGCTGCTCATACCCTATGGAGAGACGTTCCTCCACTGAGGCTCGTACAATAACTTCACTACTGCTATACCAAGGAGTATCTTGTCTTACATCGAGTGCTTGGCATAAATCCAATAGAGGGTATACTTTGATAGTATCTTCATCGTATCCAAAATGGACTAATGGAATATCTAATGTGTCATGAACAAAGTTTTGTGCTGAGTGAAAACCAAAGTTTCCGGCAAGTGTAATCCCTGCTAACAAAGAGACGTGTGAATGAATTCGTATATCTCCACGGCTGATTGGAAGAGAGACTTCCCTTCCACCAAGAAAACTAATCTCATCGTATCGCGTTCCACCTGACGGGTCTAATCGATACGTAAGACCACTTAATTCCCCTTTTCCTACCCACCCCTCAAAGTGGGTGTAAATCACATCCATCCCATAAGAGCGTAAATCATCGGGGTTTTCAGAGAGTCCTAACGTAACGCCATCGTTATACATAATAAGAGAGATTGATGAGTCGTGATGGTGGGCAAAAAGAGAGCCCAGAGTCACTACCAGAGATAAGCACAATACTACAACAAGCACATGTTTGTTACTTCTCATCCTCAAAGTCCTTTAAGTGGGCTTCATCTAATTTTCTTTGAAACTGATATCGTTTAGTTAATTCACGATACGGGAGAATCTTTTGTGTTGGATCATCTCCCTCTTCAATATAGGAAAAACGTCTGGGCATCACCCCTGGATAATAGTGAGGGGCGTTTAATTGGCGCTTCAAGGCAATACTTCTTCTTCCAATGTCGATAAGTTTTTCATCAGGCATATCGCATGTATCACACAAAGGAGAAAAAAGTTTTCCTAAAAATGTCATATCCACAAGGTGGGAAACAAAGATAGGAAAGCGTGACAATACCCACTTAATAGGTCGTAACAACCGCGGGTACTCCCCCTCATATGCAAGAGTCAAAAAAAGATACTCATCGATTCCAAAAGAGCGACTAGCAGAGAGTAAATTCTCTTGAAGTACCACGTGCTCCACCTTCGAACGAAGTGAGTGAGAAGGGAGCCATTGTAGAATCAGTTCAGCAAAGAGAGGAACATCTTCATATAATCCCATCAACAGTGCATTTCCCCATCCCCCTTTCGGATTAAAGGGGGCAAGTGGGTATGTATCTATGCTACAGTGGTGAAACACCTTCACATCATTAGCTCCAGCTATAAGCCCAATTAAAGAAGATACTCCCTCATACGGTGGTGGAAAATGGTCCATAGAAGAGGCAATCACCATTCCAATAGAAACAGGATCCAAACCAAGATCACACGACTCTTTCCACCAAGAGATGGCCATCTGAGAGTCGAAGTTTCCTACATTTGGCCCTAATGCTAAAAGAGATAGTAGATCAATTGAGACACTACTTCCCCTCATATAATCGGGAAACACTATGGTGTTTTGCTTTCGATAATATTCACTAGGACTGTAGTGGTACATTCGCTTATCGTATGTGTGAGTCATCGCTTCAATAGAGAGAGCTCCACGTGTGTGTAATTGGGAAATGAGGGCTAACATCCCCTTTTGTTCTACCATATGCAAAAGTGGACTACGTGAAATGCGTGTAAGAAACTGCTGATGCGCTTTTTCAAAAGAGGGGTTTTCTTCAATAGGGTACCCACCCTCTCCTTGTTTTATCGAAAGTGCTTTAACGTGCTTATGCCCAAGTAGTGAACCGAATCCCTTTCGTTCAGTTGCGTATGATTCAGTGACTATCGATGCATATGGGCTTTGATTTTCTCCCGCTGGACCGATAGCTAACACGCCATCGTACCCTTTTGCCTGAAGGTATGAGATACTCTCTTTAACTCTTTTACCTTCAATCTCTTTTGCTGGAAGAAATGAAATGGTGTCTCTCTCTATGCCAACAATAGTATGTTGTTCAGCTGCTTCTAACAACACGATCGATCGGATATGTGTACTACTTAAATACGAGGCACTTGGGGTTGTGAGAGTTGCACTTTCAATACGGTTCGTCAGTGGGGAGCGAGCTGTTATTGAGAGAAGATTTGTCCCAACGACCGAAGACCCTGCTAATAGGCCAAGAGAGAACACAATAGGCTCTTGTGCTTGGTATTGTTTATAGAGGTAGAGACTCAATGCCTCCCCTCCGATATAACGATGCAACACACTCTCTGAGAGGTGCTCTAAATGCCAACTCTTTGTGGTGAGATCTACAATTGCTACAGTGTGTTCTAACCTCGTTGTATTCATATTCATCAATCTAAACGCCTTATAGCTCACTAGTCAACGGTAATCAGAGTCTACTTCTCTGTGCCCATCGATATTCTTATGATAGAATACCTCTTAAGGGAGTGATGTATGGCACCACAAATTAACTTAACAATAGATGGAAAAACTCACGTAGTGGGTATGGGAATATTAGTCTCACATGTTGTTCGAGATTTCTTTCACGAAGAGGTTGGAGAGAAAAGGTACGAAGAAAACCCAATCGTTGCACTAAGAATGAATAACGATATTCTCCCCTTCGGGGCCCGTATCTTAGTCGATTCTGTCATCGAAGCAGTCCACCTCCACTCTGATATAGGTAAGCGGATTTATCGTCACTCATTAAGTTATCTCTTAGCTTACGCTAGCGAGAGAATATTTCCTGAAAGACGATTAGTCATTGGTCATGCCCTAGGTGATGGATTTTATTTCTTCTATGATGGAGTAGAGAAACTGAAAGTTGAAGATGTTCAACAGCTCTCTGATGAGATGAAGCGTCTTGCTAACGAAGATGCAACAATCGAAATGGTTCGTCGATCGTACCAACAGAGCCTCCACTATTTTGAACAAAAAGGGTATATTGCAACTCAAAAGTTACTTCATTACCACAATGATCCTGTTGTTCATCTTTACACGTGTAATGAATTTATCGACATCGCTTATGAACCACTGTTACAGAGAACTGGATTACTCAAAGTATGGGAGTTACGTCACTATGGAAACGAAGGGATGCTCCTTCGTTATCCACTGACCTCTTCCAAATTTGAATATATCGCCCCATTTAGGGACAACCCGCTCTTATTTAGTGTCTTCAAAGAGTATCGAAGATGGGCATCTCACTTTCAAGTTGATTGTTTAGGTACTATGAACGAGATTTGTGGTTCACCAGAAATAAGGACCTTTATTCGGATGAATGAAGATCTTCAACACCGTAAAATTAGCGAAGCTGCCGATTTGATTTACGCAAAGAAGAAGGTGAAAGTTGTCTTTATCGCTGGTCCTTCTTCTTCGGGAAAAACAACTTTTAGCCTCCGCCTCGCTATTCAATTAAGATTATTGGGATACAACCCTATTAAAATTAGCTTGGATGATTACTATCGTCCAAAAAGTGAAGCACCAAGGGATAAAGAAGGGAAACCCGACTTAGAAGCTCTTGAGGCACTCGACTTAGAGTTAATTCGTTCAAACTTACGTGATCTGTATAACCATAAAGAAGTCGATCTACCCCGCTTCAGCTTTGATGGGGATGGAAGGCGCTACTATGAGAATCAGCCAATTAAATTAACTGAAAATACCATCTTAGTTATTGAGGGAATTCATGCCTTAAATCCACGTCTTGTCCCTAACATCGATCGTCACAGTACATTTAAGATTTACATCTCTGCTCTTACTCAATTAAACTTAGACGATCATAACCGAATTTCAACAACTGACAACCGAATCTTACGTCGAATTGTACGAGATCATACAAGTAGAAGCACTTCAGCTCAACAAACCTTAGAGATGTGGCCATCGGTGGAGAGAGGGGAATCTGCCCATATCTTCCCACATCAAAATGAGGCCGATGTTATGATTAACTCGGCCCTCGATTTTGAGTTGGCTGTATTAAAACCGTATGTTGAACCTCTGTTAAAAACAGTGAAACCAGAAGCCTACGATGCCTATCCTGTGGCTCGAAGGCTTTTGCGGTTCTTAGAAAACGTCTATCCTATCCCATCTCACTTAGTCCCCAGCGATTCACTGCTTCGTGAATTTATTGGAGAGAGTGAGTTTTATGATTAATTATACTCCGTAGATGTGTTGAAGTTCATGAAACAATTCATGCACCTCTTTGTTACACGATCCACAGACGGTTCCAAAACCGGTAATTTCTCGTAACTCGTCGATTGTTGTCGCCTCTTTCGATTTGACAAGTTCCTCAATTCGTTGGTCAGTAATATTCTTACACTCACAAATAATACGAGCAACCTTGCTTTTAAGTGTGTTAGGTCTATTCTCTCTTTCAAGATAGTTATCAATTGAGGCTCTGAGGGCTTTATCACCTAATACTGAGCAGTGGAACTTATGCTCAGGAAGACCCCCAAGACTATCGGTAATGTTCTCAGGAGAGAGCATGTATGCCTCTTCAAGTGTCATTCCAATCACCAGTTCACTCATCATTGACGTTGAAGCTATAGCACTAGCGCACCCATATGTTTGCCATTTAAGATCTACGATTGTATCGTTCTCTACTTTAATACCAACTCTCATCTGATCTCCACATGCTAGGGAACCAACAGTTCCATCACCATCAGGAGTATAAGAGTCGTCATCCCAGACATTTCTAGGATTCATAAAATGGTCTTTAACTTTATCGGTATATACCCAAACAGATGTACTCATCGTGTTGAAATCTCCCTTAACCGCTTAATAATTGGCGGCATTATCTCTAAAACATAGTCGACGTCTTCTTCAGTATTGTATCGTCCAAAACTAAATCGAATCGATCCATGTGCTAATTCGACATTCAGCCCTGCAGCTAGTAATACATAGCTCGGCTCTAAAGATCCTGTTGCACAGGCACTTCCTGTTGATACTGCTACTCCATGAAGATCGAGCATTAACAATATTGACTCCCCTTCAGCTGCTGCAAATGAGACATTCAGTGTCCCTGGCAACGATTCTGTGGGGTGTCCATTCATAATGGAGTGGGGAATAGCTTCTAAAAGGCCTTTACGGAGTTTCTCACGTAACTTCCACAGCATCTTACGCTCTTTATCTCCATCGTTAATAACAAGTTTAGCAGCCTCGCCCATCCCAATGATGGCACACGTATTGTATGTACCAGCTCGAAGGCCATTTTCTTGATGTCCCCCTTTTACAAATGGTCCAAATGGAGCTCCCTTTTTAACAAATAGAGCACCTACCCCTTTGGGTCCATAGAACTTATGAGCTGAGATGCTAAGATAATCGACTCCCCATCTCTTTACATCAACATCCATTTTCCCAATAGCTTGCACAGCATCAGTGTGGACTAAAGCTCCATACTTTTTAGCTAATTGAGTCACCTCTTCAATCGGTTGAATGGTCCCTATCTCATTGTTTCCAGCCATCACTGAGACCAAAAGAACATCATCTCGTAGTAACTCTTTATACGCATCAATATCTATTTTTCCTGTCACATCGACAGGGATATAATCGACTTTGTATCCTCTCTTAACGAGATAACGACATGTTTCAATAATTGCTGGATGTTCAATAGTTGTGGTAATAATTCGATTTTTCTGAGACCCCTCGTCGATCATATCTCGAGCAAGGGCGAAAATTGCATTATCTGATTCGGTTCCCCCGCTTGTAAAAATAATTTCGTGAGGCTCTGCATTCAACATATGGGCGACATTGGTGCGAGCTTCTTCGATCTTTTGTGAAGCTCCTCGACCAAAAGCGTGCATACTCGACGCATTTCCATATAATTCAAAAGTCTCTTTCATCACTTTGATGACTTCGTCAGCCATCTGAGTAGTTGCATTATTATCTAAATATACTGTTCTCATTTCCTCTCTCTCTTGATTAACATAGGTAGTTTAACATTCCACGGTCAAGTGACCGACTACTTATACAAAAGAGAGTTCTGGGTCTTCGTCTGAGGTAGTCCCTCGGTGTTGATGAATAAAGCGGATGTTTCGCTGTTTCGCCCATCGTAAGTTTCGTTTCTTTGCCCATTGAACATATCCACACTCAGGTGGAAGATATGGGGCAAACATCGCCCTCCATCGGGTTACTCGTTGACAACGACTCTGTTTTTTAAACCGCTGTTCATACACTGTACAGATTTTTTTATTGGGGTCATAAAATTGGCAATATGAGTCAAGGTCGTAGATAACCAAGTCTTCTGTGACCACTTTTTCATGGCAACATAAGCCACAGCGGTGGCACCTCGCCTCCCATTTTGCTGAGTATAATAAGTTCATACTCGCTCCTTATGAGAGAGAGCGACTAGTGTGTGAGCAGCTTTTTCATCGATAGCTGGAAGTACTGCCACTGGTGTCACTGAGATATATCCTTCATGTAGCAACTTATAATCGGTTTCAAGTGAACCGTGGAAATGGTAAGGAGGACTACTACTGGTAATCGAGAGTGAGATCTCTTCGCCAATAGAAACTCCATTTGCATCGGCTCCCACATAAGCAAGACCAACTTGCGTTGAAGAGGCATCGTAACTTGTTGATGCGTTTGTTGAACTTTTTTCAACAATATCAAAATATTCGAGTCTTCCTACTGAACCAACTCTCCACTCCCCATTGGGTTTTGGTGGGACATTGACGTTTATAATAGTTTGGCGATTACACAATGAGATAAAGAGCTCTAAATGTTGTGCAACAAACGTTGCAGCTTCTGTAAAGGGGAAACGTTTTGTTTTACGATCTCGTCGAGCAGAAATAGCAATACCAGGATATCCTCTTAAAGCAGCCTCTCTAGCTGCACCAACAGTGCCTGAGTAGATAATATCTGTAGATACATTGTAACCGTGGTTAATCCCTGAAATGACTACATCGGGTTTCACAGGTAGCGCTCCTCCGTGAAGACCATATAAAATAGAGTCGGCAGGAGTTCCATTACAGTGGTAGTGGCGCTCCCCAAAACGGGTAAATGTAACCTCGCCTCGGAGGGTCATAGCATGAGATTGGGCACTTCTCTCATCTGAGGGGGCACTTACCCACACTTCATGACCCGCCTCTACAAAGACGGTTTCGAGAACTTGTATCCCCTCTGATTGGTACCCATCATCATTTGTCAGTAAGATTATCATCTGTTATATGTAAATATCTCATACGGTCCAGCTGGTTGATACACTCTCACCCGTGGCCTAAACCCAAAGATATGTTCGTACTCCTCCATTCGAGTCGTGTAGAGAGATACTGCATCTTGGGAGAGGAGAACCAACATTGTGCCACTGAAACCGGTAGTGATCATGGTTGCCCCTAAACTGCCTGAAGTTTCCAAAGCACGTTTAGAGAGCCAATCAATTTCGGGGCAAGTGACCTCAAAATCGTCTCGTAACCCAGATTGTACCCTACTTAGTACTTTACCATACTGCACCATATCTTTTTGTTCAAGCAATGTAGCTGCCTCTTTAGCAAGCCGACTCTCGTTTAACACGAAGATACTCATCCTCTTCTCTTCTTCGTCTAAAGAGGTTGCTGACTCTTTAATCTCTTGGTCGGAGAGTTCTCGGATTTGCCGAGAAGGAAACTGCTGTTTTATCTTCTCAAATGCTTCTAAGGCTTCATCTTTTCGAAGTTGTAACTCCTCTTGAAGAGCTTGGTTTGAAATCTTACTTTCGACAATGAGCGGGACATATTCGAGTTTTGCAATATTAAATGGAATCTCTTTGTAACTGAGTTGTTGGATATCATACAACAAAAGAGTGTTCTTTTTTGCTGTAAGCATAGCTAAGAACATGACCAGCCTACAATCGACACCAGCGAATGAAGAGAGTGCTGTATAACTCATAATAGCACTCTCACTAGCGGTGATAGTGGGGTGAAACAGTCCATTTATTGCTAAGGTAGCTGCTAAGGTCATAGCGCTTTGAACTACTGATCCCTCTCCTAATAAGAGATCCCCGCTAAAGGTGAGGTTAAAGCCACCAACTTTGTAGTCGCTGTTATTGAGAACTGACAAGATTCCTTTCACGTAGTTGGCCCACCGATCCTCTCGACGGTACTTTATGGCTTGAAGGCTAAAGCGTTTACGCTCTTGAAGCGGTTCAATAAAAAGACGAACACTTTGATCATGTCGTGGGCTGATAGAAACTGAAAGAGAAGTCGATGCAGGTCCACAGAGGGTATACCCTTTGCACAAGTCAGCAAACTCCCCTATAAAGGTGTACATCCCAGGAACTGTCACCGCTACATGAGGAGATTGATCAAACTCTTTTTCGTGGAGAAGGGCTAATTGCTTCATATATTCCTTTACTTCTCATAGTATGATAGGAGCTTTAAGAATGCAAATAAAAACCGCCTCGGGGTGTCGAAGCGGTCTTATTCTCAAATTATTTCGGCCGATTAAGAGTCGGCTAGGCCGTATTTTTTCTTGAATCGTTCGACTCTTCCTGTTGTATCAACTAACTTTTGGGTCCCTGTGTAAAATGGGTGACAAGCACTACAAATTTCCAGATCAAGACTTCGAGCTGTCGACTTAGTTTCAAACTCGTTGCCGCACGCGCATGTTACTTTAATTAGTTCATATTTAGGGTGGATTCCCGCTTTCATATAAAACTCCTTTGTCTATCTGCTAACCTCTGCTACGGTCTGTGCCTTGACAGAGATTCATATTCAATTACATCACGCCTGTATTCATAGAACGTAAAAACGCTTCATTATTCTTTGTTTTCTTCATTTTGTCAATGAGAAGCTCTGTTATTTCTATATCTTCCATTGGGTTAATGGCATTTCGAAGAGCCCAGATTTTTGCAGACTCCTCTTCGGTAAGAAGCAAATCTTCACGTCGTGTCCCAGATTTTTTAATGTTAAGAGCAGGGAAGAGCCGGCGTTCAGCCATTCGACGATCTAGCACTATCTCATTATTTCCAGTTCCTTTGAACTCTTCAAAGATAACTTCATCCATTCTAGAACCCGTCTCAATTAATGCATTTGCTATGATGGTTAAAGATCCACCGTGTTCAATATTTCGAGCTGCTCCTAAGAATCTCTTTGGTTTATGTAGTGCATTTGAGTCTACTCCACCAGAGAGGATTTTCCCGGAAGCGGGGACGGTTTGGTTATAAGCACGAGCTAATCGGGTAATGTTATCAAGGAGAATCACCACGTCCTTTTTTTGTTCAACAAGACGTTTTGCTTTTTCAATGACCATCTCAGCAACTGAGACGTGGCGTGTAGCTTGTTCATCAAATGTGGAGGCAATAACTTCTCCTTTGACTGTCCTTCTCATATCGGTGACCTCTTCTGGTCGTTCATCAATTAACAAAACCATCAAATAAACTTCAGGGTGGTTTTCTGTAATTGCATTGGCAATCTTTTGCATTAAGATTGTTTTACCCGCACGAGGGGGTGCCACAATTAAGCTTCGTTGTCCCTTTCCGATCGGACAAAAGAGGTTGATGATTCGTGTGGAAATGTCTCCCTCTTTAGTCTCTAAGTTTAATCTTTGATCAGGGTATAAAGGGGTTAGTGAATCGAATGCTGCACGGGTGCGCGCTATTTCAGGTTTATCGTAGTTAACCGATTGAACTCGAATGAGGGCAAAATAGCGCTCAGCATCCCGAGGAGGTCTAATTTGACCTTCAACGGTATCACCTGTTTTAAGACTTAATGCCTTAATTTGAGAGATAGAAACATAGACATCTTCTGGACCACTGAGGTAGTTATTCTGTGGGGAGCGTAAAAAGCCGTATCCATCGGGTAAGATTTCTAAAGCTCCATACGCTACAATAACACCACCGATCATACTGTGGGCTTTTAAGATTTCAACAATAAGCTCTTGTCGTTTGAGACCTAAAATGGTCTCACTAGAGATATCAAAACTCTCCCCTTTGGCCCGTAATTCGGGCATCGTCATCATCGTTAAATCATTAACGTGTAAACGAGGAGCGTTTGGATCATCTATGGAAGCTTCAACTATAGGTTCTTCATTAGGACGGTTATTTAATCGCCCTTTGTTTTGGTTCGATCGATATCGATTGGTTTGCTGTGGTGCTCTTTTAGTAGCACCTTCGGCTGCTTCGTCTTTTTTAGCAGGCCCTTTTTTAGTTACTTTCCCTCTCTTTTTAGGGAGAGCTCTTGGTTCTTTGGGTCCGCTTTCTTGTTCACCAGAAACAGCAGGTGTTTGTTCCTCTGTAGTTTTTCGCTTAACAACAGCCTGCACTGGTTGTTGTTTTTCACTCAACTCGACAGAAGTCTCGATTACATCGGGCCCATCTTCTACTTTTAATGTCATTGATATTCTCCAAGGAATTACATAAACACAACTTCAATTTTGTATGGTATGTAACACGATTTTGCAGGATCACTTGTTATTTTGTGGGGAAACAACCTCCTGCTGGATATATTAAATATATTGCCACGTTTGAATGATGTCAAGCAACTGCTCCCCTTTTACATAGAAGTAGGAGAGTATCAGAGCGGCAACAGCCCCTCTTCTTCGAACGGATGATCTCCCATAGGTAGTAAATGAGAGTGTCACGGCTGTACTTGGAGCACTCTTTGAGGCAAATCCAAAACAGAGGGTTCCTACCGGCTTTTCATCACTTCCCCCATCAGGGCCAGCAATTCCAGTAATTGAGATAGCCACATCGGTACCACTGAGTTTTAAAGCCCCTCGTGCCATCTCAATGGCTGTTTGTTCACTGACAGCTCCATAGGTATGAAGAGTCTCTTCTTTAACTGAAAGAATCTTTGTTTTTGCCTCATTGGCATAGGTGACTAAAGAGCCCCAAAAATAGGAGCTACTTCCACTTTGTTCGGTAAGTAACTTACCAACATAACCACCAGTGCATGACTCGGCACAACTGATACTCAAGTTGTTCTCTTTTAGTATATCTACAACGAGGTCGACTGCCTCAATATCTTTTTCCCACAGTAAGCCTCTACCAAGTGAGTCAGATATTGCCTCTCCCATGGCACTTCGAGAAGAATTTTGTGCCCCATTTAGATAGAGGCTAATGCGGTGTTCTTGCACTCGTGTTCCCCATACAATTCCATCTCGTGCATGCTCTTTACACATCTCTTCTAATTTTGATTCGGGAGTGAGAAAACAGGAGAACTCACTACGCCCCTCTCCTTGGTGACCGATAAATGCAGAGAGTTGGGGAAGAACATAGTTATAGAGCATGTGGTGCATCTCAAAAGGGGGTCCTGGAAGAGCGAAACAACGAACAGTTTTACCGTGGGAATCAAATTCACCCCAAAAGCCACACGCTGTCCCTTTTGGGTTTGGAATTGGATGAAAGTCTTGAGGAATCATCACTTGGCGCCTGTTTGCCCCATGAATTCTCTCCCCAATGCGCTCATACAACATAGCGTAAGCTTCAGGGTCTTCCACTAATGGAACTTGGGCGATGTCAGCAACGACTTGGCGAGTCATATCATCACTTGTAGGTCCCAACCCCCCAGTGAGGATGACGATATCGGTATCTTTGATACACTGTTGCAACAATGGTGCAATCGATCCATCATCGGGAACCATAATCATTCGATTGATCTCATAACCCAATGTTGTTAACTCTTTGGAGAGCAGTTGACCATGTTTATCTGAGATAATTCCGCGAGTCAACTCGGTTCCAATAATATAGAGTGAGACAGTGAGTTTCCCATTAGCCACGACGTCGTTTTCCTATTGTATGAATAATCTGCTTTACAGCACCAAATAGTAAAAGGGCTACCGAGAGATAGACAGCAACAAATGCTAAGATATCTTCATATCGAGTGTAAATTGTGTGTTTGTTTGAAGTAAAAGTGGGAACTTCGTAGATCTTCCACCCTCTTGTAAAAGGCTCCATCGGGTCAACAATTTTTCCTGTCGGAGTAATAAGGGCAGTCATACCACTGTTTGTTCCACGAATCGTCGATTTTCTATTCTCTACTGATCTAAATACAGCCAAAGCAAGGTGTTGCATCTCAGCTGAGACTGCTCCTGACCAACTATCGTTTGTCATATTCACAATCACATCAGCTCCAGCGCGGACAAATCGAGCAGAGAGGTATCCAAAAACATCCTCAAAACAAATCGGCGTTGAAAAACGGACTCCCTGATCGGTTTCAAAGACGACTGGGTCGTACCCTTTCTCCCACCAGTTATAATCGTTGGCAAGTAAAAGTCTATATAACCAAGGCATGGTTTTCTCATATGGGAAGTGTTCAGTAAAAGGGACAAGGTGTTGTTTTCGATACGTTTCTTTAATCTCACCGTTTTCAAACATGATGACCGTATTGTAATCTTTACGATTCCACGACCCATCACTTAACAGTGGTGGTAACGTTTCATCTTCGACTACACCTTCAGGGTTTCCTGTAAGTAGAGGAACTGGGAGAGATTTTCCAAAATCGACAAACTCCTCAACAAGATCTTTTGTCTTCTCATCAGTTTGATAGGTCGTATGCCAATATACTGAGGGGACAAAGGCAGTCTCACTCCAAATAATCATATCAGGTTGAGCACTGAGAGCTTGTAGGCTCATTGTTCGAAGGTTGTTAAAGTTTCGTTTGTAAGTATCATATCCACCTTTCCATGAGTCGGCACTGTGTTGTACTGTGGCTACTCTCCAGGTGAGATCACTTTGTTTGTTATTCCACATTCCAATAGAGATAAAGCCAAAAATCCATATAGCTACAAATACCACTGCATAGGATACAGCTGTTACTCTATATCGTTGAATAAAGAGGCGTAATGGCTCTTTGACACCACGACTCCAATCGCCAAGGTACCGACCAAAGAGTGCTTGAGGTAAAATCATCACCCCTGTAATGAGCCAAATGCCAGAAAATTCTGCTATTTGGATAAAAGGGGTGTAGTTGTACACTGCACTACTGATTGTTCCATAAGGATACCCAGCAAACCACGTTTGACTAAGGTACGAATAAGCTACCCATATTATGCTTTGAACAAGAAATCCGTATCGCTTAAACCATCGATCACTCGCTTTTAACAAAGGAAAGAGGAGAATCATCTCTCCACCTTTAATAATAGGAACAATGAGAATGGCTAATGGGTGAAATGTTGTTAACCAATAGTTAAAAAGTGTGTAAAAAGTGAACCCAAATAAAAACCCATATAACGGGGTTGCTTGCCAAGAAGTTGTACGAATGACGGCAAACAAGGGAATCAATGCGAAAAACGCAATGACTCCGATGCCACCTTTTGTGAGGAATCCTGGGAATGCAAAAGAATAGATGAGGGCAGTTCCTAATAGTGTGAGGATTTCAACTATATAGGAAGCTACTTTCCTTCTTTGATATAAGTCCACTTTGTATGGTTACTCCTCGTCGTGTTGACGTAAGTCCCAAACTTGATCTTTTAACTCTTTACCTGGACGGAAGACTGCGACCCCGTGGGTATCGACAGCAACTAAATCTCCAGTTTTAGGGTTTCGAGCTCGCTCTCTACCCCTTCTTGTTCTCACTTCGAAAGTACCAAAACCACGTAGCTCGATGATGCGATCTTCTTGAAGACCTTCTTTAATCTCCTCAAAGAATTCATCAATCACAGCGTGGACATCTGGCCGATTGAGCTCAAGCTTCGATTGAATATTGTCTATAATCTCTGCTTTAGTCAATTTTTTTGTTGCCATTGCCACTCTCCTAATTATTCGCTAACAGTTAAGGCATTATATTGCTTTTGTAAGCGTGATTTCTTTCTCGCTACAGTGTTTCTGTGGAGCACCCCTTTGGTACCAGCTTTGTCGAGTAATTTAATAGCAAGATCAAACTTCTCTTTTGTTACTACTGTATCTTCAGAATTCCGAGCAATTTGGAATTTCTTGACTGCTGTTCGGACCGCGCTTTTCGTCTCTTTATTGCGCATTCTCCGAGTTTTATTCTGGCGCTCTCTTTTAGCAGCCGAACCACTTTTTCCCACGTGATACCTCCAAAGGTTTCTCAATTATATAAGTTCAAGGGAATTACTTGTATCTCTGAACCAACGGATACACAAATTATCACACTCCCTAGAATCGGTCAATATGATGGCAACTCTCAAAGTGATAGAAATTCATCAATGAAAGTTTGATCAATCTCCCATCTCGAATTATCGTTATTATATGCAACAGATGAGAGTGGAATTGTCAAATATCGTCCCTGTTGTCCAGAAAGCGATAGTGTCTTTGATAAGATATTCACTTCAGTGACTCTCATCAATTCATTTTGTATTTTTAATCGACTCCCTTCTGAGGGATATCGTTTCTTCTCTTCGTTATAAAAATCGTATTCGTACGACAAACAACACAACAAGCGTCCACATGGACCTGAAATTTTGGTCGAGTTTAAAGAGAGGTTTTGCTCTTTGGCCATTTTAATAGAGACAGGGTTCATCTTATCAGTAATACCGTGACAACAAAAGTCACGCCCACATACCGCTAAGCCTCCGAGTAGTCTCGACTCATCTCGTACCCCAATTTGCCTCAGTTCAATTCTAATTCTAAAAATAGAGACGAGATCTTTTACTAATTCTCTAAAGTCGACTCTGTTCGCAGCAGTGAAAAAGAAGATAATTTTAGGATCTCCAAATAGATAGTGAGCTGCCACTAATTTCATCTCTAAGTTATGTTCTTGGATTTTCTCTCGGCATAAGATAAGAGCCTCATCTTCCATAGAGAGGAGCTCTAAGTAGCGCTCATAATCCTCTTTTGTCGCAACACGTTCAATCCAGTCGGCATCCTCTTTAATGAGAATTGCCTCCTCTTCTCCTTCTTGTGTGATGGCACTGTGAGGGCACGAATGAGAATCTGTATCAGAATCATGTTCAAAGTGGACACACGCTCCATGAATATGAGTCGACCCAGGTTCATACGAATTGTTCGTTCGTGCAGGGGCAACAACAACCGAATAATCGAGTCCATATCGAGTTGGGCTAATAACATGGGCTCCCCGCTTTAACGGCTTCTCCGAGGCACATGTCGAAAACTCATTTAAAGAGGGGTTTTTAACTATATATACGTATCCATAATCGGGTCGTTTCGTCTCTGGTTGGCTATTTGTAGCCTCTAAAGACTCATTTTGCCCTTTGTGGTTCTTTTTCATCTATATTCCTATCTACTTAAGTAGAAACGTCTTAGTTGCATGATTTCTCGTTCAAATTACCACATGCATCGAGCCTTGTCAAATACGATTCACCTTGACGATGGTGTATCTTCGTGGTATCTTCGTGTTGTATTCTCGGTGACAGAAACTCATCATATTTAGGAAAATAACCATGAAATTATTTGATACTCACGCCCACATCGGGTTGATTCATGAAGATCAGATGGAGCAACTACTCATTATCCAACTCGCAAGAAGAAAACATGTTGCCCATATTGTCAGTATTTGTAACAGCCTTCACGATTTTGAAGAGGTCTATAATAACTTAAAGACTGCCTCAAACGTCTACCATGCCGTAGGTGTCTCTCCATCAGAGGTGGTGAACCCAGGATTAAACTGGGAATCGAGACTACAAGAGTTTGCAACATTAGATCGTATTGTTGCCATTGGTGAGATGGGATTGGACTATTATCGTAATTACGGAGATAAAAACTCCCAAGTTGAGCTTTTTATTCGTCAACTCGATATAGCGCGCTCTTTAGAGCTCCCTGTGATTATCCACAACCGAGAAGCTGGAAGAGATATTTTAGATATCTTAAAAACCCGATTGGGAGAGAAAGGTGGAATTTTCCACTGTTACAGTGAGGATTGGGAATTTGCCCACGAGGCTTTAGATTTACCGATGTACTTCTCTTTTGCTGGTAACATTACCTACAAAAATGTGAAGCATCTTCACCAAACTATTGAACATCTTCCATTAGATCGGATCTTAATTGAGAGTGAAAGTCCATTTATGGTCCCCGCTAAATATAAAGGGAAGAGAAATAAACCAGCATATTTAGTAGAGACTGCTCAAGCTGTTGCAGATCTCAAAGGGCTCTCCTTAGAAGAGACCGCAGCTGCTTTATTTGAAAACAGCTTAAGAGCATTTCACCTTCCCCTTGATGCATAACTACTATGAAAGAAGAACATGCTCTGTTTCACCCAGTTTCCATCGGCTCATTAACAGTCGATGGAAATCTCTTTTTAGCCCCGTTGGCAGGATACACCGATCGATCATTTCGCTCTTTGTGTGTCGATAAGGGGGCGTCTCTCACCTATACCGAGATGGTCAGTGGTGAGGGGCTTGCTCGAAATAATGGTCCTACAAAAGCCTTATTACGAAGAGCAGATAACGAACAGCTTCTTGCTGTTCAGCTCTTTATGGGAGATGCTGAGGTCATTAAACGAAGCGTCGATAACCTATTGGCCTACAACCCATCTGCTGTCGATATTAACTGTGGGTGTCCCGTTCCGAAGGTGGTAAAAACAGGAGCCGGTTCGGCCTTATTAAAAGAGCCTCAAAAGATCTATGAAATTGTACGAGCATTAAAAACATATACGGACTTACCTGTTTCGGTGAAAATACGACTTGGGTGGGATAGTTCATCAATCAACTACGATGAGACTAGTGATGCTGCAATTGATGCTGGTGTTGATATGATCTGTATGCATGCCCGTACTCGTGCTATGGGGTATTCAGGAGTCGCTGATTGGTCAGCTTTAAGCGATCTCAAAAAGAGGATACATCAAAGATCACCACACATTCCCCTTTTTGGATCAGGAGATCTCTTTAGTGGAGAAGATGCTCTAGCTATGCTCAAAGAGACTCAAGTCGATGGTGTGATGTTTGCTCGAGGCGCTATGGGAAATCCATATATCTTTGAAGAGGCGAAAACTCTTTTTACAAACAAACCATATCACCCACCTACACGTGAGGCAAAGCTCGAGATGATGTTACGTCATCTTAGGCTGTTAGCAAAAGATGTGGGAGAAGAGTCTTCTTGTAAGTTAATGCGTAAGCATGCCCCAGGATACTTAAAAGGCCTTCCCAACGCCTCTTTAGCAAGACAGCAATTGGTGATGAGTATTACCTTTGAAGATTATGAGAGAGTCGTGCAAAACATCCTCTCATCGAGCGAGAGTTGACCTTATTCTTTGATACATGGTAATTTTTGAGTGTTCATACAAGGAGAGTCCATGAGAGTTCTAGTCTTAGGATCGGGGGCAAAAGATCACGCAATGACGTGGCTGTTCTCCCAAAGTAAGCTTGTGAAAGGTCTGTATGTTGCTCAAGGTAATGTCGGCACAAGTGAAATTGCTATAAATCTTCCAGAGGTAGACCCTTCATCACCCGAGTCGGTATACGAAGCGTGTAAGACTCACGGCATTACCTATGTGTTTGTTGGAACTGAAGCACCTTTGTTCACTGGTGTTATTGATTACGTCAATGAACGGGGAATTGAGACATTCGGCGCCCCAGGTAATGCCCTTATTTTAGAGGGAGATCGTAACTTTGCCCGAACATTTACCAGTAGACACAACATCCCTACCCCTCCATACAAACTGTTTCAAGATGAGAACACCCTTTCTGAGTATTTAAAGAAACATCCAAAACGGAAATTTGTCTTAAAAAGTAACGCCTTAGCACCTTCAAGAATCATGGTCGACTCATGTGATTACGACACGTTGATGGATTTTGGTAAGAAGATGCTTCAAACCGATACCCTGTTACTTGAAGATCATGTCGACGGTCTTCCTATTACGATTACAGTTTTTACCGATAACAACGGCTATTTGCTTCTCCCTATTGCCAGTGAATACACTAAAAGTGAAGAAGAGGAAGAGGGAGCTCCCACTGGTGGAATGGGCTCTATTTGTCCTGTACCTCTGAGAGCTCATGTTCAACAACAGATAGTCGATCGTATTATTGAACCTACACTACATGGAATGCGTGTTGAGAAATTTGCCTACAAAGGGGTGTTAACCTTTAGTGTTATTTTAGCTGATGATGGGCCTATCTTAGTCGATTACCACGTCCGATTTAACGACCCCGCTATTCAAGCTATTGCCCCTCTTATAACATCTGATATCGTTGATCTTCTTCAGGCAATGAAAGAGAACACACTCAATGAGTGTACATTAGAAGTCTCATCGAAATCGGCTGTTGCTGTAGTTGTTGCAAGTGAAGGATATCCAGAACATCCTGTATTAGGAAAAACACTGAAGCCTCTACCCAGATTACTGGCAACAAATCTGCTACACACCATGCCAAAAGTATTCTACGGTGCTGTAATGGAGAAAGAGGGAAAGGCTGTTACCACCGGAGGAAGAAACGTCACTGTCGTTGGTATTGGCATTAATATTATTGAGGCAAATAAACAAGCATATAACTACATAGACAATGTTCAATTTGAGGGTTCTTGGTACCGAAAAGATATTGGAAATAAGTTTTTCGAGAACTAAGAGTTCTGCCTACGATATTCGTAAAGGATAATTCCAGTAGCTACAGACACATTCAATGAATCAATATGTCCACTTGTTGGAATTGAGATAATGTGATCACACCGTTTATGTACCAATTGACCGAGTCCCTCTCCTTCTGAGCCCATCACAATAACACTCTTTGGTGCAAATGATGTCTCAGCGATTGAAGTTCCACTCATATCAGCTCCGTATACCCAATATCCCTGTTTTTGTAAAAACTCAAGTTCTCTTACTAAGTTAGTCACACTGATAAGAGGAACATACCGTGCAGCACCACTAGAAATTCTCATCACTGTCTCATTATTTTGGGCACTTCTTCTTTGGGGGATAATCACTGCATCGACTGAAAATTGATCAGCACTTCTCATAATAGCACCCAGGTTTTGAACATCAGTAATCCCATCTAATAGTACTACTAATGAGCGCTCTTTCTCTCCTACATGTTCAATGAGCTCATCTAAAGAGCGAATCCTACGCTGTGATGAGGCAACAAGAACAAGTACTGCCCCTTTATGATCACTACTTGATGAGAGAGAGTCTAACTCTTGGGTAGAGACTGTTTGTACTTTGATGCGGCGTTCGTTTGCCTGTTGCTCTAATTGAAGATGCCTCTTATTGGGATTGTGCTGGAGATATAACACTGAGCCTTTAGCCGCTGTTTTGAGATTCTCTTCGATTGCATGAAACCCAATGATTCGTTTAGCCATAATCAAAAACCCCCTTTATTCGGTAAAGGGGACTGGCTGAGGATTTGTATTCTCACCAATCTCTTTAGAGAGTTCTCCTAAGATTTTTTTCGCTTCTCGACTTAATCGCTTTGGAATCTCTACTACTATTTTGATGTATTGATCTCCTCGTTGATCACTACTACTGCGCAATCGAGGTACCCCTTTGTTTCTCAGGCGAAGCACTTTTCCATGTTGAGTTCCAGATGGGATATTCACCTTCACTTTCACATCATCAATAGTCATCACTTCAATTTCAGCTCCTAAAGCTGCTTGAGTCATAGAGATAGGGATTTGAGTATATAAATCGAAGCCTGAACGGACAAAGTATGGATGGGGACGGACATTCACATAGACATATAAATCCCCAGATGGTCCTCCATTAGGTCCAGCATCTCCCATACCTGAGAGAGTTATTCTGTTTCCAGTATCGACACCGGCAGGAATAGTAACATTGAGTTTCTGTTTTTTCCGCATTAAGCCAGTTCCGTGACACTCATTACAGGGATTTTCTATGATATATCCTTCACCACCACAGGTGGGACAAGGAGAAGCTATCGAAAAGAAGCCCGAATTACGTCTCACTTGGCCCACACCGTTACAGGTGGGACACATTTTTTTACCCGATCCATCTTTCACTCCAGATCCTTTACAAGTGGAGCAGTGAACTTGGTGGGTGTAAGAGACTTCTACTTTTGTACCAAAGACAGCTTCTTTGAAGTCAATGGTGACATCGTATCGTAAAGAAGCACCAGAGGCAGGACCACGAGAAGCGCGAGAAGAACCTCCTCCACCTCCAAAGAATTGGTCAAAGATATCTCCAAGTCCTCCGCCGCCAAAGAGATCGCTAAAGTCACGATAGACGTTGGTGTAATCTTGGGGTCCCCCAGCATCGACACCGGCAAAACCGTATTGGTCATATGCTTGACGCTTTTCTGAGTCACTGAGTACTTCATAAGCTTCACTCGCTTCTTTAAAGCGCTCTTCAGCCTCTTTATTGCCAGGGTTTTTATCTGGGTGGTTTGCTACTGCTAGTTTTCGATATGCTTTTTTGATCTCATCTTGGGAGGCTTGTTTTGAGACTCCCAAGACTTCGTAATAATCCCGTTTAGCCACGGTGCAACACTTCCTTTATTTCGAGCTATTAGTCGACAACTTCAAAGTCGGCATCTTCTACATCATCACCGTGATCAGTAGAATCTTGTGGTGCTTCTTCATCTTCGGCACTTTCAGCTGCAGTGGCTTTATACATCTCTTCAGCGAGTTTATAAGCGGCTTGTTGGAGTGCCTCAGTGTTCGACTTAATTTCTTCGACACTACCTGAAGACATCGCTTCTTTCAAGCTCTCCATCGCACTTTCAATTGCAGATTTCTCTTCTTCGGAGATTTTATCGCCATACTCTTTCAAAGATTTCTCTGTTGAGTACAGTAGGCTATCTGCCTCGTTGCGAACTTCAACTCTTTCACGCTCTTTTTTATCTTCTTCGGCATGGATCTCGGCATCTTTCACCATCTGATCAATGTCGTTTTCTGAGAGACCTGAGGAAGATTCAATTCTAATTTTTTGTTCTTTACCAGTTCCTAAATCTTTTGCACTGACGTGGACAATTCCATTTGCGTCGATATCAAATGCAACTTCAATTTGTGGGACTCCTCGTGGAGCAGCAGGAATTCCAATGAGATCGAAATTACCTAATGTTCGGTTTTGAGAAGCCATCTCCCGCTCTCCTTGAAGAACGTGAATTGAAACGGCAGTTTGTCCGTCAGCAGCTGTTGAGAAGATTTGACTCTTTCTTGTAGGAATAGTGGTATTTCTTTCAATGAGTTTTGTTGAGATTCCACCAAGAGTCTCAATACCTAATGATAAAGGAGTTACGTCTAACAATAAGACATCTTTTACATCTCCACCTAAGATACCACCTTGGATAGCTGCTCCCATGGCAACGACTTCATCGGGGTTTACCCCTTTGTGTGGCTCTTTTTTGAAGATCTCTTTTACAATCTCTTGCACAGCAGGGATACGAGTCGATCCACCAACGAGGATGACTTCATCGATATCACTCGCTTTAAGACCTGCATCTTTAATAGCGTTCATACAAGGCTTACGGCTTCTTTCTACAAGGTCTTTTACCATTTGCTCAAAACGAGCTCGTGATAAGTTCATTTGTAAGTGTTTTGGTCCTGAAGCATCAGCTGTGATGTATGGGAGGTTAATTGAGGTATCTTTAGTGCTAGAGAGTTCAATTTTAGCTTTCTCTGCGGCCTCTCTTAATCTCTGCATAGCCATTTTATCTTTCGAGAGATCGAGTCCACTCTCTTTTTTAAACTCTTCGACAAGCCAATCAATAACCTTTTGGTCGAAGTCATCTCCACCAAGGTGGGTATCGCCATTGGTCGACTTTACTTCAAACACGCCATCACCAAGTTCCAAAATTGAGATATCAAATGTTCCTCCACCGAGGTCGTATACAGCAATCTTCTCCTCTTTGGAGGCATCTTTACCCAACCCGTATGCTAAAGCGGCAGCGGTTGGTTCGTTTACGATTCTTTTTACTTCAAGCCCTGCAATACGACCTGCATCTTTTGTTGCTTGTCGTTGAGCATCATTAAAGTAAGCTGGAACGGTAATAACGGCTTCAGTGATGGTCTCTCCAAGGTAGTCCTCAGCAGTCTGCTTCATCTTTTGTAAAATAGCTGCGGAAATCTCTTGAGGTGAGTACTCTTTGTCACGCACTGAGAGTCTGATTTCTTCTGAAGGTCCACTAATCACTTTATAAGGGAACTTAGAGATCTCTGATGGGATCTCACTAAAACGTCGTCCCATAAAGCGCTTAATTGAGAACACGGTATTCTCAGCGTTTGTAACAAGCTGGTTCTTAGCTGGTTGTCCTACAAGGCGCTCCCCTTTAGCGGTAAAGCCGACAATCGAGGGAGTTGTTCGTTGTCCTTCAGCGTTTTGAATAACTACTGAATCGCCGTTTTCCATAACAGCGACACAAGAGTTGGTTGTACCCAAATCAATTCCTATAATTCTACCCATGGTTTTTTCTCCTTAACAGTCACTAACACCTATGATAATTTGTAATTTTTAACGTGAGCTAAACCCCTACACTCTATCATTGTGAGGGTTTGCCGACTTTCACTTTTGCAGTTCGTAAAACTCTATCATGAAGATAATACCCCTTCTGCAATTCGGCAACAACGGTCTCAGTTTTCCACTCAGAACCCTCTTCCATCATCAGCGCTTCATGCTCGTGGGGAGAGAATTCGGTTCCGATAATACTATCCATCTGTTTTAGGCCCCAATTTTTTGAGAGCATGTCGAGAATCTGGTTGTAAATCATCTTCACTCCATCGGCATACGTTCCAACGTCTCCACCTTCAGATCCAGCTTCAATAGCCCGTTCAAAGTCATCTAAAATGGGGAGTAAGTCTCCAATAAAGCGCTCGTTTGCAAATTGAACAGCGCTCTCTTTCTCTCGAAGAAGTCGCTTGCGATAGTTGTCTAAGTCGGCAACTTTTCGCACATACGTCTCTTTTTCTTGTTCAATTTCTCTCTCTAAGTCTTGAATACGACTTTCGAGAAATGTCACTTGCTCTTCAGATGTAAGGTTCTCAGATTCAGATTGATGCATCTGGTCTTGTAGTTGCTCTTCATTCATCTCAGTGTTCACGTTTTTTTCCATATTTTTGTTACTC
>Ga0265293_10003825_pt1 | contig 27421 bp, 23 predicted proteins | sample Munlanlewell138R_FD_192505 | JGI IMG/M metagenome (GOLD analysis project Ga0265293, IMG submission 192505) | Leachate microbial communities from a municipal landfill in Southern Ontario, Canada - Leachate well 138R | ecosystem: Engineered > Solid waste > Landfill > Unclassified | place: Canada...
AAACCGAGTAGCTTTTAATAAAAACTACCGTTTGTATAATTTGTTATGCGGTTTTTACTGTATGTAACTAAGGGGTTGTGCCGAATTAACTTGACGCTTTAAACGTGCTCTTTTGACCTTTAACTTCCTTGAAAATTCATTAAATAGCCCGCTATTCGCAGAATTTTCAAGTCGTTAACGAATAAAATAGCTTCGTTTTAAACAGTCAACTTATTTCATTACAAACCCTAAGCTTATAAAACAGGAACAACAGTTTGAACAACTTCCTATGCGGTTTATAAAGTAAGTTACTACAGCGATATCTCTCTCAAAAGAATCGGCAGAAGCGAAAGGCTCTACTGTGCTGCAAGACAACACTTTCGATAACCTTTATCCGCATTACCGTGAGTTTATTGACTACGCTAAAATCCTTTCCGATAATCAATCCTGAGCCGGCTTATCATGCAGGAATGGCTTTTGGAAGCACTTTTGTAAAAGGGATAATGTTAATTTAAAAAAACATCCTAAAATTCTCAAAATATTCAATTATCTTTGAATATCAAATTATCGAAGTTCAAAGAATATTTTAAACCAATTCTTTGGATCTTTGTTTACAAAAAAACAAATTACTTATTCTACTGTTGTGAAGAACACAAATAAAAACAGAACTCGTCATTATAGGTTTACAATTCTTATACCTGAGTATAATGAAGAAGCTAATATTTTTCCTTTGGAAAAAAAATTGCAACTTTTTCTGCCACAATCTTCGTACTCCACATGTGTAGTTTTCATAAACGATGGTTCAACAGACGATAGTTTGAACCGTATTCGCGAGGTATGTGGGCGCAACAATCATTTTTTTTATATAAGTTTGGAGAAGAATGGAGGGCTTAGCGCTGCACTCAAAGCCGGAATTGATTATACTTTTTCTGATTATGTGGGTTATATGGATGCCGATATGCAAACCGACCCTGAAGATTTCAACCTGTTACTTGAGGATATTGATGATTATGGATTAGTTACAGGTATTAGAGCAAACCGGAAAGATTCTTTTTTCAAAAAACTGCAATCTAATATTGCCAATAGTTTTCGCCGGATGATGACCAAAGACGGAGTGTCGGATACAGGATGTCCCTTGAAAGTGATGCACACCGATTTAGCCAAACGCATTCCTCTGTTTAATGGAATGCATCGTTTCTTGCCTGCATTAATTCTGTTGCAAAACAGAAAAGTACAACAGATTCCTGTGCGTCATTATCCTCGTTTTGCGGGAGAATCAAAATATCATTTGTGGAATCGATTAACGGGCCCATTTATTGATTGCTTTGCTTATAGATGGATGAAAAAAAGATATATAAACTATACAGTTAATAATAATAATTTAGAGGAGTAATGCAAGTAACCCATTTTTGGATTTATGCAATTGGCTTTACCGCTCAACTGTTCTTTTCTGCGCGCATCCTTTATCAATGGATTGTTACCGAAAAAGCTAAGAAAGTACTTTCTCCACCGGCCTTTTGGATATTAAGTATTCTGGGATCTTTTTTACTTTTTATTTATGGTGTTTTGCGTGACGATTTTGCTATTATTTTAGGGCAATACCTATCTTACTACATCTATTTGTGGAATCTAAGCATGCAAGGACTTTGGAAAAAGATAGCAGTAATATTCAAAGTTCTTTTGTTGGCAACTCCTATCGCTGTTACGGTGATAATGCTGCGTGATTTATCGGTGTTTACGAACACTTTTTTTCAGAACAAAGATATTCCGTTGTGGTTATTGATTTTTGGCTCTGCCGGACAAATAATGTTTTCGTTACGTTTCTTATATCAGTTCATTTACTCTGCATATCGCCACGAATCAACTTTACCTACCGGCTTTTGGATTATCAGTTTGATTGGTTCATTTACCATTATTGCCTATGCCATTTTTCGTCTCGATCCGGTTCTGTTGCTCGGACAATCATTCGGCTTTGTAGCTTATATTCGGAACTTAACTATTGGAAGTAAGAATAAGAAATTAGACTTAAATGAAAAATAAACAGATATATCTCATTCTCATTTGGTTTATTGCACTTTTGCCAATAATGATAATGCGCGATTTTACGCCTAACAACGAATTACGTTATTTAAGTATTGTGGATGAAGCCTTAGTTAACGGCGATGTATTTACTTTCACCAATCAAGGTGAAATTTATGCAGACAAACCTCCTTTGCATTTTTGGTTAATGATGTTGGGAAAAGTGCTGCTCAACGGACATCGTATGTGGTATCTATCAATGTTATCGTTTATTCCTGCACTTATAACATTAGTAACGATGACAAAATGGATGCGTATGTCAAACAGGGAAAAAGAAATTTCCGAAAATGAAGAAAATGAGAATGCAGGCATTCTTATGTTAATGACTTCCGGATTATTTATAGGACTTACAATATTTGTGCGTATGGACATGCTTATGGTTATGTTTATCACGCTTTCACTTTATACGTTTTATAAGATATACAAAAGAGAAAACCATCCACGCGATACGTATCTATTTCCGATTTATGTTTTTCTCGCTCTTTTTTCTAAAGGACCCATAGGTATTTTGATTCCTTTGATTTCAACCACACTATTTCTGATATTCAGAAAAAAGATTCACACATTTAAAAAATATTGGGGATGGAAGAGTTTACTTATCATTCTTGCAGGTGTTACAATATGGTTTACGGGGGTTTATATAGAAGGCGGTAATGAATATTTAAACAACCTACTTGTACATCAAACAGTGGAAAGAGGAATAAATTCTTATCATCATAAAGAGCCTTTCTACTATTATGCAATATCAATATGGTACTCCATTGCGCCTTGGTCGTTATTGGCAATTGGACTTTTGGTAGCAAGTCTATATAAAAGAAAAATAAAAAGTGATATTGAACTTTTCTTTGCAATAATAGTCCTTTCCTCATTTGGATTTCTCTCTATTATTAGTTCTAAAATAGAGATATACTTTCTTCCGGCTATACCGTCGTTCATATTCTTAACAGCTTTGCTTCTGAAACACTTCAACATCCAAAACAAATGGATTAGAGCATCTTTGGCTATTCCGGCAATGAGTCTTGTAACAGCACTTCCTGTTATTGTCTATCTGAGTAATATGAATAAAACAGCTTACTTAGCAATGCCTTTAATTTATATAGCTGCAACAATTTTAACAATTACCGGATTAGTTATTATATTTTTCCTCTATAGAAAAAGAGAAACATATAAAGCTATATACTCCATGTCTTTGGGGTTATTATTGAGCATTTTTGTTTTAGGATGCACCATGCCGCAATTGAACAATCAATTAGGTTGGCGCAATTTATGTACGAAAGCTATGGAATTGACGAAAGAGAGAAACATAAGCGATTATTATATATATGAAATATCGCGTGCAGAGAATATGGATGTCTATTTAAAAAAAGATGTTCATGTGGTAACCAAGGAGATGATTGTTGAAAATATGCTCAAGAATAAATTGCTTTTACTACCGATAAAGCAAGTGAAAAATGACAACGATATACTTTCAGTAATTAAGACCAAAGAACATTATCAGATTGGGAAATATATGATAGTAGTCTTTTAAATTGAATAAAATGAAGATAATTGTTACAGGTGCAGCAGGATTTATAGGTTTTCATGTGGTGAAGAAATTGCTTGAACAAGGATACGAAGTTGTTGGTATAGACAGTATTAATTCATACTACGATGTAAATTTAAAATATGCGCGTCTTTCTGAAACCGGAATTATGGAGGAAGAGATACAAGATCATTGCTTTGTGCAAAGCACAATCTTCCCTTCATATCGTTTTATGAAACTTGACATGACGGAAAAAGAACATTTCTTTTCCCTTTTCGAAGATGAACATTTTTCGCATGTTGTACATCTTGCAGCTCAAGCGGGGGTTAGATATTCGTTAAAAAATCCCTATGCATATATCAATTCTAATATTGTGGGTTTTATGAATTTATTGGAAGCATGCCGACAATTCAGGGTAAAACATCTGGTATATGCAAGTTCCAGTAGTGTGTATGGTGCAAATACAAAACTGCCTTATAAAGAGTCGGATAGAACGGATAATCCGGTAAGTCTCTATGCAGCAACAAAAAAATCGAATGAATTGATGGCATACGCTTACAGTAAATTGTATAATATTCCGGCAACCGGTATACGGTTTTTTACTGTTTATGGACCTTGGGGGCGTCCGGATATGGCTCCTACACTGTTTATATCGGCAATCTCTGCCGGACAAACTATCCGAGTATTTAATCATAGCAATATGAAACGAGATTTCACCTATATTGACGACATTGTGACCGGACTCACAAAAATTATTCCATCGCCCCCAAAAGTAGAAATACCTCACATAATATATAATATGGGATGCTCATCGCCTGTTAAGATAATGGATTTTATTGCAACAATAGAAAAAGTTGCAGCAAAAAAAGCAGTGCTAAAAATGGTTGATATGCAACCTGGCGACGTAGTTGCAACATATGCCGATACATCGCTTCTTGAAAAAGATTTTGGTTACAAACCATCTACACCTCTAAATTCCGGGATTCGGCAGTTTTATGAATGGTTTAAAGAATATTATTCTTAAGATTGAGTCCTCCAGGAATTCCCCATTTTTCTCTCGCAAAGTTATAAAGCATTAAATAGATAGCAAATGAGCAATTGAGTGTTTTCAGATTGAGCTCAATACATTCATCCATAGCAATTTATATGAAAGCTACAAAATGAAAACTTGCTGTTTTTATTTAATATCTGCCAGAAAACCTCATTTTTTTGACTCTTTGATAAGAAAATGCAAAAACTATCAAAAAAGATTTTTTGGAGGATGTTCATTTATAAATTTAGCACTATCTTTTATGAGAAGATAACAAACTAATTATATCAAATATCGTTTTATGTATGTGAGTCCTACTTAATCTATAGTTAATAAGCAATAAATCACTAATCAGCAATGGACATGTAAATCACGTATGACTAAATATACAAATCATAAGCTTTTGCTATAAATCCTTTCAATTATGAAAACAAATAAAACGAATTTAATCCGGAAAATAAGAAGTTTTATTTTCTTTCCGATGTTAGCACTTACTGTGGTGCTTCTATATTCTTTTGTTCTGCATTCTTCAGAAGCAAGAGTTGTATTAGAGATAACTCAACAAGAAAAAATAACTGTAATAGGTAAAGTTTTAGATACCAACAGTAATAGTATCGACGGGGTAATGGTAAAAGATAAAAAGGGTGATGCCGAAGTAATATCTGATACCAACGGTAAGTTTACATTGTCTTTGAACGAACCAACAGTTGTAAGTTTCACCAAATTTGGCTTCCAGACTTTGGAAAAGGAAATTGCTGAAAATGATAGCAATCTAATAGTTATTTTAACTCCTGAATCAAACGAATTGATTGTTGGTGGTTTTGGTAGTAAAATGAACGGAAATAAAGACAATAAATGGATATTAGATTCATTGAGTTCCGTTATCGACAATTCTCCCTTGTATATTATTGATGATATACAAAAGGAAAATGATTTCAATGTTAAAACGCTTAATCCCAATGATGTAGTGTCAATTGAGATGCTGCCAGACTCAATAGCAGAAGATCGTTACGGTGCTGAAGGACAAGGAGGTGCTGTAATAATTACAACGAATAAAGGGGTGGATTTGGATAATCAAATCCCAATGCAGTTGAACAAAGATGACTCAGAATCCGCTTCTTCCATTCTAAAAGATAAATATGAGGTATATAAAGATTCTATGAATGCACGCAACGATAGATTGCATAAGAGGATTGAAAATAAGCGGAAGGAGACAACTATGATGAAAAAAATGGAAAAACTTCCTATGGATTCTGTTGATAGGTTGGGCAAAATGCACGAAAACGAAAAAATGGAAAACTTAATGGATACAACCACTATGAAAGGGGTAAAAGATACAGTTAGATAGTCCCTTTCTGCAAGAAAACAACAAAGAGTGCATTTCGACGTCGCTCAATGTAACACGTCACTCTCGCTTTTACAGAATTAATTAAAAAAGGAGTCATCCCATACATACTTCTTGTTCTTTTTTAAATAAAAACCTTCCAAAAGCTGTAACGGAGGGACTCCTTGATTTCATACCGATGCTTAGCTAAGATGGAAGAGGCTTTGCCTTTTCCTTGTCAAAGACTTAGAAAATAATTGTTTTCTGACAGACACTATTCAGTTTATTGATAGATAAAATTTGTTTTTAAGACTTTAATTTATCAATAGTTCGCTTCACTTTATCTGCGTTTGTAACGTTTTGAATGTATTCATCAATAGAAACTGCAGTTCCGCCCATTTTGAGATTAGGGTTTCTATAAATCATTTTACTGTTAACAGGTTCGCGCGCTGAAAAGTGAAATTCTGTTGCTCCTGTTTCTTTTGCAAGGGAAGCAATGTTCTCTTCATTCACTCCACTTCCGGGCATAATAATGATTCGATTATCAGCTTTAACAACAAGTTGCTTCAGGAGCAAAACACCCTCAATGGCTGTGGGTTGTTGTCCCGATGTAAGTATTCTTTCGCAGCCCAACGAAATAATCTCTTCTAAACTTTTGAATGGATCTTTACACATATCAAATGCACGATGGAAAGTGACACTCATGCCTTTGGCAGCTTCAATTAATTCTTTGTTGCGCTGCATATCAATTTCCCCGTCTGCAGTGAGACAGCCAATAACCACACCGTCAACTCCCAGCTCTTTTGCTATTTCAATATCGCGCAACATAGTTTGATGCTCTACATCGGAATAGAGAAAGTCACCGCCACGCGGACGAATAATTACGTTTAATTTTATATTAAGTAGCTCACGTGCTACTGCAATCTCTCCGTACGATGGAGTGGTTCCTCCTTCCGGAATACCGGCACATAACTCTACACGATAGGCACCTCCTTTTTCTGCTTCTACGCTACTTGTAACAGAATTGGTGCAAATTTCAATTTTATAATTCATTTTTTTTAATCTTTTGTTTTATGAGAAATCAAATATAGACAGTAATCAGTAATCAGTGAACAGTAATCAGTAATCAGTAATCAGTAATCAGTGCTCGGTAATCAGTGATCAGTAACCAGTGATAACAAGTAAGACATTATCAACTATTCACTATTCACTATTCACTATTCACTGTCTCAAAGCCTTATCTATCTCCACCGATTCCAATTTATTTTCCTGAAATCCAATAGGATTAGAAACATCTTCGAAGATTTCTAAATCGAAGTATTTTGCTGCAGCCAATATGTGATCAAAAATATCTGCAACAATTCCTTCGTATTGTGCCCACACAGTTGTGTCTGCAAACATGTACAACTCTAAAGGCACCCCTTTTGAAGTGGGGTCTAATTGACGCACCATTATCATCATATCTTGTTTCACCTTCGGGTGATTACGCAAATAGCCTCCAATATAAGATCTGAAGAGACCCATATTTGTAAGGTTTCTGCCATTCACAGCCACAGATTTGTCTGCACCAATTTCCTCGTTATGTTTTTTTATTTCAGCATATCGTTCGTCTATGTATTTTGAAATAACTTGTATGCGTTTGAATCTTTCTAACTCATTTTCAACCTCTATAAAGCGGATAGAAGATTGCTTTATGTGAACAGATCGTTTAATTCGTCTTCCGCCTGTCTCTTGCATTCCTCGCCAGTTTTGAAACGATTCCGAAATTAGAGAGTAGGGAGGTACATACGATATGGTTTTGTCAAAGTTGCGAATTTTAACAGTAGTGAGATTAATTTCAAACACATCACCATCAGCGCCAAATCTATCCATAGTAATCCAGTCGCCAATTCGCACCATATCATTGGCCGATAGTTGAATACTTGCTACAAATCCCATAATAGTATCTTTAAATACCAACATCAATATGGCTGATGCTGCTCCTAAACCTCCAAGCAGAACTGCCGGTTTTTCGCTTACTAAAATTGCTATCACTACAAGTATCCCTATAGCAAAGAGGAATATTTTCACGACTTGAAAATAACTTTTTAGAGGTTTGTCTCTTAATGAGTCTCTCTCTCCAAGCATATCTGCAAATGCATTTAACACAGATGATATGAGCCATATCACATAAATAACTATATAGGCATCAGCCAGTTTATCAAAAAATGCCATTGTTTTAGGAAAGTCAAAAAAGATAGTAGGTATTGATCCTTTTATCAAGCTAAAAGGAACAATCATGGCTACATATTTAGGGAATTTCCTATTTATAAGATATTTTAAGAAAGACAACTTTTTTATACGTGATGTTCTGTCCAAAACTAATGTGATAATCTTGCGTGTAACAACTTGCAAGATATAAACCAAGACAATAACTATGGCTATCAAAAAAATCAGGTTAATGTACTTGATAAACTGCTCGCTGATTCCCATGTTGCTTAAGAAGTTCATGGACCAGTCTCGGATAAAATTTGTTGATTGTGTGATTTGTTCAATCCGTTCGTTTTCGTTCATGTTAAATAAAAAATTAAATTCTGGGCGGTCTCTATCTCCAAAATATCATTCCACCTCTTAAATTATACACCTTAAATCCTTTTTTTGCTAATATTTTTGCAGCATTTATGCTACGTATCCCGCTATGGCAATATACTGCCACCGGAATTGAAACATCCAATTTGGTATCTACTATTTCTTCAAAATTAGAATCATAAATATCTATAAGTTGTGCTCCCTCAATTTTGTGTTGTTTAAATTCTTCAAGTGTTCGAACATCTACCAATTGAATAGGCTTCTCAGTAATAAGTTTTCTAAACTTAGATGGCCACAGTGATTGTATTTTATTAGATTTGCGGCGTGAAAAAAAAGAAAATGCTGCCATATATTTATTTGCTAAAGTTGATTGTTTTGAGAATTATTAAAATCAAAAGAACACCAATAAAACATCCTATTTAGTCTTTACAAGAAAACGGATAAATACTTCGTTACTCTCGTTTTTGAAACAGTCATCTCGCCTTGACGAGATTCCTTGATTTCATCTCGCCTTGGCGAGACGAAAGCTTTCGCTAAAGCGGAACAGGCTTTGTCTTTCCCGTTTTCTTATCAAAGACTGGAATTAAGGAGTTTTCTGGCAGATACTATTTAAAAGATATTTTTGTTCTCTTTTCTCTCTTGATAATACGTTATTTTACAAAGGTATGAAATTTATTTTGTGTGAGAAACTTTAAATAGCGATTAACGGGACACTCGTAAAAGTATGTGTTATCTTATTATTTATTTCAAGTGAAAAAACAACAGGAGTCATCACATAATAACGTATGTAAAACAACGCCCTTTCACAGTGAAATAAGAGATGTTGGAAAACCTAATCAAGGTGCAAGATTTGTAATATGAATAAGGTAAATAAGGTTTGGTTGAGGTGAGTGTAATCGGCCGTTACTAAGGTTTGGGGAATTGCAAAATAAGGTTCTTTGAGCCTGCTACAATACAAAAAAGCTGTAAACAAGCATGTTGAAGAGGGAGTTAAACCTTAGTAAACTACGTGTACCTTCTGTAGATTGACCTTATTACCTTATTTAGTGGTGCGCAGAGTTAGCAGATATGATATAAAGATAGCATTCATATCATTTCGCAAACACATAGTTTTACTTATGATCCGAGTTAACTCCGGGAAAAAGGATTTATCAACCCACGCGAAAGGATTCGCGCGGTAGCGTTGTGTGGAACCAATGGTCAACACGCGGGTCGGCCACTACAGATTACAACCGATATGCTTGTCTCATAAAACTTTTAAAGAGCAGTAACAAAAATAATGTAACCAATTAGTGAATAGTAAGCTTGAATGGCTGCGCCATTGAACCAATGGCGCTTTAGTTGGGTCATTGTCAGGATAGTAATTGTAAGGGAGCTTTACATTGGTCAACCCTTTTTTCATATCTCTCATATATTCATTGTGAAGTGCCATTGGTGCATATTCAGAATGACCGGTTATGTAAAACTCTTTCCTAAAAGTATCTGCAATCAAGTAGATACCAGTATCATCTGTTTCGGAGAAAATTGTAAGCTCGGGATGCTTTAAAATATCTTTTTTTAATATTGTAGTGTGGCGGCTATGCGGAACATGAAATATATCGTCGAACCCACGAAACAATGGAAAGAAGGTGTCTGTTACTGTATGTGGATATATCCCAAATAACTTGTTATCTAACTCATATTTTGGAATTCCATGAAAATGATGAAGAGCTGCCTGTGCGCCCCAGCAAATATATAGCGAAGATGTCACACTTTGGCGTGCCCAATCAAAAACCTCTTCAAGTTCATTCCAATAATTTACTTCCTCAAAAGGGAGTAACTCTATCGGCGCGCCGGTAACGATGAAGCCATCGTATTGGTCGCTTTTTATTGCAGAAAAAGGTTTGTAAAACTCTTGTATATGTTCAATTGGAGTATTTTTTGGTGAGTGGCTCTCTAAGTAAATAAAATCTAAATGAATGTATAACGGGCTATTACTCATAATGCGGAGAATATCTGCTTCGGTAGCAATCTTAAGTGGCATCAGATTAAGCACAGCCACTTTAAGGTGAGGTTTTGCATCTTTCTTTGTTAGAATGAGATCTGAAATAGAGAATTGCTCTTTAGCAAGCAGTTCTAAGGCAGGGAAGTTGTGGGGTATATTTAATAACATTATTCTTATACATTCAAGTTTGGCAACAAAAAGGGAAGTAAATGAGTGATACAAATTTCCATATATTAATCGATTTGTATTATTTCCCTTTGCTTAAAATTATTTCTTCTTTATCTGTTTTTATCTCACAATACTTACATTGCAAAATAACGCGATCTTTATCTATTACATCAAATTTTGTTTTCATAGGTTCGTTGTTTGTAATGCATTTTGGGTTGTTGCATTTTACAATTCCTGTAAGCACATCGGGCAGAGTAACTCTCTTTTTCTCAATCACTTCATAATTTCTTATGATGTTAAGCTTCACTTTTGGTGCTACAAGTGCAATACGATTGATTTCGTCCTCTTCAAAAAACTTGTCCGATATTTTAATAATTCCTTTTGAGCCCATTTTTCGACTTCCTAAATTGTTCCCAATTGTTATCCGATTATTTAAATATTGAAGTCTCAATAAACTAACTACTTTAAAAAGTTGTTCGGGGGGAATATGATCGATGACTGTGCCATTTTCCAAAGCGGCTACTTGTAATGCTTTGCTCATAATTAATGGTTCTGTTTAAAAATTAAATTTTCCTTGCTGCTTCTACTTTACGATTCCACATCTATTCCAATTAAATCGCAAATTACAGCTTGTCTGGTATAGACACCATTGCGTGCCTGTTCAAAGTAGTATGCTTTTGGATTGTCATCCACATCGGGACTTATCTCCTTAACGCGCGGTAGCGGATGCAGCACTTTCAGGTTCTCCCGGGAATCTGCAAGCATGTCGTTTCTAAGAACATAAATATTTTTCACTTTTTCGTACTCCATCAAATCGGTAAAGCGTTCGCGTTGCACCCGTGTCATGTAAAGAATATCTGCTTCATTGATAGCTTCGGGTGAGAAATTAGTAAACTCCCGATATTTAATTGATTTTTTATCACAAAAAAGCTTATGCTTCTTTGGAATTTTCAGTTCATCGGGAGCAACAAAATTAAAAGTAGGTTTAAAATGCGATAGTCCCTCAATAAGCGAATGTACGGCACGTCCGTATTTAAGATCGCCCACAATTGTAATAGTTAAATTCTCTAACGTTTGTTGGGTTTCATAAATACTGAAAATATCTAACATCGTTTGCGTGGGGTGTTGGTTGGATCCATCGCCGGCATTAATGATTGGAACATGAGAAATCTCCGATGCATATCTTGCCGAACCTTCTAAATGGTGGCGCATAATGATGAGATCTGTATAGTTGCTCACCATCATAATTGTGTCGCGCAGCGATTCTCCTTTGGTAGCGCTGCTGGTTGCGGTGTCAGAAAAGCCCACAATACGTCCTTCAAGACGGTTTATCGCTGTTTCGAAACTCAAACGCGTACGCGTGGAAGGCTCGAAGAATAGCGTAGCGCAAACTTTACCTTTGAGAAGAGAGCGATTTGGATTCTTTTTGAATTTTTCGGTAGTTTCAATAATACGCAATATGTCCTCTTTGTCGTAATCCTCAATGTTTACTAAGCTTCTTGGTTTCATTTTTTTGAAAAATATGATTTCTCTCTTTTATTGTTCCATGCAAAAATATAAAAAAACCTTGCATGATCTCAGATGCAAGGTTTATATTTATTTCGTTACAACTCTAAGTCGATATCGAATAGTTCATGCCACGGTAAACCTTGTTTGTTTAATTGTTCCATAAACGGATCGGGATTAAACTGTTCCACATTGAACACTCCCGGTTTGCTCCACAAACCTTGCATAAACATCCTTGCTCCAATGGTTGCCGGAACACCTGTGGTGTAGCTTACGCCCTGAGCACCAGTTTCTTTATACGCCTCTTCGTGGCTACAATTGTTGTAGATATAATAGGTACGTTCCTTTCCATCTTTAATCCCGCGAATTCGACAACCAATGGATGTTTGGCCTGTATAGTTTTCGCCTAATTCTCCCGGATCTGGTAGTACAGCTTTTAGGAATTGAATGGGTACAATTTTTTGTCCGTTATAGTCTACTTCATCAATTCTTGCCATCCCAATATTTTGAATTACACGCAAGTGTGTGAGATACTCCTGACCGAAGGTCATCCAAAAACGCGCGCGTTTAATGGTTGGGAAATGTTTTACTAAAGATTCTAACTCTTCGTGATAAATCAAATACGATTCTTTCGGACCAATTTCCGGATAAGTCAACGGTTTATGTATTTCGTGTGGTTCGGTTTCAATCCACTTGCCATCCTTATAATATTTTCCTTTTTGAGTTACCTCGCGGATATTAATTTCCGGGTTGAAGTTAGTTGCGAAAGCTTTCCCATGATCTCCGGCATTACAATCAACTATATCCAGATAATGTATTTCATCGAAATGATGTTTGGCAGCATGCGCTGTAAATATATTCGTTACTCCCGGATCGAAACCACAACCTAAGATTGCCGTCAATCCCGCTTCGCGGAATCTGTCTTGATATGCCCATTGCCAACTGTACTCGTATTTTGCTTCGTCAAGAGGCTCATAATTGGCAGTATCCAGATAGTTTACTCCAGCTTCAAGACAGGCATCCATAATGGTTAAATCCTGATAGGGGAGTGCTACATTTATAACTATTTTTGGTTTAAATTCGTTGAATAATTTTACTAATTCAGGAACGTTATCAGCATCTACTTTGGCTGTTTTAATCTCCACACCCGAGCGCTTCTTAACATCCTTCGCAATAGCATCGCATTTGCTTTTGGTGCGACTTGCCAGCATGATATCCGTAAAAACATCCTTGTTTTGTGCTACCTTGTGAGCTACTACCGTTCCAACTCCTCCGGCACCAATAATTAATACTTTTCCCATATTTTCAATATTTAGTGTTAATGTTCTTCCTACAAATATAATACGATTCTCTTAATTTAATGCTTTGAGAAGGGATCTATTTTTTTTATGAGGGTATTTAAGTGGTAAGTAGTAAGTGGTAAGTGGTAAGTGTAGTGTGGTTGGGAACTCGTTTTCGAGACTCGGAACTCGAAACTCGGGATTCGGGACTCGGGTGTTGGGAATAGGTATTAGGTGTTGGCTATTAGCTATTAGGCAGTTTCTGCCTGTAAAATCATTGATTTTGAGTCTTTGATAAGAATTTAAAACCCGGAAGGTTGACATTATATCGCATTAATTTAACAATCGACTAATCCTGTGAAATATGCTCATATTAAAACCACGAAAAACCAAAAAACCAAAAAACCGAAACCACATCCTTCCGCTACAATAAAGAAGCTCTTTCTCAACTTTTCAATAAAGTAGTTGTTTTAAATAAATGAACCAGATTTATTCACTTTATTTCAACTCAAAAAACAATGACCACAAAACTAAATAAATTCAGCAAAATAATTACCCAGGACGACAGCTTACCCGCAGCTCAAGCAATGCTCTATGCCATTGGCATGGACGAAAAAGATCAGCAAAAGGCACAAGTGGGAATTGTGAGTACCGGATTTCAAGGAAATCCTTGTAATATGCACCTGAACGATATAGCCACTGGTGTGAAGAAAGAAGTTGATCTCCATCAGGATTTGTATGGATTGATTTTTCACACAATTGGTGTAAGTGATGGAATTACGAACGGAACGGAAGGAATGAAGTTCTCATTGCCATCTCGTGAAATTATTGCAGACTCCATCGAAACTGTGGTAAGTGCTCAGTTTTACGATGCGGTGATTCCAATTGTGGGATGCGATAAAAACATGCCGGGAGCCATGATCGCTTTGGGTCGATTGAACAGGCCGGCAATTCTGATGTATGGAGGAACAGTAAAGAAAGGACATTGGAAAAATAAAGATCTCAATATAGTTTCTGCATTTGAAGCTTATGGAGAGAGATTGATAGGTTCAATTTCTGATTTTGATTATAAAGGAATTATTCGCCATAGCATTCCCGGTGCGGGTGCATGCGGAGGAATGTACACCGCCAACTCGATGGCTGCAGCCATCGAATGTATGGGAATGAGTTTGCCTTATTCTTCATCCAATCCTGCCATAAGCCCACAAAAAGATGATGAAGCAAAACGTATAGCTGATGCTATTCAATTGGTATTGGAAAAGGATCTGAAACCTCGTGATATTATGACTCGTGAGGCTTTTGAGAACGCCATTTCACTTATCATGGCTTTGGGAGGTTCAACCAATGCAGTGATTCACTTGTTAGCAATGGCAAAAGCTGTGGATGTGCCGCTTACCATCGATGATTTTCAAACCATAAGCGACCGCATCCCATTTTTGGCAGATCTAAAACCGAGTGGTCAATTCCTGATGGAAGACCTGCATAATGTGGGTGGGATTCCTGCTGTGATGCAGCTACTTCTGAATGAAGGTTTTATCAATGGCAATTGCATGACTGTGACAGGTAAGACAGTTGGAGAGAACTTGGAAGAGGTTGCCCATCTTACCAAAGGACAAACAGTTATACATGACACCAAACATCCTATGCGCAAAAGTGGTCATCTGCAAATTCTGTATGGTAATCTGGCAGAGGAAGGTGCTGTAGCAAAAATTACGGGTAAAGAGGGCGAATTGTTTTCGGGACCTGCACGCGTTTATGAAGATGAATTCTCAGCCATTGAAGGAATTGCTAAAGAGGTAAAGCCCGGCGAAGTAATTGTTATTCGCAACAATGGGCCGAAAGGAGGACCCGGAATGCCCGAAATGTTGAAACCCACGGGTGCTGTTATGGGTGCTGGTTTGGGTAAAGATGTAGCATTGATCACGGACGGTCGTTTCAGTGGTGGATCCCACGGTTTTGTGGTGGGTCATATCACTCCTGAAGCACACGAAGGTGGTATGATTGGACTGCTGAAGAATGGCGATATTATTACCATTGATATCACCAATCATAGTATTAATGTTGATCTTACGAATGCAGAGATTGAAAAGCGTAGAAAAGCGTGGACACCACCCGTTGACAAACCTTTGTCAGGTATTTTGAAAAAATACCGAATGTTGGTGAGTTCGGCAACGGAAGGGTGTGTGACGGTGTAGATTGGTTGGTTATTGGTGAAATTAGTTGATAAAATTCATAAATTTTATCAACTCCCTCTCGTTTGCAACAGCCTGTCCCGTTTATATAACGGGAAGAGGTGCATGGTTTTGCGTTTTTAACACAAGAAGGATAAACCACACATATAAACACCATACTAATCTACGGAATCTTATATTCAGTTTAAATCGTGATTCAGATTATAAATTCAGAAAGATCATTTTATATAGATATTATTGTTATAAACAATTGACCACATACCCCTCGTTGCAAACGAGGAGTAGAATATGCCACAATATCATATACGTGTGATATTGTACAAATGAATTGTGATGCCTAATCATATCCATAAATTGATAGGATAGGGCATTGTGATTCTAATAATATGGTGTCGGAGGTATGGATGATGACTGTCAATGATGACGGAAACGGTATGGTTGACAATATTACGTTGTGAAAGATATAAAATTCATGAATTTTATCTACATTCATTCACATCATCCATACCTCAAACCCAATCACCTCAAACTACACACCACATACCTCATACCTTTTTACACCTTACTCCTTACCACTCCCCAATCACTTTTCTTCCCTTTTCCATATTTCATTAAAAAATAGTATCTTTGCATCTTATATTTTGTATAGAAAATGGCGCTAATTTTAGGCATAGAATCTTCGTGTGACGATACTTCCGCAGCAGTTATTCGTGATGGTGTGATTTGCTCCAATGTGATAGCAAGTCAAACCGTTCACGAACAATATGGGGGAGTTGTGCCTGAGCTGGCTTCGCGTGCGCATCAGCAAAATATTGTACCTGTAGTGCACCAAGCATTAAAACAAGCCGGAGTAACAAAAGAAGAGTTATCTGCAATAGCCTTTACCAGAGGTCCCGGATTATTAGGTTCTTTGTTGGTAGGAACCTCTTTTGCAAAAGGTTTCTCTACTGCTCTTGATATTCCATTGATAGATGTAAATCATTTGCAAGCACATGTATTGGCTCACTTTATAAAAGAAGATGAGAGCGATATGTCGCAACCTGAATTTCCATTTCTTTGTCTGTTAGTTTCCGGAGGAAACTCTCAGATTATTCTGGTGGAATCATTCAGCGAAATGAAAATTATTGGTCAAACCATTGACGATGCTGCCGGTGAAGCGTTCGATAAATGTGCCAAAGTGATGGGTTTGCCTTATCCTGGAGGTCCGGTCGTTGATAAATTGGCTAAATTGGGAGATTCCTATAAATTTAAGTTCAACAAACCGAACATTCAAGGATATGATTACAGTTTTAGCGGACTGAAAACATCTTTTCTCTATTTTTTGAGAGATGAATTGAAACACGATGCTGATTTTATAGAAAAGAACAAAGAAGATTTATCTGCATCGTTGCAAAAGACGATAATTGATGTGTTGATGGATAAGTTGCGCAAAGCAGCCATCGACCATAATATCAATGAAATAGCTGTTGCCGGCGGAGTCTCTGCCAATTCAGGTTTGCGTGCTTCATTTTTGTCTCACGCACAAAAATATGGATGGAAAATTCATATTCCAAAATTTGAATACACTACCGATAATGCAGCTATGGTTGCAATAACGGGATACTATAAGTTTTTAGAAAAAGATTTTTGTGACAAGAGTGTCACTCCGTATGCACGGACATCAATATAACTATTCGCTTGATACAGATATAAATAAACGACAAAATAAAAAACAGGATAAATGAAAAATATAGAGCCTTCAGCTACTAATGAGAATAAAAAGAGTCTCAATTTTATCGAGGTTATTGTAGAAAAAGATTTGAAAGAAGGAAAAAACGACGGACGAGTACAAACCCGTTTCCCGCCCGAACCAAATGGCTACCTCCACATTGGACACGCAAAAGCTATTTGCATCGATTTTGGAATTGCAGAAAAATACAATGGTGTTTGTAACCTACGGTTCGATGATACCAATCCTGTAAAGGAAGAAGTGGAGTATGTTGATTCCATTATGGAAGATATTCATTGGTTGGGCTTTGAGTGGGGCAACGTTTTTTATGCATCCGATTATTTTCCTCAATTGTGGGATTTTGCAGTGAGACTAATTAAAGAAGGCAAAGCTTACATTGATGAACAGAGTGCGGAAGATATTGCCAAGCAAAAAGGAACTCCAACTAAACCCGGAACAAACAGTCCTTACAGAGATCGCCCTATTGAAGAGAGCTTAGAGCTCTTTGAGAAGATGAATAGCGGTGATTTGCCCGAAGGTGCCATGGTGCTGCGTGCCAAAATTGATATGGCTGCATCTAACATGCATTTACGCGACCCTCTTATTTATCGTATCGTTCATACTCCTCATCATCGTACCGGAACCGATTGGAAAGCTTATCCGATGTACGATTTTGCTCACGGACAATCCGATTATTTTGAAGGAGTTACGCATTCAATATGCACATTAGAGTTTGAAGTGCACCGCCCACTGTACGATTGGTTTATTGATCAATTGGCAGATAGTGACTATCGCCCTCATCAATATGAGTTCAATCGTTTGAACCTTACTTACACTATGATGAGTAAGCGGAGATTGTTGGAACTTGTTCAGGAGAATTTGGTTTCGGGATGGAACGATCCGCGCATGCCAACACTTTCAGGCTTACGGCGAAGAGGATATACTCCGGAATCGATCCGTAATTTTGTAGACCGAATTGGTTATACCAAATATGACGGAATGATTGATTTAGCACTTCTTGAACATAGTATTCGGGAAGATTTAAACACTAAAACAGCCCGTGTTTCCGGAGTTATTGATCCAATAAAGTTGATTATTACCAATTATCCCGAAGGGAAAACGGAAATGATGGAAACTATCAATAACCCCGAAGATGAAAGCATGGGGAGTCGTGAAATTGCTTTTACCAGAGAGTTATACATCGAGCGCGACGACTTTATGGAAGATGCACCTCGCAAATATTTCCGCTTATCACCGGGAAGAGAAGTGCGTCTGAAAAGCGCATACATTATAAATTGCACGGGTTGCAAAAAAGATGATAACGGAAATGTTGTTGAAGTGTATGCGGAATATGATCCTGAAACGCGAAGCGGCATGCCGGAAGCAGGCCGACGAGTAAAAGGGACCATTCATTGGATTTCTGTTCCGCACAGTATTAATGCCGAAGTTCGTTTGTATGATCGCTTGTTCATGGTGGAAGATCCCGCAAATGTTAAGGATAAAAATTTCAAAGAATTGATTAATCCGGATTCATTGAAAATAGTTCAAAACTGCAAAGTGGAGGAGTATTTGAAAGATGTGGAACCGGGAGATATTTTTCAATTCCAACGCATCGGTTATTTCAATGTAGATATTGATTCAACACCCAATAATTTAGTTTTCAACAGAACTGTTCCGTTGCGTGATTCATGGAGTAAGAAAAAATAGGAATTCAACAAAAGATTTTATTGCTAAATGGAAGAGAATGATTTGGATATTAACGAATTAGTTCAAAGATATGAACAAATGCGTTATATGGGAAAAAATATATATTTCGATGCTGATGAGTTTGCATTGTTAGCCGATTATTACAACGATTTTGGAGATGCCTCAGAGGCAGATCACATTGTTGATACGGGCTTAGGGATACATCCGGGCAGTCCGCAGCTAATGATTGTGAAAGCAAAAATATTAGTAATTGCCGAAAATTATCAAGAGGCTTACGATTATCTGTTGGGCATTGGAGAGGACGATGGCAACATCGATTTTTTACTGATAAAAATTGAATGCTTACTCAATCTTGAAAGATTTGATGAAGCTGATGAAATATTGAACGGAGTTTTGCAAAGCGAAATTTACGGTGATGATCTCTATACTTTTGTAACTGAAGCAGGATATCTTTACAACGATGTTGATAAATACGATAAAGCAATATCATTGTTAGAGTCGGCTCTCAAAGTAGATAACAATAACGAAGAGTTGTTAGTGGATCTCTCTTTTGCTTATGAAATGATAAACAATTTTGATAAAGCCATTGAATTAAACAATTCAATTCTTGATTTAGATCCTTATTCCTTTGATGGTTGGGTTAATTTAGGAAAGCTTTACTCCATGAAGCAGCAATACGATAAAGCTATTGAGGCTTTCGATTTTGCACTCACCATCAATGAATCGGATGTCAATGTTTTAAAAATGAAAGCGCTTTCGCTTTATCTAAATGATAATGCGGAAGAAGCAGTTCGCATTTTTAAAGAGTGTTTGAATGATTCGCCCGATGACGAAAGTTTGTATGATTCTCTGTTGGAAGGATATGAAGTGATGGAGCGCTACGACGAAATGTTGGAGGTTATTGCACAAAAGGAAGAGCGATTTGGCTCGGAAGGAATTTTGTTACAACGTGCTCATATTTATCTAAATCAGGAGAAATATGAGGAAGCTCAAGATATCTTTGATAAAATTCCGGATGAAGAGAAAAATTCCATCGATTTTTTTATATTGGAAGGGGAATTGGCAATATACAACAAAGATTATGCGACAGCAGAAATGGCATATACCTTGGCAATGATTGATGCGCCCGACGATGAGATTATTGTTGATAAACTGGCTAATATTAGCATGGAACAAGAAAATCATGAAAAAGCTGCAGAATACTTGGAGAAACTCATTTCTTTGAATCCCGATTTCCCAACCGCAAAAGCACGCTTAGCTTTTATTCGTTTCGAAATAGGCGCTAAAGAACCATTTGACGAGATAATGAAACAATTTACGGATGATGAATTACGTTCGTTGTTGAACTTGTTAACCGATAACGAAGATGCAGATTATTCAACATTTGATCGGGAAAAATTATTGATTCGTTTAAATGAAGCTCGTGAAACCCGTGTGTTGTTCAAAAATATCAAATATTAGATTTAATCTTACTTCAGTTTTGTGCTTTTTACTGATAAATATATGAAGAAACTCTTTATCTTATTATTGTCACTATTTATTACAACAGCTATTATTGCTCAAGCCACAAATAGTTCAGAACTTATTCTCCCAGAAAAAACTGAACAAACATTGTTACAAAAAATAGAACAGTGGTATGATCAAAACATGAATTATGCAACCATCACTATTTTGATGACAGTAGAGAGTTCGTTTATTCCATTTCCTTCCGAAATAGTGGTTCCTCCTGCTGCCTATATTGCCAGTCAACCTGGAAGTCATTTAAATATCTACTTAGTAGTGCTTTTTGCAACTTTCGGTGCTTTATTAGGCGCTCTTATCAACTATTTTTTAGCTATCTATCTGGGTCGTCCGTTAATTTATAAGTTTGTAGATAGTAAAGCAGGTCATTTTCTTTTACTCAGTAAAGAGAAGATGATGGAAGCTGAAATATATTTCAATAAAAAAGGCAAAACATCCACGTTCGTTGGGAGACTGGTTCCCGGTATTCGACAATTGATATCAATTCCAGCCGGTTTAGCCCGTATGAATATGCCAAGCTTTTTGCTCTACACTTTTCTTGGTGCAGGTATTTGGAATACTATTCTTGCATTTTTGGGATATATCCTTCACGGACAGCAAGATTTGATAAATAAATATAGTCACGAACTTTCGTATCTGTTTTTGGTTCTGGTTGGCTTGTTTATTGCCTATGTAGTTATAAAGCAAGCAGTGAAAAGGAAAAAGAGTAAGAGACGTCTTTAATAAATAGGTGTGTGTTTTGGGGTATGGGTTGTGAGATATGAGTTGTGTGAAGTAATCCATCCGATCTGTTTTTATGTACGGACGGTACTCATGTGTCGACCATTGGTGAATCTCGCTCGCGCGCATTTGCAATGCGTGTGTCGCAAAGCGAACTCTTTCTTTGCCTACGGCAGACACTAATTACAAACTCGCGCCAGCGATTGGCATATCGGGGGTTTGATATCCAATATTAAACAAAAGAAACCTGACTCAATTCCTTCGCAAATCGATGTATTCCATCCTCAATTTTTTGAATGGTTTCTTGTCTCGGTTTTTTTCTCCCTGTTACGTAATGACTTAATTGTCCTTGATTGATGCCTGTTATAGTTTGCAAACCCGCAAGAGTAAACTTATTTGAGTAATATTCCAGAAAAGATGCGACATCATATTTAAATTCAAAATCTAAATTATCAGGAAACTTTTTTCCTATTTCTTTATAATGTGCTTGCATTTCGTCACGGGAGTTATAAAAATCGGCAATAGCTTCATCAACTCTGTCTCCTTGCCCGAATAATCCAAATGTAACTTTATTTGAATACTCTAAGTTAACATCATATGTGCCATTGTTTCCTCTAACAATTATTGCTTTTAATTTCATAGTTTATCCTCCAGTTCTTTTATTCAGAGGCTAAAGTTTAACTCCCGATTGAGCTTCAATTGACCTCTGTGTTTTATTCTTAGCTTCTTCCGAGTTGTGTCGTGACATCGGGAAAGCTCTGTCGGTTATTGGACTATACCAAATGGTGTGATTACCGCCTTCTCTAACAGGATAACAACCTGCCTTTTTCAATTTGCGCTTTATTTCTGAATATTTCAAGACATTTATTATTTATCTTGGTTAAACAAAGGTATTAGTATTGGTACTCTTATGCAAATTTAAAACCCCAAAAAGTATTAAAAGTAATATCATTTAACAGGAAGAGCTCATTAATTAATTTACATCTTAAAAAAATCATCAAGCTTGATAGCGTGCATTTGCAACATTTCGACTTTACTCAATGCGAGAATTTCAACACCACTCAATGACCGTGCGTGTGTCGCTTTTGCAAACGTGTTTTATTGCTTTCATGCTTCGCAACAGACCAATAATAAATAAATCGGCGTGAGCTGGTTCTACTTTCATAAATCTCCGATTCAATATTAGCTGAAACTCTATATCAAATAGCCCTTTTTAGTTTATTTTGCGAACAAACTTGGTAAGAATCACAATGTTTTGTCCATCAATTTTACCTTCAATAAATTCTGAGTTTTCGGGATCTAAGCGAATGTTTCTCACAGCAGTTCCCATTTTTGCATTTATTGTAGAACCTTTTACATCAAGGTCTTTGATTAAGCTCACAGAATCTCCACCAATCAAGAGCGTGCCATTGCAATCTCTGTGCAAACTATCTTCCACATTCGATAGGTGTTCGCCACTTGCTTTAGCCCATTCCAAATCATCGTCGTTGAGGTACAACATTTCAAGCGCATCGTGCGCCCAAGTTTCGTCTCTGAATCTGTTCAACATTCGCCATGCCAGAACTTGAACTGCTGAAACCTCGCTCCACATGGTAGTGGGAAGGAATACAGACCAATAACCACTTTCCAACTCTTCTTTAATTTCAATTTGCGCCAAACATTTATCACACAAATGAACGTTTGTATCAATGTCGGCACCACTTCCATGGGGCACATTGTAAATATTGTTTGCTTCTGCTGCTTCACACAATTCGCACGTGCCTTTGCTGCGCTCTTCTAATCTCTTTGATAAACTCATTTTATTAACTTTTTGTGCAAAGATAATGAATTTAACTATAGTTTTAGTCAAGAGTACTTTTAACAGCCGTTTTCTCCCATTTTCGCAAGCTCAAGTGATTTGAATTTGACTTTGATGATTACTTAATACCAAATGAGTTGGATGTTTATAGAACAAATGTTTAGAATAGTAAATGCGACTCATGTGATAGTTGAATGTGTATCCTCGCAAGCCAAGTCTTATTTGAAGAAATTGCCCTGTACTTTACAAAAGTTGAAACTTGTTCAATATGTAGGTTTTGTACCTTTTTTGTCAAATAAATCAGATTTATCTATCAAAAAATTATCGAAACAGCGAAATTATGTATAATTTTGTTTTTGATTTTAGAGAGACACTATTTTTTCTCTTTCAAACTTTCATAAATCCCACATATATGCGCAAAGATAAGCCTGCACGATTGATTTTAGAAAATGGTGTAGTTTTTCATGGAAAATCGTTTGGTTCCGATAAATCGAATTCGGGCGAGGTGGTTTTCAATACGGCCATGGTTGGTTATCCGGAGAGCCTCACTGACCCGTCCTACGAAGGGCAAATACTTACCATCACTTATCCAATAATCGGAAATTACGGAGTCCCACCTAACAGTATGACCAACGGAATTTCCGATTTTTTTGAATCTGAACGTATACATGTTAATGGATTGATAGTTTCGGACTACTCACATGACTATTCGCATTGGAACGCAGAAAGAAGTCTTTCAGATTGGCTGAAGGAAGAAGGTATTCCGGCCATATATGACATTGATACACGTGCTTTGACTAAAGAGTTGCGTGAAAATGGTTCGATGCTTGGCAAAATTATTATTGATAATGAAACTGAGGATTCCATTGATTATTACGATCCGTCTCAAGAAAACTTAGTAGCTAAAGTAAGCTGCAAGGAGATAATTGAATATAAAAACGGAAAGAAAAAAGTGGTGTTGGTAGATTGTGGTGTGAAACACAATATAATTCGTCATTTACTCAAAAAGAATATTCATCTCATTAGAGTGCCTTGGGATTATAATTTCAATTCCATAGAATACGACGGTCTGTTCATATCTAATGGTGCAGGAAACCCCGAATATTGTCAAATAACGGTAGATAACGTTGTTCGCGCAATGAACAAGAACAAACCCATTTTTGGTATTTGTATGGGTAATCAACTGTTGGCAATGGCAGCAGGTGCTAAAACATACAAACTAAAATATGGACATCGCAGTCACAATCAACCTGTGAGAAGAGTAGGCGAGAACAGATGCTACATTACTTCTCAAAATCATGGATATGCAGTAGATGCAAGTCTACTGAACAATGAATGGGAGCCCTATTTCGAAAATATGAATGACGGAACCAATGAGGGAATAAAACACAAAACAAAACCTTTCTCTTCCGTTCAGTTTCATCCCGAAGCTGCGAGTGGTCCTACAGATACAGAGTTTCTGTTTCAAGATTTTATAGATATGCTCTAAATACCACTTATAATAAATAAGAAGTGAAAAGTCACAATGTAAACGCGATTTGATAGATAGATAAAAAACAAATGACAACAATAGACAGACCCAATCAAAATGGCTTATCCTATTCCCGTTCAGACATCAAGAAAGTATTGTTACTTGGTTCGGGTGCACTCAAAATTGGTGAGGCGGGTGAATTCGACTATTCAGGCTCGCAAGCACTCAAAGCACTTAAAGAAGAAGGAATAGAAACTATTTTGATTAACCCCAACATTGCCACCGTTCAAACTTCGGAAGGTTCGGCAGACAAAATATACTTCTTGCCCATCACTCCTTACTTTGTAGAAAAAGTAATTAAGAAAGAACAACCCGACGGTATAATGCTTGCTTTTGGTGGGCAGACTGCGCTTAATTGTGGAGTGAAACTGTTTGAAGCAGGCACGTTGGAAAAGCACAATGTACAAGTATTAGGAACTTCGGTGCAAACAATTATGGCAACAGAGGACCGCGATTTGTTTGTGAAAAAATTGAACCAAATAGATGTAAAAACTATACAAAGTGTGGCAACAAACACATTAGCGGAATCATTGAAAGCTGCCGAAACGTTGGGCTATCCAATTATTGTGAGGGCTGCTTATTCGCTTGGTGGACTTGGTTCGGGCTTTTGCAACAATCCCGAAGAACTTAAAATGTTGGCTGAAAAAGCATTTTCATACTCTGACCAATTGCTTATTGAGAAATCGCTAAAAGGATGGAAAGAGATTGAATATGAAGTGGTGCGCGACCAATACGATAATTGTATTACGGTTTGTAATATGGAGAATTTTGATCCATTGGGCATCCATACGGGCGAAAGTATCGTAGTTGCTCCATCGCAAACGCTTACCAATTCAGAGTTTAATAAACTCCGAAGCTTGGCAATTCAAATTGTGCGCCATCTTGGAATCGTGGGTGAGTGTAATGTTCAATATGCATTAGATACCGATTCGGAAGATTATAGAGTGATTGAAGTTAACGCCCGATTGAGCCGTTCATCGGCACTGGCATCCAAAGCAACCGGATATCCACTGGCATTTGTTGCAGCAAAACTGGGTTTGGGATACGGTCTTTTCGATTTGAAAAACTCTGTTACCAAATCAACGAGCGCTTTCTTTGAGCCTGCACTCGATTATGTGGTAGTAAAAATACCTCGATGGGATTTGGGTAAATTCAGCGGTGTTACCAAAGAGATTGGTTCAAGCATGAAGTCTGTTGGCGAAATTATGGCTATTGGTCGGACTTTTGAAGAAGCCATTCAAAAAGGACTCCGTATGATAGGGCAGGGCATGCATGGTTTTGTCGAAAACAAAGAACTTAAAATAAAAGATATTGATAAAGCGCTAAGAGAACCAACTGACGAACGTATATTTGTAATAAGCAAAGCTTTCAGAGTTGGTTATACCATTGATCAGATTCACGACTTAACCAAAATAGATAAATGGTTCTTGTACAAATTGCACAATATATTAGAAACGGCAGAAATCATTGAAGCATTACAACCACATGATGTAGATTTATCAAAATCTGAGAACATTGTGTTCGACAAATATTTACGGATTGCAAAGAAACAAGGTTTCTCCGATTTTCAAATTGCACGAGCTCTGTGGAAAGAAGATATGCCTGACGATGGTTCCGAATTAATTCGTACATATCGTAAGAGTCTTAACATCCTTCCGGTTGTTAAACAAATTGACACACTTGCTGCAGAGTATCCTGCACAAACCAACTATTTGTACTTAACATACAATGGCACCGAAAACGATGTTCATTATTTAGGCGACAAAAAATCGGTAATCGTTTTAGGCTCAGGTGCGTACCGCATTGGCTCATCTGTAGAGTTCGATTGGTGTTCGGTAAATGCCCTTACGACAGTTAGAAAAGAGGGGTATCGTTCGGTAATGATTAACTACAATCCCGAAACCGTTTCTACGGATTATGATATGTGCGATCGTCTTTATTTTGATGAGTTAACATTTGAACGGGTGATGGATATTGTTGAGTTGGAAAATCCGCATGGAGTAATTTTATCAGTTGGTGGACAGATACCTAACAATCTTGCTGTTCGATTGGATAATTATGGAGTGAATATTTTAGGCACACAAGCTAACAAAATTGACAATGCAGAGAATCGACATAAATTCTCAAGCATGTTGGATGATTTGGGCATTGACCAGCCTCGTTGGAAAGAACTAACCTCGTTGAGTGACATACAAGGATTTGTTGAAGAAGTTGGCTATCCTGTTCTTGTTCGTCCCTCTTATGTGCTTTCTGGTGCAGCAATGAATGTTTGCTCAAACGATGAAGAGTTGAGAAACTTTCTTCAACTTGCCGCCGATATTTCCAGCAAATATCCGGTGGTGGTGAGCGAGTTTGTTGAAAATGCAAAAGAGATAGAGTTTGATGCTGTTGCCAACAAGGGTGAGATTGTTACCTATGCCATTTCGGAACACGTTGAATTTGCCGGAGTACATTCAGGAGACGCAACCATACAATTTCCACCACAACGCCTTTATGTTGAAACAGCACGTAAAGTTAAAAAGGTGGCACTAAAAATTGCGAAAGCATTAGAGATATCCGGTCCATTTAATATTCAGTTTCTTGCAAAAGAGAATCAGATTCGGGTTATTGAGTGCAATTTGCGGGCGTCGCGATCTATTCCGTTTGTATCTAAAGTATTGAAAATAAATTTCATTGACTTGGCGACAAAAGTAATGTTGGGAGTGGATGTTGAGAAACCCCACAAGAATGCTTTTGATCTTGATTATGTAGGCATCAAAGCATCGCAATTTTCTTTCTCGCGCTTGCACCATGCCGATCCTGTT
>Ga0265293_10003826_pt1 | contig 27417 bp, 23 predicted proteins | sample Munlanlewell138R_FD_192505 | JGI IMG/M metagenome (GOLD analysis project Ga0265293, IMG submission 192505) | Leachate microbial communities from a municipal landfill in Southern Ontario, Canada - Leachate well 138R | ecosystem: Engineered > Solid waste > Landfill > Unclassified | place: Canada...
GAATAAAACGTTTTAGTGTTTTATTATATGATATGGTCGGGTGTCCAACATGTCCGGGATCAGTAAAAACAGGAAAATGATCTTCCTCACTTTTCGACCAGGAGGGTTCATAGTTGCCCGAAATGCTCGATAAAAATTGCCAGGCTTGTCGGAAGAGAATACTATCCTTTTGTACACGAGCAAGATATACATGGTCGCCGGTTGCCCAACTTATGTCGTTTGACAGAGCATAGACATAAGGTGATAAATCCTCAGGCACGTCAGTGTAACCAGGTCCAAAATTCACAAACGTTAATCCGGCAAAATCAGGGCCCAGGAAACGGGGTGTTGCACTATTTGGGATATTGCTCCATGTTTTGCCGAAATCGGTTGATTTTATTATACCTGCCACGCCATAATGCCTTGAATAATTATCTGTAAACCACATGTTTTTTTGCATGATTGTATCCTGAATGTTCTGCCAGCTGTTGTACAATTGAATGCGGTTATATAGTGAATCGAAATAATTTTTGTTTCTGTCAAGATTCCAATCGTAATCGTAAATAGTAATGTATAATGCTGAATCGACTTGAATAATACCATTAACATACCTCCGAACCAATTTCTTGGGTAGCATTTTGCGAAATGGAATGTCCATAAAATCAGTTACCGTTTCAACTTTGTGGTTTGGAGGTATTCCGGTTGCTTTGAGAAGGTGTGCATAATTAGAAGGACCACCAAAATTAGCCCCGTCATCATCTGTCACATACAGCGCACTATCGGCACCCCAAGTCCACCAGTGCATATCAGAACCGGTGCCAGGATATTTGTGAGGTTCAGCTGTCCACTCAAACGATTGAATAAAATCACTATCCGGGTAGGGCATTCCCCTGTGGTATTGAGTAGGTTTATTGCAAGAAAATAGAATGGAAACAAGGGCAGGTAATAAAAAAAAAATTCTCTTCATAAGTATTGAGTTATCATTCATACTACGTAGCTTCATCATATCAATCTATTAAAAATATTTCTTGATATTCGAAAGGTTAAAATCGTTTAGTCAAAATGATTTTAAGTTGTGAATGCCAAGAAACAAAACAAATTTAATCAATTAACTTGAATTTCCCTTGATAAAACATAGAGAGAGACTTGTCTATGTCTAATTTTTTGTTGCATCCATCTGCATTAGATTGGTAAAGCAATAATCGCCGGTTTGTTGATAAAAACTGAGATTTAGCTTCTTTTCAGATGTCTGTTTCAGAATCCGGAAGAATTTTTAGTTTTCCGTTTTACAAAAATGCCAGGCGCTTATTTTGACACCTTTACAGGGTTGCCCGGGCTGCTGGCCAATTCCTTCCTGGCAGGTATGGTGACGACCTGATCAATCTATGGCTGGTTAGTCGGGATTGCCCCAATAAACATGAATTGTTTTATTCTTTAATTCAGAATTTTTCATACCTTCGTATTAGGGAGTTAGTCTAAAATGAAGAACGAAAAAATTCATCTATATTCCTGTATATCATCAAATAAACTTGGCAAAATGAAACATCTATTTTTATTTACGTTTTTTTTGCATGTTTTTTTAATGGTTATGGCGCAGGATGAGCTGGAGGCTCTGTTTCATGCAATTCCGCCTGTTCCTCAGAATTCCGTTACACACGAGCCGCCAGTGATACAATCCTTCGTGGCGAAATGTCAGGAGGTGGAGGACCAGCTGATGGCGATACTCAATCGGATTCAGGATAAACGCGAGGAAGACTTCAAACCTGCAATGGAGCGAACCATGAAAAGTGCAGAGATTGTTGCCAAAATGATCGAACTGGCCGACAAGGGTGAACTGACCGATCAAAAAGCCGAGGAGTATGCCAGACAGTTGGAGCAATATGATGAATCGGAAAGCGCACCTCCTTCGCCCGAAGACGCAGCTGTGCAAAACACGATCAACGAGCTTAGAGAGCGTTTTGGACAAATCGAGAGGGAACGGATGGTAATATTTCTGAATCCCAACGACATCTATTTGGAAATCGAAAAGCTTGAAAAACAATACCAGGTAGCCAAAGGCAAGGGCAGCGATCTCACCTCGATCCGCGCAAACCTGACACGGGCCTGGAAGGAAAGACGAAGGATTTATTCCGCATACAACGCGGAATACCTTGAGATGATGCACACGATGATCCGTGATAATTGGTCAGTTCTGACAAAAGACCAGGAACAGGCTGCAGCCATCCTACACCATTACGCTGTGGATATGAAAGACTTTTATTTGTTTTACAAATATAGTTTCTGGGAAAAGTACCTCGAAGAATATGGATTGAAAGATGAGGATATATAAAGATTCAGTCGCACATTTTCAGATATGCAGTTTGATGGTATCACCTGGCCTGGTAAGTTTTTCAGAACCGGGAGTGTAATCTAAACTCTGTCCAAAAATTTGAGATTATTTATTTTGTAACGACAGAGTAATTATGGAAACCTTAGAATTTAAAGAAATGCAGGCCAAAGCACTGGAGCAGTTGCGAAGTGGCCAGTACCTATGAAATTTCGACGTAACTTCGACCCGGCGCCCCCAGATGAGCCTCGGAAATGATTAGCGTCCGTATGGTATCCTCCTGAGCAGATAAGATCCCTGCGAACATGGTCAATAAAAGTAGTAGTTTTGATCTCATATAAATTGATTTTAAAAGTTGTGAAAATTCAATTTCAACAGCGTATGACTATAGTTTATAAAGTTTTGCATATACAATTGTATCCTGTCATTCAATTTGTTATATTGCCTCAACAAAATCAAACTATAAATAGATGTTCCCATTACAAGGAGAAACTCCCAAGCCAATTCTTAATATAGAATAATTATAAATAAGTATAGCCTGTCGTACTTTGAATAGATCTGTTGAAACGACTCTGACGTTTCATGACATTACAAATTGATAAATTCAATGTGTTATTGCGTTTTGGCTTGTTATACTTCACATACAATGGCTTACTTTTTGCAAACGGAATTTGCATGAAAATTTTATGGAAGTATTTGGAACCACAGAAATGGTTGATAGCACTATCTTTGATATTGGCCACAATCAGTCAGCTTTTAAGTCTTGTTGACCCGCTGATTTTTGGTAAAATAATTGACGATTATGCCATGCAGCCCGGGAACCGAACCGAACAGGAATTGGTGAGTGGTGTATTATTCTGGCTTGGAGTAGCTGTTTCTATTGCCTTACTGGCTCGTATCACCCAATCATTTCAGGATTATATAACTCGACTTGTGGTTCAGAAATTTGGCATGCAAATTTTCAATGACGGATTGAAACAAACACTCCGGCTGTCCTTCCAGGAGTTTGAAGAACAAAGAAGTGGCGAGACATTATCCGTTTTACAGAAGGTACGAATGGACACACAAATTTTTATGAATTCATTTATCAATATTTTGTTTTCATCCATTATTGGTATAGGTTTTTTAATCTGGTATTCCATAACAAAAAACTGGATGCTGATCCCTGTGTTTGTGATAGGCATATTAGTGTTGGGATCCCTGACCGGCATGCTCAGTAAAAATATAAAATCCACACAACGCTTTATCAATCGTGAAACCAATAAAATGTCAGGAGTAATTACAGAATCATTAAGAAATATAGAGCTGGTAAAAAGCGTAGGCTTAACTTTTCCTGAAATAAAAAGACTGAGAGGGCAAACGCAGAAAATATTTGACCTTGAAATGGAAAAGGTCAGAAAGGTACGCACCTTGTCTTTTCTTCAGGGCACTATGCTTAGCATTTTAAAACAGTCCATTTTGTTTATTCTGCTTTGGCTGATTTTCAGGAAGGTTTTAACTACGGGAGAATTGATTGCCATGCAATTTATCTCCACATCCATATTTGGGCCACTACAAAATTTGGGAAATATCATTCTGAGTTATCGTGAAGTTGAAGCATCTGTTACCAATTTTGACCAGTTGATGCAAAAACCCATTGAAAAAAGGCCGGAAAACTATATTGAAATAGGTCTGTTGCAGAGCATCCAATTTAAAGATGTGGTTTTTCGTCATAAAACAGCCTCCGGCAATGCGATTGACGGAATCACTTTTGATGTTCAAACCGGTGAAACCATTGCTTTTGTCGGGCCGTCGGGTTCAGGTAAATCAACCCTGGTGAAATTGCTGGTGGGATTGTATCGACCGGTTGAGGGAGTCATCAGTTTTAACAAGACACCTTCTTCGCAAATCAGGTATAATGAGTTGCGTCGACAAATAGGATTTGTTACTCAGGACACACAGTTGTTTGCAGGTACTATCAAAGAAAATTTATTGTTTTTAAAGTCTGATGCCACAGATGAAGAAATATTTGCAGCATTGCAAAAAGCTTCCTGTGAGCATCTGGTAAACAACTCGCCCAAAGGGATCCATACCATTTTGGGGGAAGGTGGCATGAAACTATCAGGTGGTGAGAAACAACGTATTTCCATTGCAAGGGCAATTATGCGTAATCCCCGTTTATTGATTTTCGATGAAGCAACCTCTGCACTGGATTCGCTAACCGAGGATGATATCACCAATACGATTCGTAAATTTTCGGGTTCCAGTGAGCGGATTACCATTTTAATAGCCCACCGCTTATCCACCATTATGCATGCCGATGTGATATACGTGCTGGAAAAGGGAAAAATTACAGAAACCGGATCACATGACAGTCTGCTGGAAAACAAAGGTTTATATTATGCTATGTGGCGTCAGCAGATTGGCGAAAGAAGGGATTTGACCCTGCCTCATGATTCACTCAGGAATAATCCGGGGTAAGTAGGAACAATTGAATTGTTTAGTTTGATTGTTGTAAGGTTTCCTGTTCTGCCTGATCGATCATTTGTTCATTAGCCGTGATGTAGATTTCGACCCTGCGGTTCAATGCCCTACCTTCAGCCGTTGAGTTGTCTGCAATAGGTTCATCAAATGATTTTCCTTCGGTAGTTATTCGGACAGGTGAAATACCGTTGGAATTCAGAAAGCCAGCAACTGAAGCAGCTCTGTTTTTTGATAATTGTTCGTTGATTTCTCTGGATCCGGTGTTGTCAGTATGTCCGAAAATAGTCACATCTGTTTCTGGTGTTTCTTTTAATGTAGTAGCGAATCGGGTCAATGCTGATTTTGAATTGGTATTTAAGTCGCTTTTTCCAGTAGCAAATAAGATTCCGCTGTCAAAGGTAACTTTAATGGCTTGTAAGTTATTGGTGTCAATAACTGATTCAACTTTTGCGCCTTCAATTTTTTCGAGTTCAGCTTTTTGCTTATCCATTTTTTTCCCAATTACAATTCCTGCTCCGGCACCGACTGCTCCGCCAACTGCTGCCCCAACTGCTGCTCCTTTTTCCTGACCAATCAAAGCTCCAACTCCTGCACCCAGAAGTGCACCACCTGCTCCGCCCAGAATTCCACCTTTCGTCGAATTTTTGGTTGATGAACAACTACTCAATAACAATATTCCACATAACAATAGCGTAATCATCTTGTTTGAATGTTTCATTTTTTTCATTTTTTAGTGATAAATATTTTTGAATTATGATTTACTGTGTTGATTTCCCCCCAAGGCTTTTGTATATCAGACCTGCAGCAATTGCCCCGGCTATTGGTATAACAATAAATAACCAGAGTTGTGATAAAGCCCAATCCCCAACAAAAAGAGCCTGACTTATGCTTCGGGCAGGATTGACAGAGGTATTGGTCACAGGGATACTTACCAAATGGATGAGGGTCAAAGCCAGGCCAATGGCCAAACCTGCAAATCCCTTTGGAGCTCTTTTATCAGTTGCCCCTAAAATGACGATTAAAAACATAAAAGTCATGATAAACTCTGTGATTATTGCAGCCAGTAAGCTATATTCTCCAGGTGAATGTTCTCCGTAACCATTGGCGGCAAAAGAACCAATGGATGAGCCATTCCCGGTTACAATAAAATACAAGGCTGTGGCAGCCAGAACTCCTCCTGCAATCTGGGAGATCACATAAGGAAGTACCTCTTTCTTTTCAAACCGTCCCCCAATCCATAGTCCGATTGTAACTGCCGGATTAAGATGAGCACCGGAAATATGTCCCAAAGAATAGGCTATGGTGACAACTGTTAAACCAAAAGCGAGAGAAACCCCAAGTAAGCCAATCCCTACGCCCGGAAAACCGGCAGCCAATACTGCACTGCCACAGCCACCAAATACAAGCCAAAATGTTCCAATCAATTCTGCTAAATTTTTTTTCATATCATTAAAATTAATTGTTTTCTGAGGTATCAGATGGAACTCCCATAAGTTTAATCATTTTCGTTTGTGTCATGAATCGTCATGATCGTTTCATTTTATTAAAATTATATCTTTTGACATCTGCATATGATAAATATTGATGTGAATTCAATCCAACATCTTGATTTTAACCTCTTGAATCCAAGAAGTCAATCCTGACATACTTGAATTCGTTGATGCACTTATTGAGGCAACTGCCAAATAAATTACTACCTAGTTTTTTCAATTCTTCAGAATCTGACCTGTTACATAATTCGGCAAAACATTCTCCGATTTCCCGAATGAAAGGATAGCCTGTAATATCATGAAGACCACTAACATAAACCGAATTGTAAAAATCTTTCTGTTCTGTAATTTTTAAAAGGATTTCGGATTTAAATCCGTTCATATCCTCCGGAAGAAGGCCAGGTGTTAAAAAGAGATTATGATAAATCTGGGTTGTTGAAGCATTTTCTATTCCTGGTAATTTATCTGTAATTGTCCTGGCAGAAATATACACCTTTGTTGCATACCATTGAATGACTATGGAATTTAATCTGATCTCCATTAACTCCCTGAAAGATAAGTTCCACTTCTCACCATACGAATCAACAGCTTTTTTATCAAAAACAAACTGAAAGATCCTGTTAACAAATTCATTTACATCCATCTCATTATTTTTTGAAAAATCAGATTTTTTTCCCGATAATGAAGAACAACACTGCATGTCTCATCATGAGTAATTCTTGTTCAAAGGTCTAATATTCATCCTTCTTTTCCTGTTTTAATCCATGACAATACCTATACTACTATCTATACATGTTCTGTACAATATCAATATTGCATTGAAAAAGAAATGATTATTAATGGATTTGAAGATTGGAAACATCCCGTAACCGATTGTGACATGAATATTGTCCCGTTCGTTTCATTTTGTTAGCAGAACGATTAGAAATCTACTTTTTCTTATTACTTTTCAGATTGATAAGAAAGTGGTTATTTTTGAATCTTGTGCCGTAATCTTAATACCTTATCGGGAAACAGAAAAATAATGGTGTAATGAGTAATGCAAAACTTTTGCTGGTTGATGATGAACCGCTGAATTTGAAGCTATTTGATAAAATGCTAAAAGAGCATCATTATCAGATTTTAACAGCGACAAACGGGAAAGAATGCCTCGAAAAGGTACAAGCGTATTGTCCTGATTTAGTAATTCTGGACTGGAATATGCCTGTCATGCATGGTATTGAAGTCTTGGAGATATTGAAAAAGGATCCTGAAAACAAAGATATTCCGGTTTTGATGATTACAGGTGTGATGACTTCGCCGGAGGATTTGTCTTATGCCATGACAATAGGTGCCATTGATTTTTTGAAAAAACCTTTCGACAAGCAAGAATTAAATGCGCGTGTAAAAAATATTTTACTTTTATATCAGTCAATGAATGCTTTAAAAACTCAGAACAGTTTGTTGGAGGATAAAAATCGATTCATCAATTCACTGATTGATAGCATCCCCCATCCTATAATCTATTATTCTACAGAAGGAATTATACTGATGTGCAATACATTTTTCGAGGAGTGTTCAGGAACTGGTAAAAGTGATCTCCTGGGTAAATCGGCATATCATTATTTCAGAACGGATGAAGTGGCGTTTCATGTGCAGAAGGATATTGAGTTAATAGAGAGCCGGGAATCGATAACATACGAGAAAAATATTTTTCCCGGGGATGCAGTGTTCATTGTGTCTAAAAACTTAATTGTTGACAATCAGGATAATCCGATAGGCATTATTGCTGTTTTTACTGATGTCACTGAACTCAAAAAAGCTCATGAAGATGTAGTGAATACCAAAAAAATAGAATTAATTTCAAGCTCATTGAGGGTGATGCACCTGAACGAAATGAACAATCGGTTGATTCGTCATCTTGAAGAGGTCAAACCTCATGCCTCGAAAGAGGGACAGGATTTGATTCAACAGATTGTCAGTCAGTTCAAGATGAGTATTACAGAAAAGATCTGGAATGAATTGGAAACGCGATTTGAAGATACGTTTGACTCATTTTATAAGGCATTACTTGAAATGTTTCCGGCATTAACACCCAATGAGCGGAAATTATGCGCACTATTAAGATCCGGATTATCGTCAAAAGATATTGCCCTGCTTACCTTCCAGAATCCTCAAAGCGTTGATGTCGCCAGGTATCGGTTGAGAAAGAAACTTCATCTGACGAATGAAGAAAATATTACCGATTTTCTTCTCATGCTTGATAAGTAAATTTAAAGTGAAGCAGGATACATTGGAACCAGAAAGAATAATTATAAACATGAATGGAGTGATGAAGATATTCAAAAGTCTACCTAAAAAATTGATAATTACCACCATTGTGATGGCTTTCATACTTCTGATTATTGTATTGTTTATTGCGGGTTTAATGACTGAAAAAAACAGGATAGAGTCTGCCCTGGATCTATCACAGCAAAACAGAGAGCAGCTTGTTCGCACTGAAGGTGTTACTCAATCGATCATTTTGGTAGAAGCCAGATTTAGAGAATACTGTGCCACCTTTGAAAAACCAGTTTTTGAGGATTATCATACCCAGGTAAAACTGCTTGCCCATAATATTGAATCCCTGCTACAAACGTTTAATGAAAAACTACCCGGGGCTACCGGAGAGATCACGAAAATATTTGAAGCTAAAACCTCAGAAGCCCAAATTTATATGAAGTTGCGACTGATCACAGATTCACTGATTTTTTCTGTGGAAAATCTGCAGGAAAATAAAGCTGAACTGGAAACATATATCGGTGACCAATCTGTCTTAAAAGTTGATACGCTCAGTATAACTGAAACCACAGAAGTACAAAAAAAAGGATTTCTGGGAAGAATTAAAAGTGCAATAGTGGGTGAAACGGTACAGCAAAATGTGCATACAAAATTACAGCTACAGTCAGGTTATCAAGGAAACAGGGAACAAATCAGGCAAGCTATGATTCAGGCGCTTCAGGCAAACAGGATGTCAATCCATGCACCTGACTTCAATGAATTGGTAAAAAGAACTGTTGAGTTAAAGGAGAGCGAACTCAATCTGATTGAGATCAATAACCAGTTAATCGCCCAGATCCAGGGATTAGTTGAAGAAATCAAAATTAGTATCAGAGAACAAGAAGCAGAGCAGAATACGATATTCCTAAAATCGATACGACACTCAACAGATTTCCTGCAAAATATACTGATTGCTTTGATGGCTCTGGCTGGCATCCTTGCGATCTATATTTTACGGCTGGCATTTCGTAATGATAAGTATCAACAAAACATCCTCACTTTAAATAACCAGATCACGAATGATTCCATGGAAAAGGATAAGTTTTATTCGATTATAAATCATGATATTATGAATCCTTTTAATACACTTCTTGGCTACAGTCAACTTTTAAAGGATGCCATCAGGGAAGGAGATCAGGAAGAAATGGATGAATGTTCTACCATTGTGAATGAATCCGCGAACAGGATTTCCAACTTGCTGCAAAATCTGTTGGTATGGTCAAGGGTGCAAAACGGGAAAATACAATTTTCGCCCAAGAAATGCAACATCAACCGGTTGGTTTCTGAGGCAATAGCTATTGTCGCTCCTATTGCAAAAAATAAGGATATCAAGCTCAGCTGCGATGTCAATGGCGAAATTAATGCTGAAATCGACCAAAATATGATCAGCTCGGTCATTCAAAACCTGACAACCAATGCGATCAAGTTTACCGAAAAAGGGGGTAATGTAACGATTTCTGTATATACTGAATCAGAGAAATTGAAATTTATTGTTGTTGATACAGGAGTCGGAATGCGTGAGGAGCAACTTCAAAAACTATTTAAACTGGACAAAACTTCTTCATCACGGGGAACCCATGATGAAACAGGTTCTGGCTTAGGGCTCATCATCTCGAAAGAATTTATAGAAAAACATGATGGCCGGATTTGGGCTGAAAGTATTCCGGGTGAAGGAAGTACTTTCTACTGTTCAATTCCTGTAAAACAATAAACAACCATCGATTACTGGTTGTGTTTTTATCCTGTTTTAGTTTTATTCATTTGCTATTGTAACCCATTTGGCTGATTTATAAGTGCTTCGTCAGCGCTCCGAATCAACTGTAATAGGCAGAGATTAAAAAGAGGAGAGCAGGATTTTACTAAAAAGTCAGGAAAATGATTACTTTTAAAAATTATTATTCATAAGACAGGAATACAAAATGATTTCAAGAATTATTGTACTGGCATTTATTGTGCTATTTTTATCATGCAGTATCCCGCCGAAGGATTCAGAGGAGTTACCGAGGCAGATAAGTGGTGTTTATCCTCATTTAGCCTATTATAATAATGAGGGAGAATGTGGAACAGGGGCTGTTGTTCCTTGGGCCGACCGGTTATGGGTTATAACCTACGGTCCGCACTTCCCTTTTGGTTCTTCTGATAAACTGTATGAAATTACTACGGATCTGAAACAGATTGTCCGTTCGGAAAGCATCGGCGGAACTCCGGCAAACCGGATGATTCACCAGGAAAGCAATCAGCTTTTTATTGGTCCATATGCTATTGATGCCAACCGGAATGTGAGAGTTATTTCATATGAAGAAATGCCGGGGCGTCACACCGGGAATGCCCGCCATCTTTCTGATCCTTCAGGTCTGATTTATTATGGTACAATGGAGGAAGGTTTTTATGAGGTGGATGTAAATACTCTGGAGCCAGTTTTACTGTATGAAGACGGGAATGTAAGTCGTCAGGAAGGTGAAATGGATCAGGAAGCTTTACTTTTACCGGGAGCCCATGGCAAAGGGCTCTATTCAGGACAGGGAGTATTGGTTTACTCAAACAACGGGGAAACAGGTCAGGCAGCCCTGACGCAGTTTGATATCGAAGCCGGTGGCTTATTTGAATGGGATGGTGAAAACTGGAAACTCATTCGCAGGAACCAGTTTGTTGAAGTTACCGGTCCGGGAGGTATTTATGGAAATGAAAATCCCGAAACTGATCCGATCTGGGCAACCGGATGGGATCATAAATCCATACTTTTGGCTGTGCGTAATCCGTCAGCCGGATGGAACTTTTTTCGTTTGCCCAAAGCCAGCCACAGTTACGATGGTGCTCATGGCTGGAACACTGAATGGCCGAGAATCAGAAACGTTGGAACCGGCGAGGATCCCCAATATTTAATGACTATGCACGGTATGTTCTGGCATTTCCCCGGAACATTTACTGCAGCATCCTCAGCAGGAATTCGACCTGGATCGGCCTACCTGAAAGTGATCGGTGACTTTACCCGATGGAACGATCAGCTTATTTTCGGATGCGATGACTCAGCTCAACGGGAATTTTTGAATAAACGTAAACATAAGGGTGGAATAGAAGGACCCGGTCAATCGAATTCCAATCTTTGGTTCACTCCTGTAGATATGCCTGATCAGCTGGGGACAACAACTGCTGCCGGAGCAGTATGGATCGAAGAAGAAGTGACCGCCGGAGAGTACTCCGAACCTTTTCTTTTTGCCGGTTGGCCAAATCGCTCCTCCTGGATTCAAAATGATGGCAACAATTCTGCTTCCTTTGTTTTTGAAGTGGATAAAACAGGTAATCAAAATTGGGAAAAATTGAAAACTGTAGCCATCGCCGGTGGAGCCGCGGCAAATGTTCAATTTTCCGAAAACGAGGCAGGTGAATGGATACGTGTGAAGGCAGAGTCTTCAACCATAGCCACTGTGAGTTTTAATTACTCAGGTAAGGAAAAACGACAAACAGTTCCTTCTCCAAAATTTCAGGGGATCTCTGAGGTTTCCGGGAAAAAATCACTGGGTGGTTTATTGTATGGACTGGGAAATGACCGCAGAGCACTGGGAATCGCTGCTGTAAAATTTGAAAATGAGGAGGAAACAGAACTTGGCTATTATGAGTTGGATGCAGCATTGAACCTGGTTAAAAAGGATGATCCCCCAATGCAGGCTTTTATTCAGGAGAAATTTGCTATTCCTGAACGTGTTGTTGAGGTAGAAGAATCATCCGTATTAATTATTGATGATCAAATGCGACGCTGGAGATTACCTTTAGGTGCCGGGGATTATAAGCAATTAACCGATGCTGCCCGGTTGAGGATTTGTCGGGAAGTAGCTACCGAGCGTGATTTATTCCATGCAACCGGAACTTTTTATGAGTTGCCCGCAGAAAATGCAGATGGTTTTGCCAAAATCAGGCCCGTGGCTTCCCACTCTTTCAGCATACACGATTATGCTTCTTACCGGGGTCTTCTGATCATGACAGGCATCGATCCGGATGCGAAATCCGGAGAGCATATTATACGTTCAACCGATGGCAAGGCTGCTGTTTGGGCAGGTGTTATCGATGACCTTTGGGAACTTGGTAAACCTGTTGGACATGGTGGACCCTGGAAGAATACATCAGCGCAGGCAGGTGTTCCTTCCGATCCTTACCTGATTGGATTTTATGACCAGCGAAGTTTGGAAATTTCACACCAGTCTGATGATCCTGTAACCTTTACCGTAGAGGTTGAACCCATAGGCCATGGACCCTGGATGGTTTACAAGGAGATTATTATAAAACCCGGCGAAACATATAATTATCTGTTCCCCGATCATTTCCATGCCCGTTGGATCCGTTTTACTGCCAATAAAAACTGCAAAGCCACTGCCTGGTTGGAATATAACTGATAATTAGGAAGTTGAATTTGTAAATTGTATATTATGAGATTTTTTGTCGTTTTGTTGTTTGCTCTGACTTTACATTTAACAACGTTTTCCCAGTCAAAAAATTCCCTCTTCCTGGAAGCTGAGAATTTTCAAAATAAAGGGGGATGGGTGGTCGATCAGCAATTCATGGATTTGATGGGCTCCTCCTATTTAATGGCACATGGAATGGGCCGCCCGGTTAATCAGGCAGAAACCATGGCTGAGTTCCCTTCCACCGGGGAATATACTGTTTTTGTCAGAACGTATAACTGGACCTCTCCGTGGAGTGATGGAGAAGGTCCCGGGAAATTTCAACTTTTGGTGAATGGAAAAGAAACAGGTCCGGTTTTAGGGGCTTCCGGCTCAGAGTGGCTGTGGCAACATGCCGGCAAGGTGAATGTCGAAGAAAAACGAATCAGAATTGGATTGAAGGATCTCACCGGATTTAATGGCCGTGTTGATGCCATCTTTTTTACAAAGAACCATTTACCCCCGCCAAATACGCTGCCTGACCTGACAAATTTCAGGAAGAAACAGCTGAAGATTCCGAACAAACCAAAATTTGCCGGTGAGTTTGACCTGGTGGTTATAGGTGGCGGAGTGGCCGGAACAACTACTGCTGTTTCAGCAGCCAGGCTTGGTCTGCAGGTTGCTATTATTCAGGACCGGCCTGTATTGGGGGGGAATAACAGTTCAGAAGTACGTGTTCACCTGGGTGGCAGGATCAACCTGAAACCTTTTCCTGAGCTCGGTAATGTGGTTAAGGAAATTGGTCCTTCACAGGGAGGGAATGCCCAACCCGCCAGTTATTATGAGGATGAGAAAAAGATGAACGTGGTTTTAGCAGAGGAGAATATATCCTTGTTCACAAATTACCGGGCATTTGTTGTAAAAATGAAAAAATCAACCATTACGGAGGTGCACGCCCGACATATTGAAAATGCAGATGAATTGGCTTTTAGAGCTCCATTATTTGCCGATTGTACAGGTGATGGAACCATCGGATTCCTGGCCGGGGCTGATTATACCATGGGACGCGAAAGTCGTAATGAGTATGGAGAATCAACCGCTCCCGAAAAAGCCGACAGACTGACCATGGGGTCTTCTGTCCAGTGGTACTCCGTGGAAGAGCCCAACCCGGTAGACTTTCCTGTTTTTCAATATGGAATAGCGTTCAACGAAGAAAACTCCGAGCCGGTAACTATGGGCGAGTGGACCTGGGAAACAGGAATGAATTTTGATCAGGTATCCGATTTTGAACGTATACGCGATTATGGACTGCTTGTCGTTTTTTCGAATTGGTCAACAATTAAAAATACCAGCCCATGGAAAGAAGAATTCCAAAAACGGCGGCTAGACTGGGTTGCATACATTGCCGGGAAGCGTGAGTCACGCCGCCTTTTAGGTGACCTGGTTCTGAAAGAACAAGACCTGACTGATTATGTGATTTATCCCGATGCCTCAGCATCCACTAGCTGGACCATCGATTTGCATTATCCGGATCCTGAAAATACAAAGCATTTCCCGGAAAGTGAGTTTAAATCAATTGCTGTACATAAAAAAATCCATCCCTATCCAGTTCCTTATCGCTGTTTCTATTCCCGTAATGTAGATAATTTGTTCATGGCAGGAAGAAATATAAGTGTTACTCATGTGGCTTTAGGTACGGTTCGGGTGATGCGTACTACCGGTATGATGGGAGAAGTAGTGGGAATGGCAGCTTCTGTTGCATCCAAACACAATACCAATCCACGAGGTGTCTATGAAAACTATCTGGATGAACTTATTGAATTGATGAAAAAGGGAGTTGGCAGGTATAATATTCAAAATATGCAGAACTATAATCTTGGGGGTTCGCTTGGACCAAAAGAATAAAAAACTGTTAGTGAACAATTTTCTTTTTGTAAATTTCTCCCGGAAAGCCGATTCAAATCACAAACACTAATTTGCATTGTGTTTCCCAGATCTATTCCCATGGGATTAAAAAAGGTTTTTATATTTTCGCAACAAATAAAATTAAAATGTCAAAAGAATATACTAAAGAATTACTGCTGGATTTTGGATCTGCTGGAAATGATCTTATTCCTGTTGTTACTCAGGATTATACCACGAAAGAAGTCTTGATTTTATCCTTTGTTAACCGGGAGGCATTTGAAGAGACAAGGCGCAGTGGATATGCTACATACTGGAGTCGTAGCAGGAATGAGCTTTGGAAAAAAGGATTAACCTCAGGTGATCTTCTTCGGATTGAAGAGATCAGAATCAATTGTGAGCAAAATTCATTGCTTTATCTGGTCACTCCTGAAGGAAAGGGAGCGTGCCATGCGAAGAATGAGGAGGGAAACCCTTTTAGTTCCTGTTATTATAGAAGAATTACCGGGGAAAATAATTTAGAATGGGTATTATGAGCAATGAAAAACTGATTGTTGGAATGCCGGCAGGGTCGTTGGCTAATGTATCCAGAGGCGGTAACATCATTCAACTGTTGAAAAATGCAGGTTTTGAAACGCGAGGTTATGAGGATGGCGGTCCAACAGAATTTAAATCTGTCAACTTCCTGTTTGGTTGGGATGGCAGACCCCAGGAGTTTGGCTCCCAACTGGGAATACAGGAACTGGATGTTGCTATTGCCGGAGGTGACTGGATCAAGGAACGAATTCTGGAACTGAAACTGGAGTACAACACCACCCTGGATATTGAAGAAGTGCTTCCCCTGAACCGGGGGCATGTTCGTATTGTGGGTATTGCTGCAGAAAATGCAGAAAATGCAGATGTTTTTTTTCGTACCCTGTGTCAAACCCAACAAATCATTACTGTTGTTTCTGAAATGCCCTATTTAGCGCTGAACTGGGTGCAGGAAAAGCTGAAAGCGATTGGTTGTTATGAAGCGTTTAAAGCGTTTAGTGTGCAAAAGTATAAAACTCCTCCAAAAATTGACAAAGGAATAATTATTTATGAAACCTGGGGAAAAACGGAGTCAAAAGTAAAAAACGGAGGAGCCGATGTAGGTGTGGAAATTACTCAGTCAGGCAGCGCAATCCGTAACTATGGCCTGAAAATTATCGACGAGATTATGGTTTCCCAATCTGGTATTTATATTAACCCGGCATTGAAAAATGATCCCATAAAAAGCCCCCTGTTGAAAATGTTTCTGCTGAACCTTTATGGAAGTGTCAATGCCGAAAACAAGGTGATTATCCTGTTCAATGTTTCCAATGAAGATTTGCCCCAGATGAAGTCATTCCTGAGTGAGAATCAACTTTTTGCAGATGAACCTACAATTAATGCCGGCCAAACGCATGCCCAACTAAGCATCCAGGTGGATACAAAACAACACCATATACCACTGGCAAAAATCCGATATGAACTGGCCGTACGAAAAGCTGTGAATATCGATACAATCCCTATTGATTCTTCCATATCAAGCCTTCATGTTCTGGAATTCTAATCGTTTCTTTTACAGGTTTCTTACCAGGGGAAAGGATTTTTTTTAAAAAACAAAAGGATGTACTATATTTATAGGTTGAAAAAAAGGGAATGCTCATTTTAATAAAAACACGATAAGGATTAAGATCAATTAATTTTAGTAAGATGAAAACTATGCACAACAGACGAGATTTTTTAAGGACCTCAGCAGCCGGGGTTCTTGGTATTACAGCACTTGGTACACTAGCTTGTAAACAGGCAGTAACGGATAAAAAAAGTTATGGTGTCGGTATTCAGCTATATAGTATCCGTGATGCTATGGCAGCTGATGTTCCCGGTTCTTTGAAAAAAGTATCAGACATGGGATACAAAAACCTGGAACTTGCCGATTATGCAAACGGAAAATTTTATGGATACGCTCCCAGGGAGTTTGGGGAAATGGTAAGCGATTTAGGAATGGATATAGTAAGTAGCCATACTCAGGTTGAAGCTGAAGGTATTACCATCGACAACGCAAAAAAAATGGCGGATGATCATGCCGAACTGGGAGTGAAGTACTGTGTCCAGCCCTGGATAAATGATGAGGATCGAAACATTGAAACCTACAAAAAAATGATTGCCGATTGGAACGAAGTAGGCCGAATCATGAAAAATGTCGGGATTCAGTTTGGCTATCACAATCATAATTTTGAATTTGCCAATATCGATGGGATTGTTCCTTACTATGATATTTTCATGGTTGAAATGGATCCTGATCTGATCACTATGGAAATAGATACCTACTGGGCAACAAAAGCGGGTCAGGATGTGGTGGAGATGTTTAAAAAATTTCCGGGTCGATTCCAACTTTTTCATTTCAAAGACATGACCGACAAAAGTGCTCCGTTTTTTGATGTGATAAAAGATGATATCACTTCAGTTGGTTCCGGATTAATCGATTTTAAACGGATTTATGAAGCACGTGAAATCGCTGGTATGAAGTACTTGTTTGTTGAAGATGATAATCAGGGAAATGGTAAGCCGTTTGAAGGTATTGAAACCAGCATCAATAACATTACCGGGAAGATCTTGTAAGACAGGTGAAGCACTATAAATAGGGGCAGTAACCTGTCAGGAAAATATACAACAGTGCCCCGAAGTGAAATATATATCATTAGATGAATGGACAATAGATATACACTTTACTTCGGGGTTTTATTCGTATTGAAGTATTAAGGTAGAACTTCATTTTGATGATTCCCGGCTGGTGTGGAAAGGATGATCTCCAGGGGTTAAGTATTCTGTTTTTGCTCAGGTTTATCCCCCTCTTCCCTTAATTGGGCATAAAGTTTATTGGCGAAAATGAAGTCATTCAACTTATTATTTCCGGAGTGAAGAATTTCTTTATGAGTTCCCTGCCATCCAACTTCTCCTTTGGCGATAAACAATACCGATTCACCGATTTCAATAACAGAATTCATGTCGTGCGTATTGATTATGGTGGTCATGTGAAACTCTTTAGTCAGGTTTTGGATGAGTTTGTCAATAACTGTAGCTGTTTCGGGGTCGAGTCCTGAGTTTGGTTCATCACAAAACAGATATTTGGGATTCAAGGAGATAGCCCGGGCTATGGCTACCCGTTTTTTCATACCCCCGCTGATTTCGCTGGGGAAAAGCTTATGAGCTGTGTGTTGGATTTCAACATGATCGAGGCAAAATTCAACACGCTTCTGCTTTTCCTTAGCCGACATGGTGGTAAACATGTCAAGGGGGAAACGCACATTGGCCGCAACCGAAAAGCTGTCGAATAAAGCACCACCCTGAAAAACCATACCAATTTCACGTCTTATTTTTTTTCGCTCTTTTTCATTCAGCTCAACCAGATTGCGATCATTATACCAAATTTCGCCCTGATCGATATCGTATAAACCCAATATGGATTTCAGCAAAACAGTTTTTCCTGACCCGCTGCGGCCAATAATCAGATTGGTTATTCCTGGTTCAAAACGTGTTGAAATATCATTCAACACTTTTACCTCATCGAACGATTTGGTGATATGTTTTACTTCAATCATGTTAGTAAAAGCCTTGTTAATATTAGGTCGAATAGAAGAATAAGAATATTTGTGTTTACCACTGCTTTCGTACTTGCCGTTCCAACTTCAAGAGCACCTCCCTGAACATAGTATCCATAATAAGCGGGAACTGAAGCAACAATAAACCCAAAAAAAAGTGATTTAATCAGTGAAAATGTCACATAATAGGGATAAAACAGCCATTGTATCCCTGCAATATAATCGGGAATGGAAATCACTCCGGCCAGGGGTCCGGTAACCATGCCGCCTAACAGGCCAAAAAATACACTGATAATAAACAGAAAAGGAAAAATAAAAACTACTGCAACAATTTTGGGAAGAATGAGATAACCTGCAGAATTGACTCCCATAATTTCAAGCGAGTCAATTTGTTCTGTAACCCGCATAGTTCCAATTTCTGAAGTTATATTAGATCCGATTTTTCCGGCCATAATCAAGGCAAGCATTGTAGAAGAAAATTCCAGAATCAATGTATCACGAGTGCCAAGCCCGATAAGCGTACGCGGATATATGGGATTCGACATACTATAGGCAAACTGAATGGTCATGATCCCACCAATAAATATGGAAATGATTATCACAATCCAAACAGAATTTACTCCCAGACTATCGATTTCCCGAAATAACTGTCTGATGTATATTTTTGTTCTTTCCGGCCGGGCAAATACACGCCTGAGCATCTGAAAGTATCTTCCTACATGAAAAAAAAACTTTATATCCATCTTATTTTTTGATCTAAAATTACAACAATCTAACCTGAATCAAAATATAAATTTCTGAATTAACAGGAATACCTGTTATTAAATATATCGTACATTGATTTGAATCGGTCGAAATTTATAATTTTACAGATAAATTCAAAATGAATTACGAATTACGAAATTAAAATTTATCGATGTTCCATCTGGATGTGTTTGCGATTGCTGTTATATGACAATAAATATAAGGTGGAATGAGAGAAAGGCCTTTTAAATAAACGACAAAAAACAGGTAAGAACCTTTTAAAATTAGCTACTATAATGAAAAATAATTATTGTGTTATCATGGCTGGTGGTGTTGGGAGTCGCTTTTGGCCATTAAGCCGTCAAGCCAAACCCAAGCAATTTCTCGATATATTGGGAACCGGAAGAACACTTATTCAGCAAACTTTTGACCGTTTTTCTACCTTTATCCCGGTGGAAAATATTCTGGTTGTAACCAGTGTCAGATATAAAGAACTGGTTATGGAGCAGTTGCCTGAGCTTAAAGAAGACCAGGTATTGGTTGAACCCTTCCGGAGAAATACAGCCCCCTGTGTCGCTTATGCTTCCTATAAAATAAAAACCCTTAATCCGAAAGCCAATCTGATTGTTGCACCAGCTGATCATCTGATTATAAAAGAAGAAGAGTTTACCCGTCAAATAAAGAACGGACTGGCATTTGTTGAAAACAACGATGCACTGCTAACTCTTGGAATAAAACCCAGTCGCCCGGAAACAGGATATGGATACATCCAGGTGAAAAGTAAAGTTGATTTTCAATCGCTGGATAATCTGTATAAGGTAAAAACTTTCACAGAGAAACCGAACCTGGAAATGGCTAAAATATTTGTGGATAGCGGGGAGTTTTTCTGGAATTCTGGAATTTTTCTCTGGTCGCTATCTTCTATTCTTTCCGCATTCGACAATTATCTAAGTGATGTTTCTGCCTTGTTTTCTAAAGGATTAAAACTTTATAATACGGAAGATGAGGTACATTTCATCAATAAAACTTACTCCGAATGCCAGGGAATTTCAATCGATTATGGAATTATGGAGAAAGCACAGAATGTATTTGTTTTAACAGCTGACTTTGGATGGAGCGATTTGGGAACCTGGGGATCATTATATGATAATAAAGAGAAAGATGCTCATGGGAATGTGATAAACGGAGAAAATGTGCTTGTTTATGATACCACAAACTGCATCATCAACCTGAACAATGAAAAGGTTGCTGTATTGCAGGGACTGAACGGATATATTGTGGCTGAATCAAATGACACACTGATGGTTTGCAGGAAGGAGGATGAGCAACAAATAAAACAGTTCGTTACGGATGTGAGAATACAAAAAGATGATTCTTTGGTATAAAGGAATCGCCGGGTATAGGATAAAAATCCATCTGACTAATTGTGCTCTATTTCTATGAGTACTTCGGCCAGAAATAAATCTTCAGGCCAGGTGATTTTTATGTTTTCACGATTGCCAGTTACCAGGAATATCTCCGTCCCTGAATTTTCAATAACAGACGCATCGTCAGTGAAATTCTCCCGGTAGTCCTGCTGATAGGCTTGTTTTATTTGTGAGACTAAAAATGTTTGAGGAGTCTGTACCAAATAGTATTTATTTCGGTCAACGGCCTGATTTTTTCCGTTAGATACTTCTCTGACCGATTCAGATGGAGGAATGACAGGAACTGCATTTCCCTTGTTTTTAGCCATTTGATAACATTTTTCAATGGTTTGCGATGAAACAAGTGGCCTGACACCGTCATGTATGAAAACGATGCCTTCCTCTTTGATCAGATCTAATCCGTTTTTTACAGAATGAAATCGGGTTATCCCTCCTGAAGTAATTTTATGGTCTATGGAGAATTGATGTTTTCTACATAATCTTTCCCATGTAACAATTTCTTTATCAGGCAAAACTAAAATGAATTCAAAAGCCGGGTCATTCCGGTGAAAAGCCATGAAAGTGTGAAACAACAAGGGGATACCCTGAAGTTCAATGAATTGTTTAGGTACAGAATATTTCATCCGACTTCCACTTCCTCCCGCTACAATCAATGCAATTTTTTTCACGTGGATTTTTAAATTTTTATTACTTTGCCATAAAATTAAACTAATTTCAAAAATGAATGGAAAAGGTATTGAATTTTCTTCGGGAACTCTCCCGGAATGCGGAAACATTTATTCATTTGATCAGTCACCCGGGGTTTAAAGCAATTTATCCGGAAATGTTTGATCATCAATTGAAAACAGTACCTAAAGGTTTTCCCCTAATCATGAATTTATACATCTTCTTAGGTATTAGTCTTTCGTCTTTTCATCCCCATTAATTGATCAGGACATTACCGGTGAAACGTTTACCGAAGGAATCATTGAGTCGTTCAGAGTACTTCAACCTGTTAATTCATTTTTAAACGAAGCACTGTTGAACACAACAGATGAAGAAGAGATAAACCAGGAATAACAAAATTTTGCCACGAAAATGGAACATTATAAAGCGACTTCCATTTGACACCTTGGAAAACAATTAATTTTAATCAGGTTAAAATGATCTATTGTATATTATTTTTAAATCATTCATCCCACTAAATTTTAATCAGGTGAAGCAGATATATTTATTGTTTTTTTTTATCGCGATTTTCAACATTTCAAAAGCCCAAAATATTCAACTACATTATGATATGGGTAAGGATAGGAATTTTTTTACTTCTACTGTTGAAATGTTCAAACCCGACAGTTGGGGAAGCACATTCTTTTTTATCGACATGGATTATAGTTCTGATGCCCGGAATGTGGAAAATGGTGTTTCACTGGCCTATTGGGAAATTGCCCGTAGTTTCAGATGGAATGAAACCCAGAAGATTCAGCCAAGACTGGAGTATAATGGCGGTGTGTTCAAGCTGGAAGGAGAGAATACTCCTTTTGTTCCTATTGAAAATTGTTTATTGGCTGGATTGGAGCAAACCTTTGCTTCATCTGATTTTTCTAAAATTTTTACTCTACAGGCGAACTATAAATACATCCAGGACAAAGAGGACGCTTCCTTTCAGATAACCGGTGTGTGGACTGTTCAACTACTTCAGGGGAAGGTGACTTTTACCGGATTTGCTGATTTCTGGAAAGAAGAGATGTCTTGGGGTACCGACTTTCGCTTCCTGTCAGAGCCACAACTTTGGTTCAATGCGACTAAAAACCTTGCGCTGGGTACCGAAGTGGAGTTGAGCAACAATTTTGAAGCAGATGAATTTTTTGTTAAACCTACTTTAGGGGTGAAATATACTTTTTAAAAAAATAAGCCACGTTCGAAAAATTTTTCAAACTAAAGGAGAACAAGACTTCTGTAAAAACTGTTGAGCGGAAAAAGAAAAGAGCTTTCTGTTGTTATGATTGTTCTGGCTATACTCTTTATTTTAAAATTTTTTCTTTGAATCCATAAAAAACAAGTTCACTGGCATGAATAGTGAACTTGTTTTTATATTTTTGTCAAAAATGGGTCGTTAGTTCAGTTGGTTTAGAACGCATGCTTGACAGGCATGAGGTCACTGGTTCGAATCCAGTACGACCCACATTTTTGAAGAGAGGGAGTTACATATGTTTGTGGCTCCCTTTTTTGTATGTCGGGTTCAACAAAGCGATTACATCCGGTTAAGAAAACTTCAATGAGTTATATTTATTTCCAGTCCAGTTTTATCATATAAATGCCGCGAGGATCATTGCCCCTCCACTGGTAAGCCAGCAGATAGTCATTTCCGTTATGAGTTATAATTTCCGGGGCGAGTCGTTTTAAGGGGTCCTTGGGTGCCAGTGTTGCAATGGGTGAGCCTTCCCATTTTAAAGGGTCTTTGGAACAATAGACAAAAAGTTGTTCGAACCGGTAATAATAGTCACCTCGTTTCAACACAAAAGGGCTTTCTGCGTAAACAAATTCATATCCTTGAAATGGTGGAGTAATGGGCGGAATTTCTATGGCTTCTTCAGACCATGGCCCCGTAAGCTTATCGGCAGTCCGGGCACGAATGGTGTGGTTGCGTGTTGCAGGGTTTATTTCTGGTTCTGGTGATGTATAATATGCAATCCACTTCCCGGAGTTTTCGCGATCGTCAAGAATACAAACATCCCTTCCCATAGGAAAAACAGCCTTGTTCCCGTAAGGCTTAAAATGGATGCCTTCGTCACTGGTCATTAAGTGAGCTCCTTTGCTGTTATAGAAAAGGTAGTGCTTCCCGTCATCCTTAATATGAAATGGCGCCTGGAGTCTTCCTTCAGCGTGATTCAGCTCTTCTTGTGATGAGAGAAATATGCCCTCAGGAGTCCAGTTTTCACGTTCCAGTTCCGTACTTGACCAGCGGTAAAGCAACCGGCCACTTCCGGGCTGAGTCGTATTTCGTACGCAGGCAATCAGATGCCAGGTTTTATTGTCTGCCTGAAAAACCGTGAAGTCAACGGGTTCTACTTTAGGCGAGTGCCACTTTTCCAGTTGTGGACGGTCACATAATTTAATCCAATCACCCTTCAGTACCGGGATCAAAGGGTTAGTGCCGGTCGTCTGACTGATACCCGGTTTTACTGAAATAAGCAATAATAAGAAAATAAATTGCCAGTTTGTACTCTTCTTCAATATGATCATAAAACAAGGTTTTGTTATTTGATTATTAAAATACAAACATAGAAAAAATTGTGGCATCTGCAATTCTTCCATGGGTTTAAGCACGACCAAAAGAACCCGTTTTTACTTAGATTTAGCGATTTCCGCTTACGAAGATGTTGGAACACTTCCTCTGCCAGATTCAACAGATGGTACATGTGAAACAATTCTTTTTATTGTCGGATGAATTTACCAGATAGATTATTTGGGTTACACCTTATCAATGAAAGCATCTTCCCCCTGAAAAAATCTCTCTAATCCTGTTATCTGGCTGGTGGGGAATAAGTACAGCACAAACAGTGCCGCCATTTCGATCAGGTTTTTATTGACAATCCAGTAATTTCCTTCCACCCAGGTATTGGCGACTAATCCGGAGAATGGGGGATAGGCCAGATAGTAGAACAGCAGCAAAAGAATACCAAACAGTTTGGCAGGTTTTGTCAAAAAGCCGATAAAGAGACTCAGTCCTATCATTACCAATCCCCATTCATTAAGAATATCGACTACAGGGAGCATGATTTTGCTGTGGGCTATATTCTTGAAAAGTGGTGCTAACGGCCCCAATGCCCCTGATAAATAAGGATTGGCACTCCAGCCGGGGGTGTAGATTTTAATTAATCCTTCATACAAAAAATGCCAACCAATCAGAACCCTTAAGAGTGTTAATCCGAAAATTTGCCAGCCAGTGTAGCAATGGACTCGTTTATGATTCATTTTGAACTTAGTTTTTACATTTTAAAAAATTAACCGATGATTGCTTTTTCGTTCATTTTATCCCAGGTGACGGTTTGTTTATGGCAATACGCAAGATTGGCCAGGTTGAATGTTACGGCTTCTTCAAAACCGACATCGATGTTACAACTGGTTCTTGCGCCTGTACGTATGGCATCGAACCATTCTTTCAGGTGTAAATAGGTTGCATCGATCACCTTCCCGTCGATATAGGTTGGGCCGTAACCACCGGCAATATAGGCCTGTGCAGTTGCGCTTGTAAAGGCATCGACATCTTTATTTGCCTCGTAATGATAAATGGGCACCCCGGGATGGGTTTCGATATTTTTATAGCGTTTTGAACCATTGTCTTTAAATATCCGAATTTCCCGGTCTATGTCCATTCTTGCCTCAGAGCCAAGGATTTGTGACGGCCGGTATATCCCGTGTTTTAGAGAGGCATCGTAAATGATCGCCAATCCCCGGTCAGGATAATGAAATACAGCATTCAATACATCAGGGATGTCTCCGTGTCCTTTGTAATAGTGCTGACCTCCAATGGCAACGACCGATTCGGGAATACCCAAGTCAAGAACCTGGTTGATGCAGTCGTACTGATGGGAGAAATTATTTCCGGTTATACTTGTGCCGAATTGGCTGTATCGCTGCCAGTTAAAATATTTTCTTTTGTCGAATGGTTGCCATTCTGCTTTTCCAAGAAACTCTTTCCAGTCAATTGACTCTTCATTCGCAAGGTCTTCGAAAGGGCGGTTCCGGATCCATGCTCCATCCGGGCTGTTTCGGTGCGTGTTTGTTCTTACCAGTGTAACATCTCCCAAAACACCTTTCCGATACATTTCGCGGCCTATTTTAAAGCTCATCTGTTGTCGGTTTTCATGCCCCAACTGAAACACCACACCTGTATCTTTTATCACATTGCGCAACTCCACGGCTTCCTCGATGGTATGTGTCATTGGTTTTTCGAGATAGATATGTTTCCCTGCTTTTGCTGCATCAATAGCTATCTGTGCATGTGTGTGATCGGGTGTGGCAATTAGAATTGCATCGATGGTATGATCGGCAATCATTTCACGGTAGTTCTTATAGATACGGATCGGTGGGGTAGAATGCTTCAACGACTGAAAAGCAGCACCCCTATCGGCATACACTTTAAAAGTATCGCACACACCGGCAAATTCAACATTCACATCTTCGTTGTCAACGAACTGTTGAAAATGACCGGATAATTTGCCGTTTGAAGTGTTCTTTTCAATAGTTTCCGGATGTGCATATGACAGTGTATGCAAAAGCTGTTCGCCGCGCCATCCATTTCCCACCAGTCCAAACCGCAGTTGCTTTCCATTAAACGCCGCCGAGGGGATCAATTTCTCTTTGGGCGAATCCAGTTGTTTTATTCTTAGTATTTCATGGTAATCCGGCTGTTTTTTTGTGATTTCCCGTGTAATATTATCTTTAAAACCAAAGGCAAACCAGCCCAGAAATGGTAATGTTGATAATCCTTTCAGAAAGTCTCTTCTTAAAATGTTATTCTTTTTCATTCATGTTTTTATCTGCGAAAAGTATCAATTTCAGGTTCAAAACACAAATATTTCCTGATTAAATTTTTTCCAATCATAAAATGATATTCGGAATGTTTGTGAAACAGAAATAATAGAAACAAAAGAGGATTATTGGGGACAGGAAATATCTCACCCCTTTTGCGATAGCTGAAGTTGCTGTGCCCACAAGTTTTGCTCTGTTAGTCAGTCTTTATTTCGCACTTAAAACAAACTCTGTAAAAGATTTCAGATCATTTTTTGCTCCATATTCATGAATACGGGTTATTCCTTGTTCCCGGATGATTTCAAGAAATTTATCGAATGTGCCATCTTCGCGTGCAACTATCGGTGTACGACTACACTTCAGGAACAGCACCGGCAGGGTAGCTAATTCTACCCTCTTCGCTATTTCTTTATTATCAGCAACTTTTCGGGCTTTGTTTAATAGGTGAAGAGATTCATTCACAAGTTTCTCCGAAAAAATTGGATCATCGGCTTTCAGGTTGATGAAAATGTGTGTTTCAGGAGTGATCTGCTCCTGCAACAGATCAAAATATTGTCTGATGTATTGAGCCGATCTTCCGTAATATCCCAACATAAAGTCATCGATTGTTTCATCCACATTACCATCGGGGTTCCATAACAGTTTCGCTATCAGGTAAGCTTTAAGTTCAGCAAATTCTCCACCTCGATCCTGATAGGCTCCCTGTTCCATGATGCCAATGCCGTCATTTTCCCTGAAGGTTTTTATATTGGGCTGTAAAACCTTAAAATTAGGATATGGCAACAGATAACGCGGGAAGTTTACGACATAATCCCAAAAATAGAGGTGCGGGGCTATGGAAGACCAGGCATGCATGTCCTGAACAAACGATTTGTTTTCCGGACATTCTTCCAGTGGATGGGCCACACATGCTTCAATCGGGCAAAGCCGGACAACAACATTTTCACGTGGACTGATGCCTTGAGGGGCAGTCCGGGTGTATCGGTATGCCAGCGTGCCAATATATTTATCCGGAAATTCCTTTTCTATCGATTCAGCTATTTGGTTTACGAACCAAATGATAATTCCTGATTGCTTTCCCCCATATTTATTCACTATTGCCTGACACTTTTTACACTGGCACGGATTGTAAGGCGGACCATCATTTTGAGATACAGAATAAACCATATGACCGGGTTCTTCACGCATGATATTTTTTATGCGCTCGGTAACTATTTGAATAACTTCCGGATTACTAAGGCAAAGCTGGCACTCTTTTTTTAGTCTTTTCCCGTCTACCAAACTGTAGTA